>Ga0207850_100674_pt1 | contig 15946 bp, 18 predicted proteins | sample 23E2SouthBayCA_FD_187746 | JGI IMG/M metagenome (GOLD analysis project Ga0207850, IMG submission 187746) | Aerobic enrichment media microbial communities from Eden Landing Ponds, California, USA - A23 E3 (3) (SPAdes) | ecosystem: Environmental > Aquatic > Marine > Unclassified | place...
GAGAAGGGCAAGGGCGGCTTCGAGTTCGCCTACGTCATGGACAACCTCGCCGAGGAGCGCGAGCGCGGTGTCACCATCGACATCGCCCACCAGGAGTTCAGCACCGACGAGTACGAGTTCACTATCGTCGACTGTCCTGGCCACCGCGACTTCGTGAAGAACATGATTACGGGTGCGTCCCAGGCGGACAACGCCGTCCTCGTCGTCGCCGCTGACGACGGTGTCGCGCCCCAGACCCGAGAGCACGTCTTCCTCTCGCGGACGCTCGGCATCGACGAGCTCATCGTCGCTGTCAACAAGATGGACGTCGTCGACTACGACGAGTCCAAGTACAACGAGGTCGTCTCCGGCGTCAAGGACCTGTTCGGTCAGGTCGGCTTCAACCCGGACGACGCGAAGTTCATCGCGACCTCCGCGTTCGAGGGCGACAACGTCTCCGAGCACTCGGACAACACTCCCTGGTACGACGGCCCGACCCTGCTCGAGGCCCTCAACGACCTGCCGGAGCCGCAGCCGCCGACGGACGCGCCGCTGCGCCTCCCGATCCAGGACGTCTACACCATCTCCGGCATCGGTACCGTCCCCGTCGGACGTATCGAGACCGGTGTCATGAACATGGGCGACAACGTCAGCTTCCAGCCGTCTGACGTCGGTGGCGAGGTCAAGACCATCGAGATGCACCACGAGGAGGTCGACAAGGCCGAGCCCGGTGACAACGTCGGGTTCAACGTCCGGGGCATCGGCAAGGACGACATCCGTCGTGGCGACGTCTGTGGTCCGGCCGACGACCCGCCGTCGGTCGCCGAGACCTTCCAGGCGCAGGTCGTCGTCATGCAGCACCCGTCTGTCATCACGGCGGGCTACACGCCGGTCTTCCACGCCCACACCGCGCAGGTCGCGTGTACGATCGAGTCCATCGACAAGAAGATGGACCCGTCCTCCGGCGAGACCCAGGAAGAGAACCCGGACTTCATCCAGTCCGGCGACGCTGCGGTCGTCACCGTGCGCCCGCAGAAGCCGCTCAGCATCGAGCCGTCCTCCGAGATTCCGGAGCTCGGCTCCTTCGCCGTGCGCGACATGGGTCAGACCATCGCGGCCGGGAAGGTCCTGAGCGTCGACGAAGCCTGATCCATGCAGCAGGCACGCGTTCGTCTCGCCGGCGTCGATCCCGACGACCTCGACAACATCTGCGGTGAAGTGGAGGAAATCGCGGACAAGACCGGCGTCGCCGTGTCCGGTCCGGTTCCGCTCCCGACGAAGACGCTCGAAGTGCCGTCCCGGAAGTCCCCCGACGGTGAGGGGACCGCCACCTGGGAGCACTGGGAGATGCGCGTCCACAAGCGTCTCATCGACATCGACGCGGACGAGCGCGCGCTCCGCCAGCTGATGCGGATTCAGGTCCCGAACGACGTCAACATCGAGATCGTCCTCGAGGACTGAGCCGGTCGACGGCCGGGCTGCGGTGTCGCCCGCGCCCGTCGCAGTCTTCGATATCGACCTCGCTGTTCCACTACACGCTCTCCGCTCTCGGGCTCGTAGATCAGGGGTAGATCGCTTCCTTCGCAAGGAAGAGGCCCTGGGTTCAAATCCCAGCGAGTCCACTTCGCCGCGCACCTCGTTTTCTCAGTCGGTCCACTACTGCACTCGAACCGCCGAGCGACGCGTGTGTCGGTCGAATTCCCGGCGACCTGACACGGCGAGCGAGGCCGTGGCCGTCAGGCGTTACGTTGATACGGAACACTGTGTACGTGTTACACGATGGCACGCGCGGTCGCGGTCGTCGCGGTGCTCGCTGCAGTGCTGACAGCGGGCTGTCTGACGGGGCAGCCGGCCGCGCCGGAGCCCGTGTCGGACCCGGGCGTGGACCTGCCGTACGACGACCGGACGGTCTCGGAACCGGGGTCGTCGGTGTACGACAATCCCTGGCGGACCGACGAGATCGTCGTGACCGTCGACCACCGTGCGGGCGAGCGGAACGTCGTCCCGGACGTGATGCGGACGGTGCGCTACTGGGAGGACGCGGCCGGAGAGGACGCGGCCTACGTGCCCGAGTACCGGGTTCTGAGCGAGTACGCAGAGCCGGACGTGCGGGTGGCGGTGGTGCGGACGGTCGAAGGGTGTGGCGTCCACGACGACGAGGTGGCGCTGGGGTGTACGCGGGTGCTGGACGAGGAGTCGCGTGTGGAGGGGACAGTGACTGTCCAGGTGCGGGCGGGACACTCGCCGAACACGACGGAAGCCATCCTGAGACACGAGTTCGGGCACACGCTCGGTTACGCCCACGGCGACGGACCCGTCGACGGCAACGAGACAGTGATGACGAAGAACCTCTCGGCGCAGATGCCCGCCGACGTTGTGGACGCGTCGAACCGGACGTACCCGTGGGCGTCGGAGACGCTGTCGGTGGCGGTCGCCGAGGGCGACTCGCTGCGCGACGTGCAGCGCGAGCGCCTGGAGACCGCGGCCAGGTTCATCTCGAGTGGCGCCGACGGCGCGCTCACCGACCCGCCGTCGGTCGCAGTCACCGATAGCGCGGCCGGCGCGGACGTCGTGGTCGACTTCGAGGAGAACGCGACCTGCGGCGGCGACTACGGGGGTGAGCCGGCGGCGTCCTGCGCGGACTGGACGGGGCCGGACGTGGACGGCGACGGGACGCCCGAGTACTACACGGGTGCTCGCGTCGTCGTCGGGGAGGCTGGCCACCAGAAGCCGGGCTGGCACGTCGGCTACTGGCTCGGCGACACGCTGTGGACGGACCGCGTCCCGGCGCCGTTCTACGGCTGGGACCATCCGGCTGCGACGACGTGGTGAGAAATTGGAGCGACGACGAGTAGTGCGGCGGCCGGGTCAGGCTTCGACGTCCTCGACGACGTCGACGCCGCGGTTGTTGACGGCGTCGGGGTCGAGACCGACCTCTTCGAGGAAGTTCCGGTACTCGCGTTCGGCGGTCTCGCCGGCCTTCTGCTTGTCGCTGGCGCGGTCGCAGAGTTCGACGAGGTTCTCGGGGACGTCGTTCTGGTAGACAATCCAGTGGTTCACGAGGTCGCTCATGCGGCGGATGGGGCTCGTGAAGTGGCCGTAGATCTCGAAGTTGAGCGCGTGGTGGCCGCCGAAGGGGTCGTTCATGTACCTCGCGCGCGGCATCACTTTCATCACCGCCCACTGGATCTTCCCGAGCTGTCGCTCCGGGGACTGTTCGAGCGTGGCGTTGACCGCCTTCCGGGGGTCGTCCCAGGAGTCACCGGGGATGGAGACGCCGTCGAGCTCCTGAATCTCGCGGAGCGCGTCGTCCCACTCGTCGGGCGACGGCTGCGGGTGGACGCGGTAGACGGCTTCGACGCCGCGGGACCACATCAGTTCGTGGGTGACCGCCTTGTTCGCTTTCAGCATCGACTCCTCGATGATGGTGTGGGCGCGGTCCCGCCGGGGGTTGAGCACGAGGCTGCCCTCTTCCTTGCGCTGTTCGTGCATCTGGTCGGCGAGTTCGAAGACCATCGAGAGCTCGTCGTGGAGGGGGGCGTCCTCGTCGTCCAGGCGGGCCTCGGCTTCCTTGTACGTGAGGCGTTCGTCGCTGTGGATGACGGACTTGTAGATCTCGATGTTCTGGTAGGAGAGGTCGTCCTTGTCGAGGTGCATCTCGACGGTGTGGGCGAGCCGGTCCTCGCCGGGGACGAGCGAGCAGACCGTCTCCGCGAGCACGGGCGGCAGCATGTGCATCGTGTACCCGGGGAGGTAGACGGTGTTCGCGCGCTGGATGGCCTCCGCCCACATCTTCGAGTCCGGGTGGACGTAGTGCGTGACGTCCGCGATGTGGACCCAGAGGACGTACTCGTCGTCGCGTTCGAGCACCGAGATGGCGTCGTCGAAGTCCTGGGCGTCGACGGGGTCGACAGTCCACGTCGGCAGCGGCCGCATGTCCGCGCGGTCCTCGACCTCGTCGGCGATTTCGTCCTGGACGCCCTCGGTGCGCTCCTCGGCTTCGGCGACGACGTCGGGCGGGAACTCGTCGTGGAGGTCGAACTTCTCGAAGAGGTCGTCGCGTTTGTTCTCGAGTTGGCGGGCGAGTTCCGGCGAAATCTCGACCGGGCCCTGGTCCTCGATGGAGCCCTGGTCCGGCTCGGCGGCGTCGTCGTCAGTCATACCGTCCAGTAGCCGGCACCCGTAGTTAGTGGTGTCGCCGCGCTACTCGCGGCCGGCGGGTTCGCCGCGGGTGTCGGTGAGAAACCGGGAGAGGAACTCGTCGTCGTCGACCTCGCCCGCGCCCGCGTCCTCGAGGGCGGCTTCGAGGCCGTCGCGGGCGTGCTTGGACAGCGAGCGGAAACAGGGCTTGCAGAGGTACTCGAAGTCCTTGCCGTCGCGGTCCCAGCGGTCGCCGTGCTTGTCGTACTCGCGGGCGTCCTGACGGGACACGTCGTCCCCGCAGGCGATACAGGAGACGGTCTCAGTCTCGCCCCACATCGTCTACGCGTTCGGCGCGCCGGTACTTATCGATTTGGCCGCCAGACAGCCGACTGGAACGGGCGTTTTAAGCCCCGAGCCGCCCCGTGGGCACGTATGGAAGTCTCCTCGCGTCACCACCTTCGCAGCGACGACATCGACGCCATCGCCGACGCCCTCCGGGAGGGACTGGGCGTCGAACTGGACGCCGACTCCTTCGAACTCGTCGAGTTCGCGGACGAAGACTTCGAAATCGTGCTCGTCGACGGCGACCCCCTCGTGTGGTATCCGGGCGGCGAGCCGTTCGTCACCGTCGCGGGCGCGAACCGCACCGACCCCTCGACGGGTGTCGTCACCGTCGACGCGGGCGCCGTCTCCTTCGTAAGCGACGGCGCGGACGTGATGCGGCCCGGCATCACCGAGGCCTCGGAGGGCATCTCGGAGGGCGACCTCGTCGTGATTCAGGAGGAAGCCCACGGGAAAGCGCTCGCCGTCGGCCGGGCGCTGACCGACGGCGACGACATGGTCGGTGACTCGGGGAAGGTCGTGAAGGCGTTACACCACGTCGGCGACGAACTCTACGAGTTCACCGTCTGAGCGTCAGGCGTCGTCGGTCCCGTCGGCCGCGTCGGTCTCGTCCCCGCTCTCACTGTCCTCGTCGTCCGGCTCGCCGTACAGTTCGAGGGCGTCCTCGTAGCCGTCCTTCGCCAGCCGGTAGGTCTCTCGGAGGTCGACGACCGGGTCCTCGCTGGCGTCGACCCGGAGGTCGTTCCAGTACGGCGACTCGTCCTCGCCGGTGTCGGCGACTTTGACGGCGGCGCTCTGGACGGTGAGTTCTTCGCGCTTGTCGCCGCCCGCGGCCTGCCCGGCGCCGAGCGCGTCGACGAGGCGCTTCGCGAGCGGGTCGTCCGGGTCGGCCTCGCCGTCGGCGCGCAGGTCCTCGTACTTGTCGGCCGTCCGTTCGACGACAGCTTCGCCCGTGAGAAGATTCCCGGCGACGGTGTACTCGCCGCGGTCGACCTCGCCGTACCAGCCGTTGCAGCCGTCGCCGGAGAACGCGAACGTTCCGTCGCGGCCGACGCCGTGGAGCTGTCGGTCTTCGCTGCCGTCGTCCGCGTTCAGCAGCGCCTGGAGCGCGTCCTCGACGCCGAGGCCGTCGGCGAGGTACTCCACGCCCTTCGACCCGAGTCGGGGGTTCGTCAGGCTCTGCGTGGCGACCGCGCCGTGCTCGTTGACGTGCGGGCAGGGCACGCCGACGCCCGGCAGCCGGGTCGTCACGGCCACGCCGAACCGGTACTGGTCGTCGCCGTCCTCGTCCTCGTAGGACTCGCGGACGCAGATACTGAAGGTCACGCCAGAACACTGCGACCGGAGCGTCATAGTGGTGGCCGAACCGGCAGCCCGCGAGAACGCACCCGGTCGCTTTTGTGGGTCAGAAGAATACTGGAATTCATGACACGTCGACTGGCCGCCCTGGCCTGCGTTCTCCTCGTCGCGACCGCCGGCTGTGCCGGCATCGGCGGGCAAGACGACACGACGACGACTGCCCCCACCCAAACGACGGCCGAGACGGCTGAAGCGACGACCGCGACAGCGACGACCGAGTCCGCCGAACAGCTCGCACCCGGCGTGACCACCGAGGGAGTCGAAGACGCCCGAGCGCTCGCCGACGCCCACCAGAGCGCCCTCAGAGACGGCGGCTTCGTGAAGCACTCGAACGCCACTCGGACGAACGAGTCGACGACGGGCACCTGGAACCGGACGTTCGCCGTCGAGAACGAGTCAACGTGGCGAATGACCACCGTCGGCGACGGCGTGCGAGTCGCGTTCGGCGTCACGAACGGGAGCTTCGACCTCTACGCCGACGGCGAGTACGCGCTCTGGCAGCGCGTGAACGACACCGCGGAGAACACCGCCTACGGTGTCAGGTCTGTCACGGTCGACGGCGACGGGCAGCCGATTCCGGCCGACCAGGTGTTCGAGAGCAACGATTTCGAGCGGCTCTACGAGCGCAGCCTCGTCTACTCGTTGGCGTCGAACGTCGACAGCATCGAGGCGCTGGACGGGAGTGGAGCCGCAGTCCGGCTGTCCGGCGTCGCTAGTAATCCGTCGACGGCGTTCACTCGGAGTGGCGACGTCGAGTTCACCGCGACCGTCTCGGCGGACGGCCTCGTGCAGTCCATCGAGCTGTCCTATCCGTCCGAGAACGCGACCGTCGAACACTCGCTGTCCTTCGACACGGACGTCGGCGACCCCGTCGAGCGGCCCGACTGGTACGAGACCGCGCTGAACGAGACGGGGCTCAACGAGACGAACGCGTAGAGGAGCGGGACGAGGCCGCTCCGCTGTTCGGCCTGTCTGGACCGCTGGCGTGCTACGCGGCACCCGCACTACTTTTGTCTCGAGAGGAAAAGACGCACCCATGACACGTCTGCTCGCCGCCCTGGTCTGTGTCCTCCTCGTCGCGACCGCCGGCTGTGCCGGCATCGGCGGTTCGGACGGCCAGACGACGGCTGCGCCCACGGCACCCGTCGACACAGCGACCGAGACGCCGACTGCGACCGAGTCGGCCGCGCAGTTGCCGGCCGGCGTGACCACGGACGGCGTCGAGGACGCGTGGGCGCTCGCAGACGCCCACCTCGCTGCCGTCAGGAACCACTCGCTCGTCACCTACGACCGGATTCGCCGGACGAACGCCTCCGGGGCCGGCCTCCGGAACGCGACGCTCGCCATGACGAACGAGTCCCACTGGCGGTACAGCCTCCACGGAGACGGGCTGAGCGCCGTCTCGGACACCGACACCGACGCCTACGAGACGTACGCCGACGGGGAGCGCGTGCTTTTGCGGAGCGAGAACGATTCGGCCGTCGAGTACGGCGCGTACACTCTCCGGGCAGAGAACGAGACGGTGGCGGTGCCACCGGCCCAGGTCTTCGAGCGGAGCTACCGCGGGCGGTACGGACACAGCCTCGTCTACACGCTCGCGTCGAACGCCGACGACGTCGAGGTGCTCGAGGACGGCGAGGGCGCAGTGAGGCTGCCGGGGACCGCGGACGAACTCTCATTCGGCCGCGAGGAGACGACGAACGCCGAGTTCACGATGACCGTCGCCTCCGATGGACAGGTCACGTCCATCGAGATGGTTTACGAGCGCGAGAACGCGACGGTGGCGCGCTCGGTGTCCTTCGACACGGGCGTCGGTGACCCCGTCGAGCGGCCCGACTGGTACGGGACCGCGCTGAACGAGACCGCATTGAACGAGTCGGACGCGTAGCTGGGTTCCCGATTCCCGGATGCGGCAGCGTTGTGGCGTGGGGTTGCTCCGACCACCACCAGCCCGTGAGAACACCCACCGAGTTTTTGCCGGCGTCGGGGGTACGACTTTCCATGTCACGTCGGTTCGCCGCCCTGGCCTGCGTCCTGCTCGTGGCGACTGCCGGCTGCGGCGGCGTCAGCAGTCAGAACCCGCAGACGACGACCGCGCCGACGCAGACGACGGCGACCGACGCGCCCGAACAGTTGGCGCCGGGCGTGACAGCAGGGGGCGTGCAGGACCCGGAGGCGCTAGCCGACGCGCACCTCGCCGCCGTGGAGAACCAGACGTTCGTCAGCCACGAGCGGATTCGGCGCACGAACGAGTCCGGAACCGGCTACTGGAATGCGACGCTCTCGATGCTCAATGAGTCGGTTTGGCGGTACACGAGCGTCCAGACCGGCGCCTTCCCGTCCACTTACTTCGGGCCGAGATTCGACGCGTACGCCGACGGCGAGCGCATGGTCTACCGAATCGCGAACGAGACCGCGCGCACGTACGGCGTCTACCAGTACACCACCGAAAACGAGACCGTCGTCCTGCCGCCCGACGAGGTGTTCGAACGGAGCTACCGGCAGTACTACCAGCGTGACTTCGTCTACTCGCTCGCCAGCCGTACCGACGAGGTCGCCGCAGTCGGGGACGGAGCAGTGCGGCTGACCGGGATCGCGAACGACCTCGATCTCGGGTCGCCGGAGGTGACGAACGTCTCGTTCTCGATGACCGTCGCCGCAGACGGCCTCGTGGAGTCAATCGACCTCACCTACGACCACTCGACCCAGCCCACGACGTACCGGCACACGATGACGTTCGCGGCGGACGTGACCGACCCCGTCGAGGAGCCGGACTGGTACGAGACGGGGCTGAACGAGACGGTGCTGAACGAGTCGGACGCGTAGTGCAGGCGGCCGCGTCGCCGCGTCTGACGCAAGAACTATGCCCGCGGCGGGCCGGTGTTGTGGGTATGGGCTTCATGGACAAGATTCTCGGCGGGAGCGGGAGTTCCACCGAGGACTACGTGGAACTGGACGTCGAGGACTTCGACACGGACGGCGGGGAGGCGAACGTCTCCGTCCACATCGCGGAAATCGACGGCCAGGAGGACGTCATCGCGATCAAGGACGCTGTCTACGACGGCGACCTCGTCGTCGCGGACATCACGCGACTCCGCACCGAGGACAGCATGGTCGAACACGTCATCGACGAACTCCGGCAGGTCGCCACGGAGGTCGGCGGCGACATCGTCCAGAAGGGCGACGACCAGCTCATCGTCACGCCGAACGGCATCGCAGTCAGCCGGTCGAAGCTCAACCGTCCCTGAGCGGACGCGCTCGACCATCGCCGTCTGACGGCTGCCGACACGCGACGCTGTTCTCGCTTGCGTGACCGGAGAAGCGACGCGAGTGCGCGTTACGAGACGTTGTCGGGCTTGTCGGCGTCGTCCTCGACGGAGCGTTTCATGGAGTCGCGGCGGGACTTCGCGTCCCGGCCGGTCGCCTCCAGCAGGAAGTCGTTTTTCGCGTCGACGGCGTCGGCGGCCGCGTCGGCGTTGCCCTCCGCGATGACGTCCTCGGCGGGGCGCTCCTCGAACTCCACGCCGAGCTTGTCTTTCTTCCCGGAGTACGAGACCGTCCCCGCGACGATGCGGTCGAAGACGGGGTTCTTGGGGTCCTCGACGACGAAGAGGTCGCTGCCTTTGAACTCCTCGGTGCCCGTGATTTCGCCGAAGTACTCCTCGACGGTGTCGGCCATCTCGGGCACTCGTTCCTCGAGGTACTCCCCTCTCCGCATCTTGTACTCCTTCATGAGCGCGAGAACGGCAGCGAGGGTTTTAGTCCCTTCGTGTGGCGTCAGCGGTCCTCGCCGAGGTAGCCGCGTTTGCACTCCGGACAGATGTCGCCGGCGCGCAGACTCGACCCGGCGGCGTACCGCTCGAAGCCGCACTCGGGGCAGAACAGCGTGAAGTCGAGGTCGTCGGCGCCGGCCTGGTCGACCGGCCCGGCGCTCGTGAACCCGGTCTCGTCGGCGGGGTCTGGTTCGGACTCCGCGCCGAACTCGAAGGTCCCCGTCTCGCCGTCGGCGTCGGCGGTCGCCGCGCCGACCTCGCCGGCCGGGTCGTCGCCGGGCGTCGCGTCGAAGCCCTGGTCTTCGCCCTCGGGCTCCGGCCACTCGCCGCGGTCGCGGTTCAGGTCGCCGCCGGACTCCGTCGCGGTGCCGGCGGTCGCGTCGGCGCCCGCGCCTGTGTCGCTGTCTGCCGGCTCGCCGGGGTCGGCGGCCGTCGACTCGTCGGGGTCGCTGGACCCGACGAACTCCACGTCCTCGTCCTCGGGGTCCGGCGTCGGCGTCCCGGGGTCGTCCGGGTCGACCTCGGGGTCGGCTGGCTCGTCCCACTGGTCGCTGCCCGGGCTCGCGTCGTCGGCGTCGTCGTCGAGGATGACCGCGTCGTCCGCGTCCGTGTCGGCGGCCGGGTCCGCCGTGTCGTCGCCCGCACCGGACGCCTCTGCGTCGGACATCCCGGCTTCGGCCTGCTCGATGACTTCGGTCGCGGACGTGAACGCGCCGCCGGCGTCACCGGTGTCGGCGTCGTCGTCAGTCGGCTGCGCTCCCGCGTCGGCGTCCGTCGCCGAGGCCGCGTCGGTGCTGGCGTCGGCCGTCGGCGCCGGCTCGGGCTGGACCGGGCGGACTTCGGTGTTCTCGCTGGTGACGTGCTCGGCGCCACACCGGTTACACTCCCGCAGCTCGCGCTCGGTCACGACCACCTCGTTCCCGCGCTCCTCGCGGTCCCGCTCGACGAACGACTCGCCGTAGTCGTGCCCGAGCAGGGAACACCTGATACCCATTGGCAGGGTCGTATCCGGCCCAACGGCAAAAGACTACCGTTCAGGGATACGGCTAAGACGCCGGCGTACGTCCGTTCAGGTATGCCTGCGAAGCGCGAGTATCGCGACCGGCCCGGAACGGAGGTCGCGGTGCTCGACGCGCTCGTCGAGCGCGCGAACGGCGGCATGACCGTCTTCGAGCTCCGCGCGAGCGTCGACGCCGACATCGACGGTATCGAGGACGCTCTCGGGTCACTGACCGGCGACGGGCTCGTCCACGCCGAGGAGGCTGACGGTCGGACGAAGTTCACCGTCGACGACCGGGTCGTGCCCAGTCCCGAGGACGAGAGCTACGAGGACTCCATCTTCGACGCGATCAAGCGCCGCATCGGGCTCTGACCGCGCTGTGACCCGGCGGTGACGCCGGGATGCGGTGGCTTTACGCCGCGCGGGCGGCGAGAGTCGGACATGACTGTCGTCAGGGAAGCCCACGAAGCCCACGGCGCGACGTTCCGCGAGGTGGCGGACCGGTCGTTCCCCGCGGAGTACGGGCGACCGGCACGCACCCACCGCGCGGTGCGCAACGGCGTCGGCGTCACCGAGCACGCCTTCGGCGTGGTCGTCGCCGCCGGCGCGGACCGCCACGCGGTCGCCGACGACGCCGTCGCGGGTGAGGTGCCGACCGCCGACGGCGAGGCGAGCTACACACTCCTGCTGGACGACGCGGGCGCCGTGACCGCGGACTGCTACGTGTTCGCGACCGGTGACCGGCTGCTCCTCTTCCTGCCGCCCGGCGACGGCGAGCGGGTCGCCGCTGCGTTCCGCGAGCGGGCGGGCGACCGCGACGCCGGGGTCTCGCTGGCGACCGACGACTTCGGGACGTTCGGCGTCCACGGCCCGAACGCGACGGAGAAGGTCGCGAGCGTCCTCCACCACGCCAGCCCGCCCGAGGAGCGCCTGCGGTTCGTGCGCGGCGAGATGGAGGGTGGCGTCACCGTCGTCCGCGACGACGACGTGGCCGGCGACGAGGGGTACTTCGTCGTCTGCGCCGCCGCGGACGCCGACGAGGTGTTCCAGACGCTTCTCGTGCGCGGCCTGAACGCCGTTCCCTTCGGCCACGAGACGTGGGCGACGCTCACGCTGGAGGGCGGTACGCCGCTGTTCGAGACCGAACTCCGCGGCCGGACGCCCGCCGAGGTGGGACTCTCGCGGCTCGTCGGCGGGACCGGAGCGGCGGACGACGGCGAGCGCCTGGTCGGCCTCGAACCGGAGTCGCTCCCCGAACGGGGCGCCGCCGTCTCCGTCGACGGCGAGACCGTCGGTACCGTCACGCGCGCCGCCGACTGTCCGACGGCCGACGCCCCGCTGGCGTTCGCTGCTGCCTCGGGCATCGAAGCGAGTGACGACGTGACCGTCGGCGACGACGTGACCGCGTCTGTCGCCGGCCTCCCGTTCGTCGAGACGGGGCAGCGCTCGCGGCGAATCCCCGAGTTCTAGCGGCGTCGCTCCGCCGGGTCAGTAGTCGGCGTCGAAGCGCGCCCCGAGGTCGAACTGGCGGACGTCGACGTCGGCCGGCGGCTCGCTCGGCCCGGACGTCGACGTCGGCCGAGCGTACTTGACGCGAACGTCCTCGGATTCGCGCACCCAGGACGTCTCCACGGTGGCAGTGCCGGCGAGCGGGAAGTCGTTGAACGCGGTCCGGCGAGTCCGCACGTGGAGGTGGTGGCCGTCGTCGTTCACGGGCCCCAGATAGATCCGGTAGGCGACATCCCCGAACTCGGTCGTCAGTGTGTCGTGGTGGGGCTCGGAAACGGTGACAGACGCGCCGTCGATTGCACCGTCGACGTACGCCGGGTCGAACGATCCATGGACGACCCCGGAGCCCCGGTCGTACTTCAGACTGAGCAGGTCCGTCACGACGGCGGGTCGGCGCGGGAGAGCTCGACGGCAACTTCTTTCTGCCAGACCAGGCCGGTCGGCGGGTCGTCGGTCTTCCCGGGCGGTTTTCGGGTGGTCTCGGTCGACGGCGTCTGTGACTGACAGCCAGCCAGTGCGACCGAACTACCGGCCGCACAGAGCGCGAGGAAGCGGCGGCGGGAGGGCGTTGGGGACACGACGCAGCCTGAAAGCGCCAGCAAGGAATGTCTTTTTGTGGACAGCTAGGTGGTCGGGCGGTGCAGCGGTCACCGTCCGCGTTACTTCAGCATCGCCCGCAGTTGGTCGAGCGAGAACAGGCTCGTCGGCTGGTCCATGTGGACCGCGATTTCCCCCGAGAATAGCTTCATCCCGGCTCGCTGGACTGGTTCTGGCATCGAGTAGCCCGTGCGGACGAGGTGGCCGAGCGCGATGTCGCGGCCGAGTTCCTCGCGCCACGCGCGCTCGTAGCCGGCGAGCGTGCCCGGCCGGTCGGGGTCGAGTTCCCGAGCGGCGGCGTCGGCGGCCGTCATCCCGTACCGGATGCCGCCGCCAGTGAACGGCTTGGTCTGGCCGGCGGCGTCGCCGAGCAGGAATCCCCGGTGGCTCGTGACCGTGTCCGGTGGCCCGATGGGGATGACGCCCGAGCAGCGATGTTCGACGTCGACGCCGTAGTCGGCCACGAGGTCGTCGAAGCGCCCGGGGACGTCCTCGCCGGGCGCGGCCGCGAGGCCGTACTCGACGCCGCCCTCACCTCTGGGGATGCGCCACGCGAAGAACTCGGGGACGGTGAGGTGGACGTCGACGAAGGCCTCGTGGTCGGGCTCGGGGTCGAAGGCGAGCGCGCCGTGCAGGAACTCGTCGGGCTCGGGCAGCCCGAGCGCCTCTCGGACGCGGGACTGGGGGCCGTCGCTGCCGGCGACCATCTTCGCGGACACGTCGAAGGTCTCCCCGGGCCCCCTGACGGTGAGGTCCACGCGGTCGCGGTGCTCCGTGACGCCCGTGACCGTGTGCTGCTCGCGGACGTCCGCACCCGCGTCGCGGGCGGCGTCCGCGAGCACGTTGTCCAGTTGCACGCGGTCGATGGCGTTCGAGATGGCGTCCTGCTTGTAGAAGCGGTGGGCCGGCGAGTCCGCGCCACCGAGGTGGAAGCGCGCGCCCCGAATCTCGTTCTGGAAGAGCGCGTCGCGGTGCTCGTCGGGGACGAACTCCCAGACGTCGAGGCTGACGTGCCCCGAACACGCCAGTGGCTTCCCGAGTTCTCCGGACTCGAAGGCGACCACGTCGTAGCCGCGCTCGGCCGCCCGTCGCGCGAACCGCGCGCCGGCCGGTCCCACGCCGACGACCGCGAAGTCGTACATCGCGTCCGTCTACGACGCGCGGAAGAAAGAGCCTTCGCCTAGTAGCCGAACGTCTCCTCGACGAGCACGACGGTCGTGCGGCCCTCGGTGCCCTCCTGGCGGTAGATGAGCTCCTTCGCCGCCGCGCTCTCGACGCCGTAGGCCTCCTGTGCGCGCTCGTTCTCGAACGCCCACGCGTACTCGTGGAGCCGCTCGCGGGCCGCCTCGACGTCCTCGACGACCTTGTTCACGCCCGCGACCAGCAGGAGGTTCTGGGCCGCGAACGGGTACGCGCCGATGCGGCTCCCGGAGAGGTCGGCGGCGACGAGCGTCCCCTCCTCGCGGGCGACGCCGTTGACGCTGCCGAGGAAGTAGTCCGCCGTCTGGGACGCGCGGCGGGCCGCGGCGCGCTCCTCGTCGTCGTCGATGCTCCAGATGTCGGCGGCGAGGTTCTCCCAGTCGTGGTCGCCCTCGCCCAGGTAGTCGTCGAACCCGATCTCCTCGAGGGTCGTGGAGTGGCCGTTCATCACGGACGCGCCGGCCGGAATCGCGTCGGTGACGTACTCCAGGGCGGCCTCGGCGTCCGCGACGACCTCGACGTCGAAGCCGCTGGCTTCGAGGTTCTCGACGGTCGCTTCGAGTTCCGCCTCGCTCGGGTGCTCGTCCCAGTCGTCGTCTACGTCCACGTCGTCCACGTAGTCGGCCTTCGTCTGCTGGCTCATACGTCCGTACAATCACTGCCCGGGAAAGAACGTGCGCCCACCGGCGAGTCGCGCCCGAACGAGTAACCCCCGCGTCACCGGGTTAGTGCGGCGTCACCGGCTGTTCCTGCGTCGCCGTCACCACCAGTCGAGTGCCCGGTTGCGGCGTTCGAGGTAGGCCGGGTCGAGCAGGTCCGCGTCGACGTCGACGCGGTCGCCGTCCCTGTCGAGGAGCGTCCGCCGGAGGAGGTCGCTGTCCGTCTCGAAGTCCGGCGAGACGCGCAGCCGGAAGTCGGCGTCGAGCGTGTACAGCCCGGCGTCGAAGGCGGCGTGGTGGGTCCTGTCGAGCGCGACCACGTTGGCCGGGTCCGTCCGCAGCGACTCGTGGTCGCTCCACGACAGCACGTGGGCGATGTCGAGCAGTCTCGGGTGGTCGACGCCGGAGACGGGACACCGCGTGTCGTACCGCGAGAGGACGGCCTCGCGGAACGCCACTGGCAGCGAGCGCGCGCCCACGGTCGTCTCGTACTCGCGGGCCTCGTACGTCCAGTCGTCTCCAGGACTGGGGGCGTCACTCACAGACTGGCCGGCCGTCTCGCCGAGGTCACCGAGTCGGTAGGTACCGTCGCCGTCCACGAACTCGACTTCGCCGCGCTCGGCGAGCTGCTGGAGAATCTGGCGGAGCTTCGCCTCCGGGTTGTTGTTGTCGGGGAACTCCGCCTGGAGTACTGGCCCGAGCTGGTCGTAGAGCTCCTGGAGTTCGACGACCCGCCACCCCGTGTCGTCGCGGTACCGGGCGAGCTCCCGCCGGACGACGCGGCGCCATCGAGACATGGCGCCCGCTTCGGATCGCCCGATCTAAAGTGTTCGGCGACAGCCCGCCAGTGCCTTGACGCGAGCATCCGCGAGCGAGCGGTCCGAAGGCCCCGAGCGACGCGGTTCACCGCGCGAACGAGCACCGCGAGTGAGCGCGGGCCGACGAGCGACCACCGCGCCCGGAGGGCGCGACGGGAGCGAGGAGTGCTTTTTCCGCAAGTTTTTGCCGAGTGAGCGGCGCTCCGCGCCGCGAACGCAGCGCAAAAAGTGCTTGTTCAGTCGTCGTCGACAGTCGGCGCTGCCTGCTCGTTCGCGGGCTTCTCGCGGTCGCTCCGGGGGCCTTCGAGGTCGACCGCCGGGAGCTTGTCACGGAGGTAGCGGCCGGTGTGGCTGTCGTCGTTCCGCGCGACCTCTTCGGGAGTCCCTGTGGCGACGACGTCGCCGCCGGCTTCGCCGCCCTCGGGCCCGAGGTCGACGACGTGGTCGGCGTTCTTCACGAGGTCGAGTTCGTGCTCGATGACGACGACGGTGTTGCCGCGGTCGGTGAGCCGCTGGAGCACCTCGATGAGCTTGCGCTCGTCGGCGCTGTGGAGGCCCGTCGTCGGC
>Ga0207850_100691_pt1 | contig 15486 bp, 19 predicted proteins | sample 23E2SouthBayCA_FD_187746 | JGI IMG/M metagenome (GOLD analysis project Ga0207850, IMG submission 187746) | Aerobic enrichment media microbial communities from Eden Landing Ponds, California, USA - A23 E3 (3) (SPAdes) | ecosystem: Environmental > Aquatic > Marine > Unclassified | place...
GCCGGAACAGTAGTCACAGACGGCCGTGTCGTCCTTGACGGTCTGGTACAGTTCGTGGTAGTCGCTGTCCTCGTCTTCGAGTTCCGGAATCCACTGCGTCCCGGCCCCGTCGAAGATGAGCTGGAGGTCGTCCTCATCGTTCTCTGCGAACTCCTTTGCCGCTTCGAGGCCGTTCGCGAGTCGACCGAGGTTCTCGTGTCCTTCTGTGCCTGCGAGGATGATGATGGCTGCTTTCGTCATTACGTAACGTAATACTACCCCCAACGATATATTACCAAGGGGTGCGTGCAGCGAGGCTGGATTCGCCCCAAGTATTTATAAACGACGACCGCACGAACCCTGAGTCAGACAGGGCGAGCGGTCTCGCCTGACTATCTCGTCGGGCCGGCGTTACAGTTCGACTTCGGACGCCGAGTCGACCTCGAACCGGGTAACGTCCGGTTCGCCGGCGAGCAGGTCCGGCAGCGCGGACTCGAAGGTCCCGAAGTGGTCGGTTTCGGCGTGGGCACCGAACGCCGCCTCGTCTTCGTATTGTTCGGTGAAGCGGAACAGATTCGGGTCGTCGATATCTGTCGCGACCTGATAGTCGATAACGCCGTCTTCCGCCCGCGACTGTTCGACCAGTTCTCGGATCAGGTCGAGTGCTTCGTCGCGCTTTTCGGGATCGATGGGGAACTCCGCGTGAACTACGAGCATTACATCCCCTCCGATGCGCGAACCGCATAAATAGGCACTGTGGACGTGTACTAGGTGCGCGCAGTGGCATCAGTGTGAGCGAATCGACTCAGTGCGAATGCCCGCTGTCACCGCGGCTGAACTGCCCGGAGAACCCCCGCTGGACGACCTCCGAGAGCGCGGGGTGGATGTGGATGGACTCGCGGATGTCCTGAACGGTTCCCGACCCGGCGGTCATCGCCACGACGATTTCTTGGATGAGGTCGGACGCTTCCGGCCCCATGATATGACAGCCGAGTATTTCACCGTCGAGGTCGATGATGGCTTTGAGGAACCCGTCGGCTTTCATCGCGCTCCCGCGGGCCGTCTCGTTGAACTGGTACGTACGGGTGGCGTACTCGCGTCCCGCCGCTCTGAGCTCTTCTTCGCGTGCCCCGACGCCGGCCACCTCGGGGGAGGCGAACACTGCAAAGGGCATCGCCGAGTAGTCCACCGGTTCGAGGTCGTCGCCGAAGAGGTTGCGGGCGACGGCCTGTGCCTCGTGGTTCGCGCTGTGTTTCAGCAGGTACTCGCCGACGATGTCGCCCAGCGCCCAGATGTCGTCGGCGGTCGTCCGCAGGTACTCGTCAGTGTCGACGAACCCGCGGTCGCCCGTCTCGACGCCCGTCACGTTGAGGTTTAGGAGGTCCGTGTTTGGTGTCCGTCCGGCGGCGACGAGCAGTTCGTCACCCGTCACTGTCACGCCATCCTCGTCTTGGACCCCGGCGTCCTCGCCGTACTCGTACGGCTTCGCCTCAACGGTGACCGTGCCGTCGCTCTCCGAGACAGCGGTGGCCGCGTGGCCGGTGTGGACGGTGAAGCGGTCGGCATACCGCTCGGTGAAGGCCTCGGCTATCTCCTCGTCTGCCTCAGGCAGGAGGGTCGGCCGCCGACCGATGATGGTCACGTCGCTCCCGAACGTCCCCAAGAAGTGGCCGAGTTCAGCCGCGATGTACCCGCCGCCAACGACGACGAGGTGATCCGGCGGCGTCTCCAGTTGGAGGGCCTCTGTGCTCGTCAGGAAATCAACGTCCTCGAGGCCATCGATGTTCGGAATCGAGGGTCGTGTCCCGGCCGCGATGAGCACCGTCTCGGCCCGAATCTGTGCACCCTCGTCCGGCCCGCTGACGACTTCGACCGTCCGGTCGTCCACGAACCGGCCCTCGCCCTCGTAGAGGTCGTGGCGGGACGAGGAGCGAAGCCCCTCCCGAATCGACTCCGAGTCCGACTCCACGTCCTCGTTGACTTTGCGAACGATGTCGGCGAAGTCGACGCCGTTGACCTCGGCGTCGATGTCGAACTCGCCAGCGCGCTCGATGGTCTCCAGCACGTCGGCGTGGTACAGCAGCATCTTCGACGGGATACACCCCCGGTTGAGACACGTCCCGCCGAGGGGACCTTTCTCGACGACTGCGACCGACTGCCCGCGGTTCGCGGCGGCGTTTGCCACGTCCAGTCCCGAACCTGAGCCGATAACCAGAAAGTCTACTTCGTCCATGATCCCCTCGTCACCGTCCAGCAATATGAAAGGTCCGCGGAAATGCGCTTCCGGAACCAAATTCCGGCGGTTCGATGGCTCTGTGCGACCGAATCCGGCTACGAGTCCGTGCGGAGGGCGTCGAGTTCCGCCAGAATCTCGTCGATATCTGGTCGGTCGAACGTCGAGGAGCCTTTCTGGACCCACGCGATTTCGGGTTCCGTCCCGCGTCTGTCGACGATGACGATTTCGGGCATTCGGCCGAAGAAATCCGAGAACCGGCCGAGGATGCCAAAGCGGACGGGCTGGTCGTAGGCCTCCCCCGCCTCGATGTCGGGGTCCGCGAGCAGCGGGAACGGGAGGTGATAGGACTCCTGCCAGGACTCGACGCGCTCGACCGGCTCCGGGACAATAGAGACGACTTCGGCGTCGCGCTCGTGAAAGTCGTCGATACGCTCGGCGAGTTGCTGGACCTGTTTTCGGCAGTTCGTGCAGTAGTGGTCCCGCTGGAAAAACAGGACAGCGAACTCGACGCCGTCCGGGAGCGCGGCGAGCGAGAACGGATCCGGGCCGGTGGCGACGTTCGTGAGCGAGAAGTCCGGGACTGAATCTGGCATACGAGTGGGTAGCGGCTAGACGACCTAAACCGCACGGCCCGCTACTCGACGAACTTCCCGGACGCTTTCGACCAGTCCCAGGACAGGTGGCGGAGTTTCGGTGTTGCACCGTCGGGAATCGCGTCGTACTCCCGCAGGAACGCCCGGATTCCCGCCTTTCCCCCGAAATCGCCGCGGAACCAGCGAAACACGCGGGGGATGCGGACGACGTTCTCGGTGGCGTCATACGCCACCGTCGCATCTAGGTAGCTCCGTGTCGCTAGGTCCAGTTGCTCGTCGATTTGTTCAGAGTCGTACGCCCGGATAGCGGGGCAACTCTCCGCGCCGCAGTTCAGCGCGAAATGAATTCTGGGATCGCAAATGGGCAACCGGTGGCGGTGTTCGAACGTCGTGACTAACAGTTTCGGCAGGTAGCCGAGGCCGTACTGCGAGCGGCCGCCGCGAAGCAGGCCGTTCTCGATGCGGCTGAGACTCAACGAGGTGCCCGCGACCGTAATCGCAGGCGCCCAGAAAAACCGGACGAAGCGAAGCGAACTGTCGTACAGTGCAGGCTCTTCGGCGAGGAGCAACTGCGTCCCGGCGTTGTAGCAGTTGAGCCAGAACGCGAGCGCAGTCCGGCGGTCGCGGCGGAGTGGCCGGAGGGCGCTGTCGTCGAGGGCGGCGAGAGCCGCCCGAAATTTCTGCGTCGGATCGCCGCGCTTGCAGGCGACCAGCAGGTCCTGGGCGAGGGTGGTCGGCGATGCGTTAAGGTCGTTCGCCGCGGTCTGGCCTGCCATACAGTGGCTCGGGGGGCATCTTGAAAAAGGGTTGCGCGGGTTTGCAGGCCGGATATGTATCAGCGAAAATTGACGGGCCACGACGACACACCGCTCTGTCGCTCCGATGCACAACCCCGGTACGCTTATTGAAATTCACTCCTCCCCCTGAGTATGAATGACAGTGACACCCTCGCGGCGACGACGAGCCTCTGTCCTGACTGCCTCGAACAGGTCCCCGGCCAGTATGAGGAACAGGACGGCGGCGTGTTCCTGACTCGGGAATGCGCTGACCACGGGACGACCAGCCGGAAGGTCTGGGGCTCCTTCGACCACTGGGACTGGGCCGCCGACTTCGGCCCGGACCCGGAGTACGACGGCGGCGACCTGGCGGTCGACGATGACCACGCCTGTCTCGCCGTCGTAGAGGTCACCGACGACTGCAACCTCTCGTGTTCGTACTGTTTCGCGAGCTCGGGGCCCGGTGGTGCGCATCGCTCGACCAAGGAAATCGAAGCACTGCTGGACACCGTCGAAGACGCGGGCGGCCGGCCGATACAGTTCTCCGGCGGCGAACCCACGGTCCGGGACGACCTCCCCGAACTGGTCGAACGCGCCATGGACAGGGGTATCGACCACGTCGAGGTGAACACGAACGGGATTCGGCTGGCGACCGAGGAGGGCTACGCCCAGCGACTCGCCGACGCCGGCGTCACCGCGGTCTATCTCCAGTTCGACGGCCTGACGAGCGAGACCTACGAGCAGATACGCGAGGTCGACCTCGTCGACGAAAAGTACGCAGCCATCGACGCCTGCCGCGAGGCGGATCTGCCCGTCGTGCTCGTCCCGACAGTGGTTCCCGACGTGAACGACCACGAGATGGGTGACATCGTCCGGTTCGCGCTCGACAACAGAGACGTGATTAGGTCGGTGAACTTCCAGCCGGTCGCCCACTTCGGCCGCTACGCCTCGAATGACGGCCGCTTCGCCATTGACGACGCCACGCGGCTGCTGGCTGAGCAGATGGACGATCTCGATCCGCGAGACATGCTGCCCGCGCCCTGCTGTTCGGCGTACTGTCAGATCGGGACGGCGTTCATCCCGGAAGACACGGATGCGGCGGCTGCAGCGGACTGCGGTGCCGACGACTTGGACGGTACGGCTGACTGTTGCTGTGGCGACTCCAGCTCGGAGGCCGAATCGTTCGTCCCGCTCACCCAGTACGTCGACGACCAGCTCTGGGATATGCTCTCGGGGATGGTCGACGAGGGGGATTACATGGAGCTACTGGCCGGCACCGCCGCCGGCGAGGAGTGGGCCTGCAAGACCGCCGGCTGTTGTGGCGTCGACGTGCCCGGTGGCGTCGAAGGCCTGTTTGACGAAGTCGTGCCCGTCTCGTTCACGGGATTCATGGACGCCGACGCGGCCGACGTGAATCGGCTGAGTAACTGCTGCATCTCGGTGCCAACGACCGACGGTGACCTGGTGCCCTTCTGTGGCTACAACATGACGACAGAGGCCGGCGAGTACGCGCTCCGGAACCGGAACGACTGGGGCGGGCGGAACACTGTCGACGGGGACCGCCCCGCCGCCGACTCGGCTGCGGGCTATCAGGGCGACAGCACGGCCACGGACGGCGGCTGCACGCCGGACGACTGTGGGGGCGAGTGATGGCGGGGCTGCTGGACGCCGCGCTCTCGAACCCGTGGGGGATGCTCGACACCATGCTTGCGGGGCCGCTCCACCCGGGCGGGACCGAGGCGACGGCAGCGTTGCTCGACCGGGCAGGCGTGGGTCCGAGCACACGACTGCTGGACGTCGGCTGTGGCGCTGGCGACGCGCTCTCGGTGGCCCGGGACCGCGGCGCAGACGCCCTCGGCATCGACCCGGAACCGAGTACCGACCGAGCCGTACAGGGTGACGCGATGGCCCTCCCCATCAAAGGTGGCAGTGTCGATGTCCTGCTGGCCGAATGTGTACTCTGTCTCACCGACCTCGACGTGGCACTGGCGGAGGCCAACCGCGTACTCGCGGACGGCGGCCGTCTCGCTCTTTCGGATGTCGTCGTCGATGGCGACAGACCGGACGTACCCGATGCCGCCGCCGATGCGCTCTGTCTCACCGGCGCACGAAGCCGCGACCGGCTGACTGGCCGCGTTGAAGCCGCGGGGTTCACAGTCGCGGACACAGCGAACCACCACGACGACCTCCTCGCGATGCGGGACCGGGTGACCGACCGTGTGGATTACGAAGGGCTGCTCGGCATGATGGGCGAACGCGGTCAGCGGGCACTATCGGCAATTGAGGCCATCGAAGCCGCCGTCGAGGCCGGCGACATCAGCTACGTGTCGCTGGTCGCGACCGCACAGGGCTGAAGCACTCTCTCAGTCGGCAGCAAGCGATCTGTTCAGTTGAGGCTGTAGAAACTCTCTGTGCCGTGGTCGTCTTGCCAGGCAAACGCGTACAGCCGTCGTGAGGGAACCCGGGCCAGGTGGCGGCCGTCGTTGCTCTGTCCTGTCGGGAGGTCCCAGGTTACTCCGTCGCCGTACAGTGTCTCGTCACGCAGTTCGAACTCGTAGCCCGGGTTCTCAAAGGCGCGCATCGCCGTGTCCGAACTGGCGACGACCACGATCTCTAGGCCGCCGACGGTATCTGTTATTACGCCTTCGGCCGCCCGAATCTGCGGGACCGGGTATGCAACGGCGTCATCCTCGTGGACGACGCCGATGACTGTCGTCTTCGCGTCTATGTCTGTACGGTCCCAGGTGCGCTGTGGTCCCTCCCCGCGCATTGCGCGGAGGCCGAACTCGGGGTCGGCGACGTACCGGTCATACGGTGTCATGTCGTAGACCTCGCGCGGCGAGTTCCCGCGCGCATCGTCCGGGCCGCCGTGAACTGGTTGCAGGACGACTCCATCGGGGTACGTCGTCCGGAACTGCGCCCAGGTCAGTATAGACGACGGCACCACGGACAGTTCCCGGCCGTCGAGTGGGCCGCTGATGGCCCTGCCGAGCGGTTGCTTCCACTCCGATTCCGTCTCGCGGTCGTACATCACCAGCGCGTCGTCGGCTAGTTTGCCCGAGGTACCGAACGTCAGCGTCTGTCCATCGACCGTCCGATCGTAGACGACGGCGCTGGCACAGATGGGACACCATGTTACCGCGACTGGGCGCTCGTCGTCCCCCGAACTCTCAGTCGCTTCGAGCACGTCGTTGACGATTTCGTGGTAGCTGAGCACTCTGACCGGATACGCCCGCGGCGGGTCGGCCTCGACGACGATGACCTCGTCGTCCGGGTCGCCGAAGTAGCTCGTGTCGAAGGCGGGGTTGTCGATGCCCGGAATTGCGTCCCGCGGCAGCACGTCCTGCATATCCATACCTCGATTAGCGGGAGTAGCCAAATAACCGCTTGGCTACGACCAGATTTGGATGGTTTGTCTGGCAATATCGGGTTACCTCACCGAAACCGACTGTCGGTCCGGTTACAACCGGTTTATTACTCACCAACAGAAACAGGGTTACCAGACGTAACCCGAAGGCCGTTGCGGAACAACACGATACATATGGTAAGCATACTCAGCGGATTGGTCGGCGGACTGGTTGCTACGATTGTCATGACGATGTTCATGATGGGACTCGGAGACGACTCTCCACCGCCCACGGCGGCGCTGTGGGCGAAATACGTGGGTGACGAGGGGCCCGAGTCGTACATGATGCAGGGGATGGTGTTACACATGCTGTATGGCATTGGTGCTGGCGGCGCATTCGCTGTCGGCGTGACGGCGCTGGGTCTCGGCGTTGGGGCCGGGGTACTGACCACGAGTCTGCTGTGGGCCGTCATCTATGGGCTGGCACTGACCGTGGTTGGTGCGATATTCTGGATGCGCATCGTCCTCGCGATGGAGCCAGAGCCGAAAATGGTCGGAATGTTCGCGTTCTTCCACCTTGTCTACGGCGTCGTGCTGGGCGCGAGTGTCACGTACATCCCGCTGTAACACCGGCAATCACAGTCGAGCTTTTTTATGTTACAGCCATCGCTCCCAGCCCAAGTCGAGGCCAACTGCGAGCGCGTCGTCGAGACGACGCTGGACCTGCTCGCGTTTGATACGCAGAATCCCCCTAGAACGACGACGGAGATAATCGAGTACATCGAGACGGTGGTGACAAAGGCCGGGCTCGAAACAGAACGACTCAGCGCGGCGTCGGCCGACCACGGGCTCGTTGCGTGGTTCCCGGAGCAGCCAGCGCCAGAGCTAATGTTCAACGGTCACATCGACACGGTCCCGTTCGACCGCGAGGCCTGGACACGCGGTCCGCTAGGCGAGCGGGACGGCAGCGAAATCTATGGTCGCGGGGAGACGGACATGAAGGGGGCGGTCGCCGCGATGCTGGCGGTCGTCCGGGCCGTTGCCGAGACTGACACCACCCCAGCGGTGCCGCTCGGGTTCGTATTCAGCAGCGACGAGGAGACGAGTGGCGGCGAGACACTCCGAGATGGTCTGGACACGTTTCCGTCATCACCGTCGGCGTGTCTCATCGGCGAGATGACTGGCACGTCCGCCCGGCCGTCGGTCGCCGTCGCCGACAAGGGAAGCATCTGGCTCACGCTCGCTGCGACGGGCGAGGGTGCACACGGGTCGTGGCCGATGCTCGGCGCGAACGCCATCGACCGGCTGTACGACACCGCTGACAGCCTCCGATCGGAGCTCCAGGCCGTCGAGTTCGACCTGCACCCCCACCGTCGAACGGATACTCACCGAGTCGGTCGCCTACTACGCGCCGACCGTGGGCGAGGATGCGGCCAGGTCCATGCTCCAGCACCCCACCGTGAATCTGGGGACAATGCACGGTGGGGAGGCGGTAAACAGTGTACCGACGGCGGCTACGGCGGACATCGACATCCGCCTCACGGCGAGCGTCCCGACGGCGTCAGTGCTGGAGCGAATCCGTGCGTTCGTGGCCGAGCGACAGGGCGTCGAGATACAGTCCACCGATTGGAGCGAGGGAACATACGAACCCCTAGGGCGGCTACTGGTCGAGGCTGTCCAGACCGTGAGTGAGGCGGTCACCGGCGAGCGGACGTTCGCCCGGAGCGCGACCGGCGGCGGGGACGCCAAGGCGCTCCGGAACGACGGGCTCTCAACCGTGGAGTTCGCGCTCGGCACCGAGACCGCCCACGCCGTCGATGAGCGAACCACCCGCCAGGCGATCTGCCAGACGGCCCAAATATCTGCGCACCTCCCGGCGGAATTCGACAGTTCATCGACAGAGGCCTGATTTTTAACCCCGAACGGGGACTTACTAAGCTGTTTAATGAATGACTGGTTTTCGTATATAATTCTGTTGGGCACGCGTCTTAATAACACACAGGTAACACGGGGTTGAGACAGTAGTCCCGTCTCGACACCAGTATGACGAGTCACGACAGGCGTTCGATACTGACCTACGGAGCGACCCTCGGACTGACCGCCCTTGCCGGCTGCAGCGGGGGCGAAGACGGCGGTGCGGAAACGCCGGACACGGCTGAAACAGATAGCACTGACACGTCTGGTGGCGGCGACAGCGAGACAGAAACAGAAGGCCAGGAAACCGCGGCTTACGAATGGAGCGACGCGACGTGGGACTCCTACTGGTACTCGCTGTACAACATGAGCACGAACATCGCCATGAGCGGGAACGGTGTGCTGTTCCCCCACAACGAGGCGCAACAGCAGGCGTTCGACGAGCGATTCCCGGCGATGCTGGAGGCTGCGAACACGGACAAACCACCGGTGAAGAACCCGAACCTGAACATGGCGGCGTTCACCGAGGGTGACCCATCCTTCACCGAGCAACCGGTCCTCTCAGGTGAGGACGGCCGCCCGGACGCGGCGACACTTGCTTGGGACAAGTCCAAATCATCGGGCGTCGTCAGCCCGTCCTCGGCTGGCTGGACCCACCTCAAGGGCGTCACCTGGGCGAAGAACTTCGAGAACCACTTTGATATTTTGCCGGACAGCCTCGCAGCGGAGTTCCGCTCAGAGGTGCTGTCGACGTTGGCACAGATTGGTATCAACGCGACGCTCATCGGCGGCGGGCCGGAGGGCAACGGCGCGCTGACGAAAGGTGAGAGCATGGAGTTGATTTCCGGGTTCCGACCCGCGAAAGGCGAAGTCGTCGACGACACTGCCCGCCCGAACCATCACTCGGCGATGCTATGGTTTATGTCGGACATGACCAGCCTCGCCAAGGGCGGCTGGTTCGGCTACGAGAACCCGGAGCCCCTCATTCCCCCGAAGAAGATACAGCAACTCACCGATGGGCTGGCCGAAACAACGATGTCGCTGTTCGCTCCGGCAGATATCGTCGAGATGGGCTCTACACGCGACCTCGGCCAGATGCTCGGAGCGACCGCCTGGTACGGTACCCACGCTGGGAGCGACGAAATGGCCGACCAAGCCGCGTCCTACGCCACCGACCTTGGCGACGCCGTCGAGAGTTCGCTCGCGGGCAACGGCATGGTGGAAAACGGTGCGGCGAACCAGGCCGCGACCCAGGGCGTGGTGGGCCAGGGCCTCGTCTGGGCCTCCGAACTCAATGGTGTCGACTACACCGACACCGCCGGGGATGTGCTTGGATACATGATTGATGAACTCTGGGACGAGGACGCCGGTACGTTCGCGTCAGGGCCGGACGATTCGACCTACGCCATCACGGCCCGTGACGCGGGCGACGTAACCGGCGGCGTCAACGCCGCCGATGCGGTCTTGGGTATGGATGTCAAGTCCATCTACGCCCGCTACTTCAACCAGACGTTCAACCGCGGGCGCCTCCAGCGTGCCGAGCGACCGCAGTCCCGGAGTGAGTCAGCTGAACACACGCTACCACTGCCCGCAGAGGCCGGTGGCGAGTTCGGTCAGGCTGCGGTGTACAACGCCGAAATCGAGTACGACACCGAGGCGGACGAATGGACCGTCATCGATCGGTTGTTCGATACCGAGGGCGCGCTGTACCTCGCGAACCAAGACATCTGGATTGGCCAGTGGGGCGGCGAGTTCTACGATGGCCGTGGGATTCCGGGGACGAACGATAGCCCGAAGTGAGGAATGGGCCATCGCTGCCTTTCTGGTAATGTTCAGTTATCCGATTACCGTGGGTAACTATTAGTAACCGGCGCTCCAACGCACTATGTATGAGTGATTCACCCGAGGAGATGGCGGTATGGTGTGCCGGCGAGGACTGGTGTCCGGTCACGTCGACGGCCACAATCATCTGCCGCAAGTGGCATCCCGTCATCGTCCACCGACTGCTGCACAACGGGCCGACAGGGTTCAGCGAACTGGAGGATCACGTCGACGGTGTGTCGAGCAAAGTCCTCTCGGACAGCCTTGAAGACTTACAGGAGAAGGGACTTGTCGACCGGACAGTCATCAACGACCAGCCGTTCCGCGTCGAGTACTCCCTGACCAAGCGCGGGGCCGACCTGGAACCGATAATCTCGGCGATGGAACAGTGGGGCAAGGCGAATCTTCACGCGCCCAACGAGTCGGCGGAGGGCCGGTTTTGAGTTCCGCCACCGCCGGGTGGCTCGCCCTTCACGGCCGCCATACCTCGTTACGCTCGGGTGAGCTACCGTTATTGAACCGTCGCTCGTTGCACCTCTCATGACGCGACTCGACCTCCTCGAACTGGACGAGATCCCCGACGAGTACCATTACCTGTTCACAGACGACTACCTCGGGGACAGACACATCTTCCGAGTATGGGCGCACAACCCCGAAATCCTCGAAGCCACGCTGGAGTACCTGAACACGTTGTACGACCAGTTGACCCCCCGCAAGAAGGAACTAGTCATCCTCGCCGTCTCCCGCGCACGCGGGGCCCGGTACGAGTGGCACCAGCACGTCGACATCGCTCGCGACAAGGACGTGACGACCGAGGAGATGCGGGCCATTGGTGGCGGAGATCTTTCGGGCTTTTCCGACGAGGAATTCATCCTGCTCCAGTACGCCGAAGCGGTCGCGACCGGCGACGTGACTGATCAGATTCATTCGGCACTCGAAAGAGCATACACGCCGGCAGAGATCGTTGCCATCGGGCTCATCGTGGATTTTTACGTCGGCCTGTGTAACTACGTGGCCGCGGTCGAACTCCCGTTCGAGGGTGGGGGGTTCGTCGGCTGGACGCCCGACGACGAAACTATCGCGACGTTGTTCGCCTGATATTGATGGAGGTGCCAGTCTCCGGAAATCGGTTCGTCGCCCTCGGCATCATTGGGGCCGGAGCGATGGCTGTGGTCTCGGGGCAGCTCCCGCCAGTCAGCGGATTTCCGATGGCGCAGTTCCTCGCTCACTGGTGGGTGTTTCCCGCGTCAGTCGTTTTTGCGACAGTGGCCCTGTCGTCCGGTGTCTCCGGGGCGCTGTTTTTTAGCCCGTTTTTCATGCTCGTTGTCGGTCTCACACCGTCACAGGCCATTGGCGCTGGCCTCCTGACGGAGGTGTTCGGAATGGGGAACGGTCTGCGCTCCTATGTAAAACAGCAGGTCGTTGACTTCCAGACGGCGAAGTGGCTCCTGCTGGGGTCAGTGCCGGCCATCATCGTCGGCGCGTTCGCGGCCCACTACGTCGATCCGACGATTCTGAAGCTCATATTCGGCGCAGGCTTGCTCCTGCTCGGTGGGTTCCTCGTCTACTACGAGGCCCCCGAAAACTGCGAACCCGGTGAGTGTGAGGGGGAGTACCTGAAAGCGAAAAACACCGGCCGTGGCACGACTACGGTCGAGGCCACGGACGGCGAGACGTTCACCTACGACACCTGCTGGCGGACGCCAGGTGTGGCATTGTCGACGGTCGGCGGATTTATTACCGGCCTCATTAGCGCCGGTCTCCCCGAAATTGTGACGACCCAGCTCATCGTCCGGTGTCGGGTCCCACCACGCGTCGCTGTCGCAACTAGCGTGTTCGTCCTCGGGGTGACCGCTATTGCCGGGGCGCTCGTCCACGCGCTTACGGCTACGCCGGTCTGGTATGTCGTCGCGTGGTCGATTCCCGGTGTGCTTGTCGGCGGCGCTATCGGAACCCGCGTCGGGAAGTACATCCCGAGTGATCTGATGGAAACGGGCCTTGGCGTCGTCTTCGGAATCGTCGGTGCAATCGTCCTCGCACTCGAACTCCTCGTCTAATATTGCGACCGGACACACTCTCAGACACCCACGCCGAACGACTACACGCGTGTCCGCCCAGCGCGAAACTCGTCTTCATGACGCTCGCCAACGAGGGAGGACTGACGCAGAAACAATTGGCGACCGAGACGCTGATGCCGCGGCGAACGGTCCGAGGCGCGCTCGATCAGCTGACAGACGCGGGGCTCGTGACTGCACAAGCTTGTATATACGACGCCCGAAAACGGGTGTATCAGGTCACGCTTGGTGGACGGAGATCGGAACCATAGCGGTCACATTTGCGTTAGCAGGAAAGTACGGTCTCTCGGATGGTTCGACGGGGTCTTACCGCCAATCTTCCAAGGCGAGCGTCGTGGCCGACTGGATCCAGGCGTCTTCGTGGTCTTCGTCGTAGAGTATCACGTCGCCGTCGACCTTCACGGACGTGTACCGGTCGTAATCGTCGGTTGCTGGACCCGTCGTAGGGAATCTGTCGTGGGTATCGCTTGGTTTCGTGGACATCGGGTATGTACCTCGCTTGGTTACGTTTCTAAATACTACCGCCTAACGTATAGTATCTCGCTAATCTATAAGTAATCTACTTCCCGCAAGCGAACCGATACCGCCGCGAGTGCGTTACCTGAACGTGAGATGCAGTTATGCGTTTCCCAGTTCGTTAGTTATGACATGAACGCCAATGTCTGAGGCTGAAATGGATCTGACTGCCCCCGAGCTGACTCCAGACGACTTCCTGTACATAGACGATCCGTATTTTTCGAGGGACAACGTCGCTATCGTCACCGGTGCTGCCTCCGGTATCGGTCGTGCGACCGCGGTGAGTCTGGCCGCGAACGGCCTCACCGTCGTCGGGGCCGATATCGACGAGGACGGTCTCGAAGCGACCGGCGACCGCATCCAATCGTTTGACGCCGATGGGGCCTTCCACGGTGTCGAAACAGACCTGACCGACGACGACGATGTTGAGGCGGTCGTCGAAGCAGCAGCCGAGGAGGGATCCCTGCGGTTCGTGGCCAACATCGCGGGGATGCAACACATTGCCAGCATCGCTGAGTTCCCGATGGAGAAGTACGACCTCCTGCTGGATATCATGCTCCGGTCACCGTTCAAGATGGCCCAGGCAGCCATGCCGCACATTGAGGACACCGACGACGGCGTCGGTGCGATAGCGAACATGTCCTCGGTTCACGGCCACTACGCGACGAAGGACAAGCCGGCCTACATTACGGCGAAACACGGCCTGACGGGACTGACACGTGCCATCGCTGCCGAGGGCGAGGGGACGCTTCGGGGCTTCTCGGTCAGCGTTGGCTACGTACTCACGCCGCTGATGGTCAATCAAATCGAGGACACAGCCGAGGAACGCGGTCTCTCGAAACGCGAGGTCATCGAGGACGTAATGTTGGGCCAGGCCCGGACGAAAGAGATGATGACACCGGCGGAGGTGGCGAACCTCTTTATATTCGGCTTCTCCAGCCACGCCAAGCATCTCAGCGGCGGGGACCTGCTGTTCGACGGTGGGTACGTGAACACGTATGAGTGATGACACAGCCCCGACACGCGTCGCCATCGCCTGTCAGGGCGGCGGGAGCCACACGGCGTTTACCGCGGGTGTCCTGCAGGAGATACTATCAGAGTGGGACGATGAGAGCTACGACCTCGTCGGCATCAGCGGGACCTCCGGCGGCACGTTCAACGCTCTTGCGACGTGGTACGGACTCCTCACTGGTGGCCCGGAAGCGGCGGTGGAGTTACTGGACAGTATCTGGGACGATATCACCGTCAGCGGTGCACAGGACCGGTGGATGAACACGCTAGTGACGAACATCTCTCGGATGGACAGTGCCGGATTCGCCATTCCAAGCGTCAGCCCGTCTCAGATTCCGATACCGGAAGTCGGCAAACAGCGCATCAGGACCATTCTCGAACGCCATATCGATTTCGAGGAAATACCTGATATCTGCCAGCGAGACACGCCGGAACTGGTCGTCGGCACCGTCAACGTCAACGCCGGCGTTTTCGAGACATTCGTCAACGAGGACGTGACAGTCGAAGCGGTACTCGCCTCCGCGGCCGTGCCTAACATGTTCGAAGCGGTCAAAATCAACGGCCACTACCACTGGGACGGCCTGTTTTCGCAGAATCCACCGGTGGGCGACCTGATGAATCTCGCGCCCGACCGCAAGCCCGAGGAACTCTGGGTCATCCAAGTCAACCCACAGACGTTCGAAGGCGAGCCGACAACGAGCGAGGTCATCGCAGACCGGCGCAACGAATTGTCGGGCAACATCTCCCTCAATCAGGAACTTGGCTTCATTGACCAGGTCAATGAATGGGTTGAGAACGGAAAGCTCCCTGCTGAAGAGTTCACAAAGACTGATATTCACCGGATTCAGATGGGCAAACAGTACCACTGCTCGACAAAGGTTGACAGAGGTCCTGATTTCATTAACGAATTGCGAGAGTTGGGTACCCGCAGAGCTCGTGAGTTCATAGAAACAAAATAATATTGATTGTAGAGCTGTAACTTCTTTCCTTCATTCTACTCGACATTTCCGCCCGTCTCCGTATTTAAGGCGCGGGGTCGTTTTGTGCCGCGCCTGCCAGCTGGGCGCGCCGGTCGGTGCGCTCGGTGTTGTTCATGTCTTCTGAGGCTCGACACTCCTGGTCAGCGGCGGCTGTCGGCGATGCACAGCAGGCTGAGTACATCGGGTTCCTTCACCGGGAACCGTTCGTAATCGATGCTTACCGGCTTGGATTCGCCGTC
>Ga0207850_100696_pt1 | contig 15303 bp, 14 predicted proteins | sample 23E2SouthBayCA_FD_187746 | JGI IMG/M metagenome (GOLD analysis project Ga0207850, IMG submission 187746) | Aerobic enrichment media microbial communities from Eden Landing Ponds, California, USA - A23 E3 (3) (SPAdes) | ecosystem: Environmental > Aquatic > Marine > Unclassified | place...
GAAGACGCCGACCTCGTCGTGCACGCGGGGTCGCTCGTGAACAGCGAACTCTTAGACGAGTTCTGCGCGGACGCCGAGACCGTCTCCTCCGTCGGCAAGAACCTCGAAGAGCTGGTGCCGCTGATGCGGGACGCCCACGAGGACGGGCGGACGGTCGTCCGCCTGCACAGCGGCGACCCCGCGATTTACGGCGCGGCCTTGGAGCAGATGGACGCCCTCGAACAGGAGGGAGTCCCGACGTACATCGTGCCGGGCGTCACGTCCGCGTTTGCGGCGGCGGCGACGTTGCGGACTCAGTTGACGCTGAACGGCACCGCGAACCACGTCGCATTCACGCGCCCGCAGGGCCGCACGCTCGACGCCGAGGACGACCACGTCTCGGAGTTCGTCGGAATGGGCGACGTGACGACCTGTATCTACCTCGGGACGCACGCCATCCCCGACGTGATGGATCGTCTCCTCGACGACGGCCGCGACCCGGACACGCCCGTCACGGTCGTCTACCACGCGTCGTGGCCGGACGAGGACGTCATCGAGGGCACCGTCGAGACCATCGGCGAGAAAGTGGAGGAGGCGGGCTACCGCGCGTCCGCGCTCGTCGTCATCGGCGACGCGGGCGCCGGCGCGAACTACGACCGGTCGTATCTCTACGGCGACTGGGCGAACCGCGGCGACAGCGAGGCAGACGACTAATCATGAGCACCGACAACGACACCGACGACTCCGGAGCGCACTGTTCGACCCCCGACTCGGACGGCGAGGTCGCCGAGGACATCGCCATCGTGGCGTTCGAGCGGAAGATGGAGACAGCGGAGGACATCGTCGACGGCATCGGCGACCGCTACGACTCCATCGAGATTCTCGAATACCACGGCGACGTGTTCGCCGAGCACTGGGGCGAGTACGACTGCTTCGTCGGCCTGATGGCCTCGGGCATCGCGATGCGGAAGACCGCCGGCCTGCTCGACGACAAGTGGGAGGACCCCGCGGTCGTCGTCGTGGACGAAGAACTCACGTGGGCGATTCCGCTCACGGGCGGCCACCACGGCGCGAATCAGGTCGCAGACGACCTCGCGTCGATGGGCGCGGTCCCCGCGATGACCACCGCCAGCGAGGCCGCGGGCGAGCAGGGCGTCGAAGAGCGCGCGAAGGCCCTCGACGCCCACGTCGTGAACGGCGACTCCACGGTCGCCACGAACCTCGCGGTGCTCGACGGAGAACTCGGGCCGGTCGCGCGCCTCGACGGCCCCGCGGCCGTGCTCGCCGGCGACGACGTGACCGTCCTGAAGCGCAACAAAGCGGACGGCGTCGTCCTCGGCACGGGCAGCGTCTCCGGCGCGAAGAAGGCGCAGTTTCTCGACGCGTGGGAAGCCAGCCTCGACGGCACGGACTACGACCTCGGCGACGTGGAGTTCGTCGCCACGGGCACCCGGAAGGAAGAGGAGGAGGGCCTGCTGGCCGCCGCCGAGGAGCTGGACTTGGGCGTCGTCTCCTTCGAGAAGGAGACCCTCGAAAACCACGAGGGCCCGACGCCCTCCCGGTCGAAGGAACTCATCGGCTGGCCGGGCATCGCGGAGGCGTCCGCGATTGCGGGCGGCCGCGAACACGAACTGCTCGCCGAGAAGGAGCGCTACGACGAGGCGGTAACGGTGGCGGTCGGCAAATGAGCGGCGAGGCCGACCAGCGAGAGGCCTCGGGACGAGCGAGCACGGACGCCGCAACCGCCGACACCAGCGACTACGGCACGCTGTACGTCGTGGGCATCGGCCCGGGCCTCCCGGGCGGGATGACTCAGCGCGCGAAGGACGTGGTGCGGACGGCCGACTGCGTGGTCGCGTCGAACCTCTATCAGGAGTTCCTGCGGCGGGACGGCACGCTCCCGCCCGAGGACTCGGGCGAGCGCCCCGAGCAGGAAGTCGTGCGCTCGACGATGGGGCGGCAGGTCGAACTCGCCCGGGAGGCCTTCGAGCGCGTCCGTCGCGGCGAGGACGTCGCGCACGTCTCCGGCGGCGACCCGAACGTCTACGGGAAGTCCGACTTGGTCTACCTGATGGCCGAGAACGAGGAAGCGTACGACGTTCCCATCGAAATCGTGCCGGGCGTGACGGCGGCGCTGGGCGGCGCGGCGAACCTCGGCGCGCCGCTGTCGAACGACTTCTGCACCATCTCCTTGTCGGAGAAGTGGCGCGGCTGGGACGAAATCGAGGAGAAGCTGCGCGCCGCCGCCATCAGCGGGTTCGTCGTCGTCCTCTACAACTGCTGGCGTGACTACGAGCGCGCCGTGCGCGTGCTCCGCGAGGAGCGCGCCGACGACGTGCCCGTCGCGATTATCAACGACGCGGGACGGGGCGACGCCGGCCGGAACACCGACGGCGAGACCCACACCGTGACGACGCTCGGCGAGGTCGCCGACCACGACGAGAAGGTCGGCGGCATGGGCACCTCGATTCTCGTCGGGAACCACGAGACGGAGGTATGGGAAAACGACCACCGCGAACACCTCGTCACCCCGCGCGGCGGGCGTGACGTGGAGGACTTCTGATGAGCACTGACGACACCACTACCGAGACCGAGGCATCGACCAGCAACTGTGGCGCGAGCGAGACCACCAGCGAATCGAAGTGCGGGGCGAGCAGTTCGGACTCGTCGAGTTCCTCGTCGTCGAAGTGCGGCGCCTCGTCGTCGACCGAGGAGAAGGTCGGCTCGACCGTCGAGGACTTCGACGCGGAGCCCGGGCAACTGACCGCCGTGGGGCTCGGCCCGGGAGAGCCCGAGGGGATGACCGAGCGCGCGAAGGCCGCGCTCGCGGACGCCGAGCACATCGTCGGGTACACGACGTACATCGACCTCATCCCGGACGATATCACCGACGACGCCGACGACATCTACGACACGCCGATGTGCGGCGAGGTCTCCCGGACGGAGGAGGCCATCGACCGCGCGCTCGCGGGCAACGACGTGGCTATCGTCGGGAGCGGGGACCCGAACGTGTACGCGCTGGCGGGGCTCGCGCTCGAAATCGTGGAGTCGAAGGGCGCGACCGCCTCGGCGCTCGACTTCGAGGTCGTCCCGGGCGTCCCGGCCGCCCAGTCCTGCGGGGCGCGGCTCGGCGCGCCGCTCGTGAACGACTCCGTGAGCGTCTCGCTGTCGGACCACCTCACGCCGATGCCGGAAATCGAGTCGCGGCTGCACGCCGTCGCGGGCGAGGGGTTCACCATCTCCATCTACAACCCGTGGAGCCGCAAGCGCCGCGAGAACTTCCAGAAGGCCTGCGAGATTCTCCTCGCACACCGCGACGCCGACACCCCCGTCGGCATCGTCCACGGGGCGGGCCGCGAGGACGAGGAGGTCGAAATCACGACGCTCGGCGAGCTCGAATCGTACGGCGAGACCGACCTCGTGGACATGACCACCACCGTCGTCGTCGGCAACGAGGACACGTACGTCTTCGACGACCGGATGGTCACCCCGCGGGGCTACGAGACGAAGTACGACTACTGATGTACCGAGTCACCATCGACCGCGGCGCCTGCGACGGCGTGTTCGCGTGCCTCACCCGAGATTCGCGGTTCGTCGAGGACGAGGACGGCCTCGCCGCGCTCGACGCGGACGGCGGCACTATCGAGCGAACCGACGGAACCATTATCGGGACGTTCGACGACGACCACAGCGACGACGCGGAAGCGGCCGCGGCGGCGTGCCCGTTCGACGCCATCACCGTCGAGGAGGTGGACGGATGAGCGCCGACAACGCCGACGCGGACCCGCCGGACTCCGCGCTGGCCGCCCACCCCGAGACGGCGTACTTCTGGGGGCACGTCGCGGGCGCGGGTGAGCTGTCCGACTCCTGCGTGACCGTCGAGACTGGCGACGAGGCGGTCGCCGACCGGCTCGCCGCGATTGCGGGCGGCGAGCGCACCGGCCACCGCGTCACCGAGCGCGAGTACGCCCACGACACGTCGGTGACGCGCCGCGAGGACGCGTACACGGTGCAGGTGTTCGGCGACCTCGCGGGCCGCGCCGCGGCCGCGTTCGGCCTCCCCGTCGAGGGCGAGGCGGGCGGCTACCGGCTGGACCCGCTCGCGGTCCACGACCGCCAACTGCTCCGCGGCGTCGTGGAGTCCTGCGGGACGGTCTGCTTCAAGTCCTCGTCGGGCACTGTCGGGCTCTCGGTCGTCCACGAGGACCGCGCGCTCCTCGACGCCGTCGGGTCGCTGCTCGACGGCGCGCCCGTCGACGCGCCGTACGGCGAGCCCGCCGAGGCGTCCTCCGGCTACTACTTCAGCGTCGAGGACGACGCCGTCCCCGAACTGGGCGCGTGGCTCTACGAGGGCAGCGAGGAGTCCGGGCTGTTCGCGCCGTCGCGCCGCCGGAAGCTCCGGCGGAGCCTCGAAGAAGCCGAGGGCGTGGACGCAACGCTGGCGGTGGAACCGTGAGCCGCACCGACGCGCCCGCGAGCGGCCTGAACGACGAGGCCGTGCTGCTGGTCGGCCACGGCTCCCGGCGCGAGGCGTCGAACGAGCAGGTGCGCACGCTCGCCGCGGACCTCGAAGACCGGCTCGGCGTGCCCGTGGACGCGGGCTTCCTCGAACTCGCGGCGCCCTCCGTCGAGGACGCCATCGACGCGCTCGCGCCCGCCGTCTCCAGCATCTCCGTCGTCCACCTGTCGCTGTTCGCCGCCAGCCACGTCAAGAACGACGTGCCCGCGGCGCTCCGGCAGGCGCGCGCCGAGCACCCCGACGTTGCCTTCGACAACGGCTCGCACCTCGGCGTCCACCCCGCCATCGTGGACCTGCTGGACGACCGCGCGGCGAGCGTCGAGGCCGACCTCGGTGTCGACCGCGAGGCCGACGACGTGGCCGTGGTGCTGTGCGCCCGGGGGTCCAGCGACCCGGACGCGAACGCCGACGTGCACAAGCTCGCGCGCCTGCTCTACGAGGGCCGGGCGTTCTCGCGCGTGGACGCGACGTTCATCGGCGTCACCGAGCCGACGCTGGACGAGACGCTGCACGACGTGGCGAAACACCGCCCGGACGCCGTCGTCGTCGTGCCGTACATGCTCGGCGACGGCGTGCTCACGGGCCGCATCCGGGACGGCGCGGCCGACTTCGACGACGAGTACCCGTACGTCGAGGCGGCCTGCGGCGACCCGCTGGGCACGGACCCGCGCCTGCTGGACGTGCTCGGCGACCGCTGGCAGGAGGCCCGCACGGGCAGCGTCGAGATGTCCTGCGACACCTGCAAGTACAAGGTCGAACTCGACGGCTACGAGGCTGACGTCGGCGGCGCGAAGGCGATGCTGCGCGCGCTCGACCACCGCGAGGCCCACGCCGACCGCGAGAACGTCGCCGACGACCCCCACGCCCACGACGCCCCCGCCAAGCACGTCGCCGTCTGCACGAACCAGACGTGCGCCGCGGACGGCGCGCCCGCCGTGCTCGAACGCCTCCGGCAGGCCGCCCGGGACGCCGACGGAGGGAGCGTGCGCGTCACGCGCTCGTCGTGTCTCGGCCAGTGCGGCGACGGCCCGAACGTCGCCGTCTACCCCGAGGGCGTCTGGTACCAGCGCGTCCAACCCGACGACGCCGACCGAATCGTCGCCTCGCACCTCGACAGCGAGCGCATCGTCTCCGACCTCGACTCCCAACTGCTATGACCTGCCACGAACTCGAAGCCCTGCGACTCGGCCTGATGAACGTCCTCGGCACCGACGACCGGAGCGCCCGCGAGCACGCCGAGAAGGAACTGGAGGGAAACCTCGACGGCCCCATCGAGGGGCTGGCGACCGCCGACTCGCTGTCGGAACTACAACGGCACCTCGATGCGGCGCTCGTCGACCTCGAAGAACAGGTCGCCGCCGCCGGCACGGACGACCCCGACTACGACTACCTCCGCGGCCGCCTCGTCGCGATCCGGGACGCCGAACGCTCGCTCGCCCGGGTCGCCGACCACGGCGACTCGCTGCTCGCGGACCTCGGGGAGACTCACCACTCGCTGCACGACGCGTTCCCCGCCGACGAGTAACTGTTCTCGCCGTCAGCGCTCGTCGCTCGCGGCGCGGACGGCGGCATCGATTCGCTCCGGCGTCAGCGCGTCCAGCGGCACGCGCTCGCCGCCGGCCGCCCGCACCACGTCGCCGACGAGGCTCGCGCGGCCGCCGTCGCCGGCGTCCACGACGAGCACGTTCGCGTCGCGCTCGGCGAGCGCGCTCGCGGCCTCGCGGGTGTCCGCCGTCGGCGCGTCGGTGCCGGCGTTCGCGCGGCCGTCCGTGACGACCACGACGACCGCGGCGTCCGGGTCCGCCCGCGAGAGCACGTCACCGGCCGCGCGCAGGCCGGCGGGCAGCGGCGTGCGGTCGCCCGTCGGCAGCGACTTAAGGTGGCGGGCGGCCAGCGGCACGCTGTCCGTCGGCGGCAACACCACGTCGGCGTCCTCGCCCGCGAACGTGACGACTGCGACCTCGTCGCGGCGCTCGTAGGCGTCCCGCAGCACGTCCAGCGCGACGCCCTTCGCGGCACGCATCGGCCCGCGCATCGACGCGCTCGCGTCCACCGCGAACACGACGAGCGCGCTCGCGGCCCCGGCGCGCACGGACTGCCGGAGGTCGCGCTGTTCGACGCCATCCGCTCCGCGGGCCGCAGCCGCCCGCACCGACGCCGCCGCGTCCACGCTGTCAGTCGCGGACGCGCGCTCGGTTCGAACGCGCCCACCCCGGCCGCTCGTGCTCGCGCCGGCACTCGCACTGCCGGTCCCCGACGGGCGCTCGGCGTCCGGCGGCTCCGTCTCGGGCGCGCGCCCCGCGCCCGGCTCCGCGGTCTCCGAGCGCGGCTGTCCGGGGACCAGCGGCGCGGCCTCCTCCTCGTCGCCGTCAGTCTCGGTGTCGTCGTCCGCCTGCGCGTCCGCTCCCTGACTTTCCCCGCCAACGTCCGAGTCCGGGGCCTGTGGGGAGTCGCTACCGGAGCCATCGGTGTCGTCCTCGGTTTCGTCGTCGCGGCTGTCGTCCGTCTCCTCGTCGTCAGTGTCGGCGTCAGTGTCGTGATTGTCGTCCGCGTCTCCGTCCGCCCCGTCGCCGGCCTCCGTTTCGTCGTTCGCCGAGTCGTTCTCGCCTTCTTCACCGTCCTCGAAGTGGTCCTCGACCACGTCCTCGGGGTCGGGCGCGTCCTCGAAGGGGCGGGACTGGAGGCGATGGGGGAGGGCGAGTTCGGCGGCGCGCTGAACGTCGCCTTCCGTAACCGTCGGCCGGCCGTCGAGGGCGGCGAGCGTGCGCGCGGCGCGAGCGGTGGCGATGTCCGCGCGGTGGCCGTCCACGCCCGCGTCCCGGCAGAGTTCCGTAATCTCGCGGAGGAGCGAGTCGGGGAGGTCGACCTCGGAGAGCAAGTCGCGGGCGTCGAGGAGGCGCTCGCGGACCGCGTCGGTCTCGTCGGCGTAGTCGCCGTCGAAGCCGTCGAGCGCGCGGGAGACGATTTCTGCGCGGTCGTCGAGGTCGTCGCTGCCCGCGACCGCGACCCGGAGGTCGAAGCGGTCGCGGAACTGCGGGCGCAGCTCTCCCTCCTCGGGATTCATCGTGCCGACGAGCGTGAACTCGGCGGGGTGGGCGGCGCTGACGCCGTCGCGCTCGACGCGGTTGACGCCGCTGGCGGCGGCGTCCAACAGCACGTCGACGAGGTGGTCGTCGAGGAGGTTCACCTCGTCCACGTAGAGGAACCCCCGGTTGGCGGCCGCGAGTAAACCGGGGTTGAACTCGGCGTCGCCGTCGAGAGCGTCCGCTACCGAGATCGAGCCGACGACGCGGTCGCGGGACGCGCCCAGCGGGAGCGTGACGAATGGCACGGGCCGGGTCTCTACTGGGGGGTCGGCGCGTTCGCGGCAGTCCGCGCACTGGCTGGCTGGGTCGTCCGGCGGACAGCCGTAGGGGCAGTCGGCGACGGCGCGCTGGTCGGGGAGCAGGTCGGTGAGCGCGCGGGCGGCCGTGGACTTCGCGGTGCCCTTCTCGCCGACGGCGAGGAGGCCGTCGAGGTCGTCGTTGGCGGCGACCGCGAGCAGCGCGTCCTTGAGGTCGCGCTGGCCGACGACCGCCGGGAACGGCGGCCCGGCGCGTCCCGCCTGCGATAGCTTTTTGCCCGTCCCTAAATCAACCATAGTTGTAATACCGAAACCGAAGTTTAACACACTTATGCCCGAGATTGCACTCTACACCGCGACCGAGAACGAACTCGGCTCGATGCAGGCGGCCGCCGAGCGCGTCGACGTCGACCTCCGCGCGCGCTCGGAGAGCGACCTTGACGACGAGACCGACGTCGAGGCGTTCATCGACGCCGCCAGCGACGCCGACGCCGCCGTGTTCTGGCTGCACGGCGCCGAGGACAGCATGCCCGGCTACGACCGCGCGACCCGCCGGCTCGCAGACGCGGGCGTCCCGCTCGTCGTCAAATCCACCGGGGACGCGTACGCCGTCGAGGACACCACCGTCGCCGCCGAGGACCGCGAGACCGTCTACGAGTACCTCGAACGCGGGGGCACGGCGAACGTCGCCAACTGCCTGCGCTTCCTCGCGGACCGCTACTCGCCGGCCGACCGCGCGTACGACGACCCCGTCGCGCTCCCCACGGAGGGCGTCTACCACCCCGACCACCCCGGCGCCGAGTACGACGAACTCCGCGCGACCTTCGACCCCGAGCGGCCGACGGTCGCGGTCTGGTTCTACGAGTCCCACTGGACCCACGAGAACACCCGCTACGTCGACGCGCTCGTCCACGCGCTGGAGGCCCAAGGCGCGAACGCGCTTCCAATCTTCTGCAACCCCGCCACGGACACCGACGAACAAGAAGACGCCGAGTGGGTGACTGATATGTGGCTCTTAGAAGACGGCGAGCCGGTCGTGGACGCCGTGGTGTCGTCGTTCATGTTCTCGCTGTCGATGGACGAGCGCGGGCGGTCGGCCAGCGACGAGGGCGACTCGGCGGAGGACGTGTTCCTCGACCGGCTGGGCGTGCCCGTCCTCCAGACGGTGACGACGATGCGCTCGCGCTCCCGCTACGAGCGCGCCGACACCGGCGTGATGGGGTTCGAGTTGGCGCTCTCGGTCGCGCTCCCGGAGTTCGACGGCAACGTCATCACGCACCCGATTTCGGGGAAGGAGCGCACCGACGACGACGCCGGCATCGGCTCCGCCCCCAAACAGCACTTCCCCATCGCGGACCGTGTCGAGCACGCCGCGAGCCTCGCCGTGAACTGGGCGCGCCTGCGCCACCTCGACAACGACGAGAAGAACGTCGCCGTCGTCCTCCACAACTACCCGCCCAGCGACGACGGCATCGGCACCGCGTTCGGCCTCGACACGCCCGAGAGCACGGTGAATCTGCTCGACGAACTGGACGCGCGCGGGTACAGCTTGGGCGGGAAGACGCCGCCCAAGGGACAGGCGCTCATCGAGCGCCTGACGAGCCAGCTCACCCTCGACGACCGCTGGGTCGCGCCCGAGGACGTGCGCGAGCACAGCGTCGACGTGGTCTCCACGGACGAGTACGCGGACTGGTGGGCGGACGCCGACCCCGAGTTCCGCGAGAACGTCGCCGCGGAGTGGGGCGACCCGCCCGAGCGCCCGTTCGCGATTCCGGGCGTCGAGTACGGGAACGTGCTCGTCGCCGTCCAGCCGCCCCGCGGGTTCGGGATGGACCCGGAGAAGGTCTACCACGACAGCGACCTCCAGCCGCCCCACGACTACTACGCGTTCTACGCGTGGCTCCGCGAGGACTTCGACGCGGACGCCGTCGTCCACCTCGGCACGCACGGGAGCTTGGAGTGGCTCCCCGGGAAGACCGTCGGCCTCGATTCGGCGAGCGCGCCCGACGCTCTGCTCGGCGACCTGCCGAACGTCTACCCGTACATCGTCAACAACCCCGGCGAGGGCACGCAGGCCAAGCGCCGGTCGTACGCCGCAGTCGTGGACTACCTCACGCCCGTGATGAGTAATGCCGGCACGTACGACGAACTCGCGGAGCTCGAAGAGCTCGCGTCGCGCTACCGGGAGGCCGGCACGGGCGCGGGCGCCGACAGCGAGGACCACCTCGCGGAGCGCATCCGCGAGCACGTCGACGACCTCGACCTCGCGGTCGAACTCGGCATCGAGGGCGAGATTTCGGAGAAAGCGGACGTTCGCGGCCCCGAGGAAGCCGGCACGTCGCTCGCGGACGGCGAGGTGGCAGGTGACGAGGTAGACATCGAGGAACTGGTCGAGCGCGTCCACGAGTACGTGACGGACGTGAAGACGACCCAGATTCGGCTGGGCCTGCACACGCTCGGCGAAGCGCCAGACGGCGACCGCCTCGTGGAGTACCTCGTGGCGCTCACGCGCCTCGAAAACCCGGGCGCGCCGTCGCTGCGCGAGTCGGTCGCGGGCGTGCTCGGCGTGGACTACGAGGCGATGCTGGAGTCGCCGGGCGCGTACAGCGAACAACTGGGGATGACGTACGCGGCGGCCGCCGACGAGGTGTACGAGACGAGCGTCGACCTCGTGGAGAAACTGGCTGGCGAGGGCTTCGACGTGCCCGCGTCGAACGTCGAAGGTGAGGCCGACGACGAGGTGAACATGAACCTCCTCGTCGTGGACATCGACACGCTCGGGGACGCCCGCGCGAAGTCGGGCGCGCACGACGACCTGCGCGAGGTGCTGGAGTTCATCTGCGAGGAGGCCGCGCCGCGGGTGTTCGGCGCGGAGTCCGAGATTCCGCAGACGGCGGACGCGCTGGACGGGGAGTACGTCGAACCGGGCGGAAGCGGCGCGCCCACGCGGGGCGGCGTCGACCTGCTCCCGACGGGCCGGAACTTCTACACGCTGGACCCGCGGAAGGTGCCCGCGAAGACGGCGTGGGACGTGGGGAAGGAGGTCGCGGACGGCATCGCAGAGCGGCACAGAGAGGAGAGCGAGGCGCGAAGCGCCGCGGAACAGTCGAGCGGAGAGCACAGCGACCCGCGAGGCGAGGGCGAGTACCCCGAGGAGGTCGGGGTGGTCGCGTGGGGGACGCCGACGGTGCGGACGCGCGGGGAGACTATCGCGCAGGCGCTCGGGCTGATGGGTGTGCGGCCCGTGTGGACCGACGCTGGCCGCGTGGACGACGTGGAGCCGATTCTGCTCGACGAACTTGGGCGCCCCAGAATCGACGTGACGACGCGCGTCTCGGGGCTGTTCCGGGACGCGTTCCCGCAGGCGGCCGGCGTGATTCACGACGCCGTCGAGGCGGTCGCGGACCTCGACGAGTCTCACGAACAGAACTACGTGAAAAAGCACGTCGAGGAGGACGCCGCCGAACTCGAAGCGGAGGGCGTCGAGAACCCCGAGAAGGCCGCGAAGCACCGCGTGTTCACGACGCGGCCCGGCGGCTACGGCGCGGGGACGAACAAGGCCGTCGACGAGGGCGAGTGGGACGACCGCTCGGACCTCGCCGAGGTGTACGTGCAGTGGGGCGGCTACGCGATGGGGTCGCGGGGGAAGGTCTCCGAAGCCCACGACGCCTTCGAGCGCCGCCTCGGGAGCGTCGAGGCCACCGCGAAAATCGAGGACACGATGGAGCAGGACGAGTTCGACTCCTCGGACTGGTACGCGTTCCACGGCGGCTTCATCACGGCCGTCGCGGAGGAGTCCGGCGAGGAGCCCGCGTCGTACGTCGGGGACTCCAGCGACCCGGACAACGTGGACGTGTACACGAACGAGGAGAAGGTGCGGAAGGCGATGCGCGCCCGCGTGCTCAACCCCGAGTGGCTGGACTCGATGGAGGAGCACGGCTACAAGGGCGCGGGCGACCTCTCCTCGACGGTCGACGTGACGCTCGGCTGGGACGCCACCACGGGCGTCGTCTCGGACAGCCTCTGGGCGTCGGTCGCCGAGCAGTACGCCTTCGACGAAGACAGGCAGGAGTGGATGCGGGACGTGAACCCGTGGGCGCTGGACTCCATCACGGACACGCTCTTGGAGGCCATCGAGCGCGGGCTCTGGGACGCCGACGACGAGACCGCCGAGCGCCTGCGCGACCTGAATCTGCAGGTGGAGGGTGACTTGGAAGCGAACGCCGGCGACTCGCCGGCCGCGAACGCGGAGGTGTCCTCGGATGACGACTGACGGGGACTTCGAGGCGTACGCGGACCTCGGCGCGACCACGGAGAACGCGATGGACATCGCGGAGACGAGCATGGACCGCGTGCGCGAGCTGGTGCCCGACGAGACGCTCGCGGACCGCGTGCGCCAGAAGTCCGTGCACGCGACCGGCGACCCCGAGTTCCAGCACCTCGTGCGGTTCACGGGCAGTGACGACAGCGAACCCGTCCGGGTGGGCGCCCGAGCGGTCCTCGACGAGGCACCCGTCGTGACGGACATCACGATGGTCAAGGAGGGCGTGACGGGCCGCGGCCACGACTGCGAGGTGCGGAAGGCCATCGGCAACGGCGCCGACCTCGCGGCGGAGACTGGGATGACACGGACGGCCGCGTCGGTCCTCGAACTCGACAGAGCGGGCGTCTACGACGGCGCCATCGCGGTGGTCGGGAACGCGCCGACGGCGGCGCTCGCGCTCGCGGACTGCATCGAGGACGGCACCCGGCCCGCGGTCGTCGTGGCGACGCCGGTCGGCTTCGTGAAGGCCGCGGAGAGCCGACAGCGCCTGCGCGAGGTCGCCGACGAGCACGGCGTGCCCGCCATCACGAACGTCGGGCGGCGCGGCGGCAGCGGGCTCGCCGCCGGCCTCACGAACGAACTGATTCACGTCGCCAGCGACGCCCGCGACGGCGACGTCGCCCTCGAACAGTGAGTGACGACTACGACCTCGATTCCGGCCCGGACCCCGCGGCGTTCGCGGCCAGCGAGCCGGAGACGGAGACGGACGGAGCGGTCGTCCACGCGGTCGGCGTCGGCCCCGGGAATTCGGAGTTCCTGACGCCGCGGGGCGAGCGCGCGATACGCGACGCCGACGTGGTCGTGGGCTTCGAGACGGTGGTGGAGTTCGTCGCGGACCGCACGGACGCCGACCTGCTGACCTGCGGGTACCGCGACGAGGGCGAGACGCTGGCGGCGTTCGCGGAGCGCGTCGCGGCCGGCGAGCGCGGGACGGCGGTGCTGATGGGCGACCCGAACCACTCCGGCTACCAGTTCCTCGGGAAGGTCGAGCAGGCCGTCGATGCACCGGTGCGCGTCGTCCCCGGCATCTCGTCCCTCCAAGTGGCGGCGAGTCGAGCACGCACGCCGATGGAGGACACGGAGTTCGTCACGCTCCACAAGAGCGGCGACCTCTCTGCGGACCTCGCGCGACTCCGCGAGGCCGCGGGCGAGCGCCACCTGCTCGTGCTGCCGCGGCCGTTCGACCTGATGCCCGGCGACGTGGCCGCGGACCTACTGGACGCGGGCGCCGACCCGGACCTGCGGGCGCTCGTGCTGGAGAAGTTGACGCACGACGACGAGTCAGTTACCCGGACGACGCTCGGCGCGCTCGCCGAGCACGCGGGCGAGGAGACGCCGTTCTCGGATTTGTCGGTGCTGGCGGTGCGGCGGGCCTAGACGCCGTCCGCAATCGCTTCAAGCGCGGCGAGTACGCGCCACGCGTAGTAGGCGACGGCGGCCAGCAGCGCGGGCACGAGGCCGAGCAGCAACTGGTGGACAATCAGCACCGAGTACGCGAACACGGCCGCGAGGACGGCGACGAGGGCGGCGGTCAGCGGGGCCGACGGCGACGGGGGCGAGTAGTCGGACACACGCGCAGTTCCCAGCGAAATGACATAACGATTACGCGCGGTCGCAGCGCGGCGGAATCTGCTTGCGGACGGTCACGTGAAGACGGCGAGACCGACCGCGCCCGCGAGCGCGAGCGCCACCGAGAAGCAAATCAACAGCAGGCGGCGCGGCCCGCCGGCTTCGACCGGCGAAGTCACCGTCTGCTCGCCGCCGGCCACGACGTCGGGCGTCTCGGAGTTCTCGTTGAGGCTGGTGGCGCCGGCGAGCGGCGCGACGGCGGTGACGCCGACGAGCGTGAAGACGAGCGCCAGCAGGCCGGGCGGGAACGACTGCGAGATGGCGACGGCGTAGCCGAGCCCGGCGACGACGGCGGCCGCGGCGCCGCCGTAGAGGACCGGCGTGAGCAGTGCGCGGACGTTCATATTTTGCCGTAGAAAGGTCAAAGAGAAAAGAGTTGTGCGGTCGCCGCGCCGGAGGACTACCGGCCGTCGCCGTCGGCGGCGAACGCGGCGGCGTCGGCGGTCAGCGACGCCTCGAAGGTCGCGCCGTCGCGGCCCGCGAGCACGCGCTGCTGGGCGATTTGGGCTTGGACGGCGTCCGTGAGGCGGGGGTGGGCGCCGAGCGGGTCGGCGTACGCGAGGCCGCCGCGGTCGAGTTCGAGGCGCTCGGGGATGTCGCGGTCGGTGGCGTCGCCGCCCGCGACGAACAGCGGGACCGCGACGGCGTCGTCGGCGTCGAGGTTGTAGCGCAGGCACTCCGCGGCGGGGTTCTGGACGAGGTAGCTGGTGGCCACGTCGTCGTAGTCGCCGTTCGCGCGCAGGCGGGCGGCGTGGTACTCCGCGACCTGCCGGTGGTAGGGGCGGGAGCTGGCGCCGAGCGCGACGAGGCCGAGCGCGGCCGGGTCGCCGTCGGCGGCGTCGCGGGCGCGGTCGCGGAGCGCGTCGGTGACGGCGGGGCTGCGACAGACCGGCTCGCAGTAGTGGACCGCGGCGTCGAGGCGGTCGAGGGCGGCGGGGACGCCGACCGTGGTCTCGCGGCCGTGGGCGGCGGTCATCGGGACGGCGAACGCGCGGTCGGCGTCGACGGCCGCCAGTTGGTCGCGGAGGTCGCGCCGGGGTTCGTGGCCGAAGTGGCAGGCGTGGACCGCGTCCGCGGCGCCGCGGTCGCGGAGGCGGCTGGCGTGGGTGGCGAGCGTTTCGCGGGCGTGGGGCGTGTCCCGGCCGAGCAGGACGAGAGCGTCGCGTGTCATGATGGTAAATTTGGGTTGTTCTAACCCAACTCGGTTTGTGTACCGTCGGGTGCCCGCACCCCTAATAGCTTGCGCTGGCCGCGCCGAACGAATCCATCGCTGACGAACCCGACCGTCGAATTAAAGTTCGGTTGTGTTCTCTCGGGGAACGTGACCGACACGCCCGAGACGCTGTTCGCGCTGGTCGCCGGCGCCACCGAGACGGCGGCCATCGACGGCATCAGCGCCGCCGGCGCGGACCCGGCGCTGATGGCGCACACGCCCAGCGCGGACGCCGAAATCCTCGCGTACGGCCGGCCCGTCCGCGCGCCGGTCGTCCCCGTCAGCCCCTCCGGCTG
>Ga0207850_100698_pt1 | contig 15248 bp, 19 predicted proteins | sample 23E2SouthBayCA_FD_187746 | JGI IMG/M metagenome (GOLD analysis project Ga0207850, IMG submission 187746) | Aerobic enrichment media microbial communities from Eden Landing Ponds, California, USA - A23 E3 (3) (SPAdes) | ecosystem: Environmental > Aquatic > Marine > Unclassified | place...
AGCACGACGCGGACGGCGGCGACGACCACCCGGATGAGAATCGCGGCGAGCGCGAGGAAGACCAGTCCCGTGAGCACGCGCGGCACCGCGGCGGCGACGCTCCCGACGAACTCGTCGACGGTGCTGTTCAAGAGGTCCGACAGCGACGACGGCGACTGGGGCTGCATACCGGCTCAAGAGGGGCCGGACACGTAACTCCTGTCGCCGGGTGCCGATTCCCGAACCTTCTTGCGGGCGCCCGTCTCCGAACCTCACATGACGGACGCGCCAGACGTCGGTGAGTTGAACCCCCCGCAGCGAACGCTGATGGGGCCGGGCCCGAGTCCGGTCCACCCGCGCGTACTGAAGGCGATGAGCACGCCGCTGGTGGGCCACCTCGACCCGTCGTTCGTGGACATCATGGACGAGACCCAATCGCTGCTGCGGTACGCGTTCCGCACGGACAACGAGTGGACGATTCCCGTTTCGGGGACCGGCTCGGCGGCGATGGAGGCGGCCATCGGCAACCTCACCGAGCCCGGTGACACGTTCCTCGCGCCGACGAACGGCTACTTCGGCGACCGGATGGCGGAGATGGCGCGCCGCGCGGGCGGCGAGGTCGTGCGCGTGGACGCGCCGTGGGGCGAGCCGCTCCGGCCCGCGGACGTGGAGGAAGCCTTCGCCGAGCACCAGCCCGACGTCTTCGGGTTCGTGCACGCGGAGACCTCCACGGGCGCGAAGCAGACGAACGTCTCCGAGCTCACGGACATCGCCCACGAGCACGACGCGCTCGTCATCGCAGACACCGTGACGAGCCTCGGCGGCGTCGAACTGCGCGTCGACGAGTGGGGCATCGACGCGGCGTACTCCGGCCCCCAGAAGTGTCTGTCCTGTCCGCCGGGCGCGAGCCCGCTGACGCTCAGCGACGACGCGATGGACAAGGTGCTCTCCCGAGACACGGACCCGCGGTCGTGGTATCTCGACCTCTCCCTGCTGGAGGGCTACTGGGGCGACGAGCGCGCGTACCACCACACCGCGCCCGTCTCGAACGTGTACGCCCTCCGGGAGGCGCTGCGGCTGGTCGCCGAGGAGGGCATCGAACAGCGCTGGGACCGCCACGAGCGTGTCGCGGGCGCGCTGAAGTCCGGGGTCGAGGAAATGGGCCTCGGCCTCAATCCCGAGGACGACTACTGGCTGCCGAGCCTGAACGCCGTCCGGGTGCCCGACGGCGTCGAGGACAGCGCGGTCATCGACTACGTGCTGGACCACTACGACCTCGAAATCGCGTCCGGGCTGGGCGCGCTGGAGGGCGACGTGTTCCGTATCGGCTGTATGGGCCACGGCGCGCGCCCGGAGAACGTCACGCTGGTGGTCGCGGCGCTGGCGGACGCCTTCGACGCGCTCGGCGCGGACGTGGACGCGGCCGCCGGGCTGGCGGCGACGCGGGACGCGCTCCGATAGAAAAACGGCGCCCTAGCTGACCGGCGGGGCGCGCGCTACTTCGTAGTCACCGTCCTCCTCGACGCCCATCACCGCCCACTCGTAGGGCGGGTCGAGCCGACGCAGCTGGCGTTCGAGCGCGTCGGTGTTCTCGGCCCACGTCACGAAACAGCGATAGCCGCAGTCGTGGTCGGCCTCGACTCGGTCTGTGACGGCGGTCACGCGTATCTCCTTCCAGTCGCGGGTGGCGGAGAACTCCGCGCCGTCTCCTGCGAGGCTGTACCCGAGGTCGTCGAATATCGACCGGGCCTGCTCGTCGGGAGGGGTGGTAACAGTCCCCATGCAACTGGACCGTCGCCCGCCTAGGTAATAAGTCTTCTTGCCGTTTTGCGGTCGCGGCAGAATTTGGACGAGCAGCGGGAAATACTCGGTAGGATGGGCGAACGCGCGCTCTCGCGGCCTACTCGTGGGCGGAGTCCCACTCGTCGGGCTTCGTGAAGTTCCCGCAGCCGTTGCACCTGATGCGGCGCATCGAGTCCATCGCCACGTCCACGGACTCGCAGTTCGAGCAGTAGTACCCCCAGCGCCGCTCCCGGTCGGCCGTTCGGTAGACGACGTAGAACGGGCCCTCTTGGCCGCGCTCGCCCTCGTCGTCGGCGACGTGCAGCGTGCCGTCGTCGGTCGTCACCGTGAACATACACTCCCGTAGCCCGCCCTTCGCATTTATCGCTGTCCCCGCAGTCCGGGCGCGGACGCCGCTCACCGAAGCGCTCTTGCCCGCCGACGGTCTCGATTCGGGTAATGGCGGTCCGGATTTTCCACTACTCTGACTTGGAGAACGTCTACGACACGCCCGAACAGGCGGGCCGGCTCGCGTCCGTGCTGCGCCATCGCGGCGACGCGCTCGCGGCGGGCTCCGGGGACAACACCGCGCCGGGCGTGCTCTCGCTGGTGACCGAGGGCCGGCAGGCGCTGGACCTCTACGACGCGGTCGAACCCGACGTGGAGACGTTCGGGAACCACGACTTCGACTACGGCGCCGACGTCACCGCGGAAATCGTCGCCGACTCGCCGCAGGCGTGGGTGTCCGCGAACGTCTACCGGGACGGCGACCGCGTCGCGGGCGCGACCCCGTGGACCATCGTCGAGGCCGACGGCGCGCGCATCGGCTTCCTCGGGGTGCTCGACGACGCCACGCCGTCCCTGAACCCGATGGCCAGCGACCTCACCGTCACGGACCCGATTGCCGCCACGCGGGAGGCCGCCGCCGAACTCCGCGAAGCGGGCGCCGACTACGTGGTCGTGCTCTCGCACCTCGGGCGCGGCGACGAGGAGCTCGCGGCCGCCACCGACGTGGACGCCGTGCTCGGCGGCCACATCCCGGCCGAGCGCGTCGAACGCCTCGATGACACGCTGCTCACGCGCCCCGGCTCTGGCGGCGAGGTCGTCCTCGAAGTGGACCTCACCGCCGGCGAGGTGACCCGCCACGTCGTCGCGGACGCGCCCGTCTACGAGCCGCTCGCCGAGCGCCTCCGCGAGCGCATGGCCGCCACCGGCCTCAACGACACCGTCGGCCACGTCGCCGAGCCGATGGAGCGCACCGAATCCACGCTGTTCCGCGGAGAGTCCCGCATCGGGAACTTCGTCGCGGACGCCTACCGGTGGGCCGCCGACACGGACGTGGCGCTCCAGAACTCCGGCGGCGTCCGCGACGGCCCCGCAATCGAGGGCGACGTGACCGTCGCGGACCTCGTCAGCGTCGTCCCCTTCGAGGAGCCGGTCTCGGTCGCGGAGCTGTCGGGCGCGGAGCTGTTGGACGTGTTCCGCGGCGCGAAGGGCGGGTCGCTGGGCTTTGCGGAGCCCGACTGGTGGCACGCCCACGTCGCCGGCGCGCAACTCACGTGGGACGAGTCCGCGGACGAACTCGTCGGGGCGCGCGTCGGCGGCGAGCCAGTCGACCCCGACGCGACGTACACGCTGGCGACCACTGACTACCTCTTTTACACCGACGACGAGTTCCCCGCGCTCGACGAAGCTCACCGCGTCGACCGCCTCAGCGTCCAGCACCGCGTGCTTGCCGACTACGCCCGCGAGCACGGCATCGACCCCGCAATCGAGGGGCGGGTGACGATGCACGCCGACGACTGACACGGGCAACCGATAAGGGGGTGGTCGCCGTCCGTCCGGTATGGCAGACGACACGCCGCGGGCCGCCGCGGACCGCCGCGAGCCCGAGTTCGAGTTCACGCACGACGCCCAGCCCAGCGACGCCCTCATCTGCGGGTTCTCGGAGTTCGGGCTCGCCGGCCTGACCGCCGCGGACTTCCTCGTCGACCACCTCGGCCTCGAACAGACCGGCCACGTCGCCGTCGACGGCCTCCCCGCGATTACGCCGTTCGAGAACGGCACGCCCCGCCACCACACGCGGTTCTTCTCGAAGCCCGACGTGGGCGTCACCGTGCTCGTCGGCGAACTGTTCGTGCCGGTCTCGGTCTCCGGGACGTTCAGCGCCGCGCTCGGCTCGTGGCTGGACGACAACGACGTCGAGGAGACCGCGGTGCTCTCGGGTGTCCCGGTCGGCACGGCCCGGACGGCCACCGCACGTTCTACATCGCGACCGACGACTACCAGCGCGCCCGCCTCGAAGACGCCGACGTGCCGCCGATGGGCAACGGCTTCCTCGACGGCGTGAGCGCCGAACTGCTCGCGCGCGGCATCGACAGCGACCGCCGCGCGTGCGTCTACACGACGCCGGTCCACGCCCAAGCGCCGGACGTGGAGGCCGCGATTCGGCTCGTGGACGCCGTCAGCGATGTCTACGATCTCGACGTGGACACCGGGCCGCTGGAGGCGTTCGCCGCCGAGGTCGCCCAGCACTACGAGGCGCTCAGCGAGCGCGTCGAGCGCGCCGAGGAGGAGCGCGCCGAAGACCGCATGTACATGTGACCCGCTCGAACGTGTCGGGGCGGCGACCGGCGACCGCAGGCTAAAAGAGCGGGGTCACCGTGGGTGGCGGTATGAGCGACGAGGACCTCCGCGAGACGGTCGAACGAGTCGGCGCGGGGTTCGACCTCGGCGAGTACGAAATCGAGGCGTACCTCACGGTGCTGCAGCACGGCGAACTCACCGCCAGCGAAATCGCCGACCGCACCGAGATTCCCCAGCCGCGGGTGTACGACACGGTGCGGAGCCTCGGCGACCGCGGACTCGTGGAGCTCCGGGAGTCCCGGCCGATGAAGGTCGTCGCCATCGACCCCGAGGAGGCGTTCGCGGACCTCCAGTCGAGCTTCGCGGAGATGGTCACCTCCCTCGAAGAGGCGTACACGACGCCCGCCCGCGAGACGGAGGCCGTCTCGCTGGTGAAGTCCCGGTCGACGATTCTGCGCTACTTCGGCGACGTCATCGACAGCGCGGAGTTCGAGCTCGTCTGCTCGCTGACCCCGGGCCTGCTGGAGCGGTTCGCCGACGACCTCGCGGCCGCCCGCGACCGCGGCGTCAGCGTCGACCTCGTGATTACGCCCGTCCGGAACGCGCCCGACCCCGACGACTTCGACTACGGCGAAATCGCCACCACCGTGCGCGGCCGCCGCGGCGTCACGACGCCCGTCGTCGCGGTCGCCGACGGCCAGTATTCGGTGTACGCGACGCAGGGCGCGGTCCGGGACGACCCCGAGAAGTACGGCGTCATCTTCAACCGCTCGGCGCTTGGCTTCCTCGTCTCCGGGTTCTTCGGCACCGTCATCTGGTCGACCGCCAACGACACCCTCTACACGAGCGAGGGCGTCGACGTCGAACTCCCGCGGACGTACGCCTCGATTCGGCGCTGCGTGAAGGACATCCGGTCGCTGGACGGCGACGTGTACGCGACTGTCCGCGGCCGCGACGTGCTCTCCGGGGACGCCCGCACGGACCGCGGGCGCGTCGCCGAGACGAAGTTCGAGGCGAACGAGCAGGTCGCCACACTCGTCGTCGAAACCGACGCCGGGCGCGTCGAGGTCGGCGGCCGCGTCGCCGCCTACGAGGACGTCGAAGCCCACGAAATCACGCTCGCCCGCGACAGCCCGCCCCGAGAGTAGCGTTCTCGCCCGCGCGAATTCGCCGGTACACTTACGCGACTGCCGAGCCGACTACTCCGCCATGCCCAACGAGAGCACCGTCGCCTTCGTAGAGCGCTGGCAGACCGGCGCCGCCCTATTGTTGGCGTCGGCGCTCGCGGGCGGCGTCCTCGCCGCGGTTCTCGGGAACGCCGACGTGCCCTACGGGGCGTTCGCTGGGTTCGCCGGCGGCGCTATCGCGTGCTTCCTCGCGCTCTCGTACCTCCTCTACGGGCGCTGACCGCTCCCCCTCGTCGCGGGCAGTCAGCCGTTCCGGCGGCCTTCAGAACTCGCGGACGCCCTCGTCGGTCACGACGGCGTCCAGCAGGCGCGTCGGCGTCGCGTCGTAGGCCGGATTCTTCACGTCGAAGCCCTCCGGGGGCTCGCGGATGACCTCGCTGGGGTCGCGGAAGTCGTTCTCGAAGCGGAACCCCTCGTCGACGAGCTTCGCGCTCGACCCCGCGACCGTCACCGGCGTCCCCACGTCGTCGGCGGCCGCCGCCAGCGGATAGGTGCCGACGCGGTTGTAGTACGTGTCGTCGACGATGCAGTCCATCCCGAGGAGCACGCTGTCGCACTCCGTGAGGTAGTAGCCCGACGCGCCGTCCACGATGAGCGTCGGCTCGATGCGGTCGATGGCCGCCAGCGTGCGCGCGGTCTTCCGGCCGAGGTGGCGGGGGCGGGCCTCCGTCACGTACACGTCGAGGTGTTTGCCGTCCTGCGCGGCGCTCTCCAGCGCCTCCAGCACCGTCGAGGAGTAGTCGTGGGTGAGCACCGTCTGGCCGTCCTCGATGCGCTCGGCGAGCGTCGCCGCGGCCTCGTGTTTCGCGCTCTCGACGGACTCCACCACGTCCTCGACGGCCGCCGCGGTGACCTCCTTGGCTTCCGCGACCGACGCCGGTTCGGCGTCCCGCACGCGCTCGACGACCGCCCGCTGGGTCGTCACCAGCGACGCGTGCGAGGGGTTCGCGCGCCGGAGCGCGTTGCTGTTGCGCTCTAGCGCCCGCACGTACTCCTCGACGGTCGGGTAGTCGTTGTCGATGAGGTCCGCGAGCGCGCGAGCGGCCTTCACGGCGACGACCGAGGAGGAGTGGGTCCGCATCTCACGAATCTCCTCGGCAGTCTCGTCTATCATGTCCGATGCATCCGCAGGTCCGTCCTAATGTCTTCCGGAGCGGGCGCCGGCGCGACACTCAAACCGCTGGCCGCCCAACCCCGGGTATGGTCGACGTGTCGTACTATTGCCCGCGCTGTGGCGCGGTCGCCGCGCTGGACCGCGACCCCTACCTCGCGGACAAGTCCGTGACGCCGTTCCCGCTGGAGGGCTGGATGTACGTCTCACCGAGCGACGACTACGAGGGCGAGGACGCCGACGGCGTGCGGTTCGTCTGCGGCGCCGACGCCGCCGACTGGTCGCACCCGCCCGAGAGCGACGCGGACGGCGAGCCGGGGTGTGGTGAGGCGTTCTACCTGAACTTCGTGCGCTACGAGAACGGCGAGGAGGTCTCGGGGTCGCCAGAGTCCGAGTACGTGCAGTTGGCGGAGGGGATGGCGCCGAGCGGCCCGCAGGGCCCGAACGGCCCCGGGTTCTCCCGGTAGCTACCCCTTGATGTTCGCCACGGGGTACGTGCGGACGACGAGGTCGCCGATGTCGAGCGCGTCGGAGACGCCGACCACCTCGTCGACGTCCTTGTAGACGCCCGGCGCTTCCTCGGCGATGGTCTCGCCAGAGGCCGCCTTCACGTAGATTTCGTTCTGCTCGCGGAGGTCCGCTTGCACCTCGCCGCCGCCGTACTCGCGCTTGGCTTGCGTGCGGCTCATCAGGCGGCCGGCGCCGTGCGCGGTCGAACCGAACGACCGCGACAGCGACTGCGAACCGCCCTTCAGGATGTAGCTGCCCGCGCCCATGCTCCCCGGGATGATGATTGGCTGGCCGACGTCGCGGTACGCCGACGGCACGTCGGGGTGGCCGGCGGGGAACGCGCGCGTCGCGCCCTTCCGGTGGACGTAGAGGTCGCGTTCGACGCGCTCGCCGTCGCCGCCGAGGCTGTAGCCGTCCTCCGTCTTCGTGACTTCGTGGGACTCCTTCTTGGCGATGTTGTGTGCCACGTCGTACAGGAGGTCCATCTCCAGCGTCTCCCACGACGTGTTGAAGACGTCCGCGAACGTCTCGCGGACGGCGTGCGTGATGAGCTGGCGGTTCACCCACGCGAAGTTGATGGCCGCGCACATCGCGCCGTAGTAGTCGTCGGCCAGTTCGGAGCCCGCGGGCGCCGCCGCGAGGTCCTTGTCCGGCAGCGACTCCGTGAGGTCGGGGTACTCCTGCTCGATGCGCCGGAGGTAGTCCGAGCAGACTTGGTGGCCGAGCCCGCGGGAGCCGCAGTGGATGAGGACGACGACTTGGTCCTCGTCGAGGCCGAACGACTCGGCGGTCTCCTCGTCGTACACGTCGGTGACGCGCTGGATTTCGAGGAAGTGGTTCCCGGAGCCCAGCGACCCCATCTGGTTGGCGCCGCGGTCCTTGGCCTTCTTCGAGACGGCCGAGGGGTCGGCGTCCGGGCGGCGCCCCTCGTCCTCGCAGTGGAGGCGGTCCTCGCGGACCGCGTAGCCCTCCTCGACGCACCAGTCGACGCCGCGTTCGAGCGCGGCTTCGAGGTCCGTGTGGCTCACGTCGTGGACGCCGCCGCCGCCCAGCCCGCAGGGCACGGCGTCGAACAGCGCGTCCACGAGTTCCTCCTCGCGGCCGCGCACGCCCTCGTACGTGAGGTTCGTCTTCACCATCCGCACGCCGCAGTTGATGTCGAATCCCACTGCTCCGGGCGAGATGTAGCCGTCCTCGGCGTCGAAGGCGGCGACGCCGCCCACGGGGAAGCCGTAGCCTTGGTGGCCGTCCGGCATGCAGAGCGCGGGCGCGACCACGCCCGGCATCGAGGCGACGTTGCGCAACTGCTGGAGGGTCTTGTCGTTCTGGATGTCTTCGAGGAGCGTCTCGTTGGCGAACACGCGGGCGGGCACCCGCATGTCGTCGTCGCGTTCGAGCTCCCAGACGTCGTCTTCGACCTCTCGGAGCGTGACGCCGTCGGCGTCGAACGTGTTCATACTCCGCGATGGGCGGGGCGCCCGGGAATACGTTTCGTCTAGGGCTAGTCGGTGGCGGTCGTCAGCGGCGAGGCCTCGACGGCCGCGGCGAGGCGCTCGTCCAGCGACAGCGGGCCGCCGCCGGTGACGAACAGCGCCGAGGAGAGCCCGAACAGCGTGATGTGTGCGAGCACGGGGTCGTCGGGCAGCCCGAACAGCGTCGTCGTTAACACGACGAACGCGACCGCGGCGGTCGCGCGCGTGAACAGCCCGACGAACAGCAGGACGCCGACCGCGAGTTCGGTGAGGCCCGCGCCGACGACCCACAGCCCGGGGTCGACGGGGACGACAGCGGTGAGGTCGTATTTCTCGACGACCGCCAGCGCCAGCCCGGGGTTGGCGAGCTTGTTCCAGAACCCCAGCAGCGCGAAGTTGAAGCCGACGCCGAGCCGGAGGACCGTCGGCGCGTACTGCTCGTAGGGGCCGACGACGTCGTTGAACTTCGCCACGAGCGGATGCAGGGGGTCGAAGCGGCCGTACACCGACCCCTCAGCCGCTGCGACCTGCTGGAGCAAGTGGTCGGCGCTCGGGCGGCCCGCGCCCAGCAGGAGCACGCCGAGGAACCCGCCGACGTACTCGCTGGCGAGCACCAGCTCGGGGCGGAGCGCGAGCCCGCCGAGGTACGCCAGCAGGCCGACGAGCGCAACCGCGCGTGTTGCCAGCCCGAACAGCAGGAAGAACCCGAGCAGGACTTGGAACACCCGCGTCGGCGCGGCGACCGACGGCGAGAAGAAGTAGCCCGCGAACCCCGCGCCGACCAGCGGCAGGCCGACGGCGAGCCGGAGCATCCACGGCAGGAACGCGTGGTAGCCGTCCAGCGTCTCGCGGAGCGCGCGCACGTCCGCCGTCGCGGGCTCGTACTTGAGGTACGCGGCGGCGGCCACGAGAATCGAGAGCGCGCCCCCGAGCAACAGTGCTGCGTTCAGTGGGGTCGAGAACACCTCGACGAGGAACTCCACCGCGCGGACCGTCGGGGCGCCGTCGACCACGTAGTCGACGTGGCGCCAAGGCGTAGCTGTCACCATACCACCCTCCAAGAACCGCGAACGCAAAAAGGTCTGCTAGCGCGTGTCAAACGTCGAAGACGACGTACGCGTGCCACCCGGCGTCGCCGTCGCGCTCGGAGAGGTCCATCTCGGAGTACGTGACCGCCTTCAGGTCGCGGGCGTGGACCTCGTTCAGCGGGACGCCGAGCGCGCTCCCCGCCACGACCCACTCGCCGCCGTCCGCGCTGACCGCGGCGTCGTGGTCCACGGGGAGGACGTTGCGCACGTCGCGCTCGTAGATGAGTCGGTCGAGGTAGTCGAACAACAATGCCTCGCGGCTCTCGGCGCGCTCCTCGAACGTGAACCGGCTCCCCCTGCCGGGCGTCTCCTCGGTCATCGCCGCCGCCATGCCGTCCGCGACCGCCGCGAACACGCCGCCGAGGCTGTCCGCGGTCGCCTCCACGGCCACGTCGGCGGTGTGCTCTCGGAGCTCGTAGCTCATTTCTCGCCCTCCGACGCCTGCGTCGGCGCCACCTCCTCGCAGGTGAGGCGTTCGAGGCGCTCCCGCGAGAGCCCGTCGGTCGCGCCGTCGTCGGACACCGCGACGCCCATCGTCACCACCGCGCGCATCCCTTCCTCGACACTCATCTCCACGTCCATCACGCGGTCGGCGGGCACGTGCGTGAGGTGCCCGCCCATCACGGGGTTGGGTGCGAGCGGCAGGAACAGCGTCAGCATCTCGTCGTGGCCGGCGGCGTCCTCGACGGCGCTCGGCGTCTCCGTCGTCTGGAAGCCGAGCGTGTACGCGTCCTGATGGGGGAACTCCACGAGCTTCACGGACTGGAAGTTGTCCGCGTCGCTCTCGACCATCACGTCGCTCATCTGCCGGAAGCTCATGTAGACGGCGCCCACGCCCGGGATGCGTTCGAGCACCGCGTCGAAGTACGCGAGCACGCGCTCCCCGGAGCGGAACGACGCCACGAACCCGACGAGCAGGGTTATCGCGACCACAACGAGCACGCCGGCGACGTCGACGATAGCCTCGGAGGCGTTCGGCGCGACGTTCGTACTCGCAAGCACTCGCGCGAGCGGGTCGAGGAGGTTCTCGACGACCCCGACGGCGATAGAGAGCACGTACAGCGTCACGAGCAGCGGGACGACCACGGTGACGCCCGTGAGCGCGGCCTCGCGGACGCGGTCGTACGCGGACTCGCCGGCGCGCTGCATCCGTTCGCCGTCGGGGCTGCCGCCTAGCATAGCATCGTTCGCCGAGACGCCGAGGACGCGTGAAAGCGTTACGGCGTCCGGCGACGGTGGAATTATATTTGCTGGCCTGCTACCCCCTCTCAGTGAGCGTCACAGTCGACGAGCGCGTGGTCCCGCCGGGCAGCGACGAGTGCCTCGACGAGGCGTGGGACCTCAAGGAGCGTATCCGCGCCGAGGAGGACCTCCTCAAGCAGCGACGCGGGTTCTTCGCCAACGCGTACCGGCGGTCGACGGTCTACTGTTTCCTCGACGGCGACGACATGGTGGGGTTCGCGGCGGCGCGCTCGGACGGCTACATCCTGTTTCTGGCTGTCTCCCCCGAGTACCGCGGCGAAGGCTACGGCGAGCGCCTCGTCGCGCGCGTCACCGAGGACGCCGGGAAGGCGTCCTGTCACGCCCGACAGAGCAACGAGAGCGCGGTGTCGTTCTACGAGCACCTCGGGTTCAGCGTCGAGCGCGACATCGAGAACTACTACGAGGACGGCGAGGGCGCCTACTACCTCCGGCTCGGCGACCGCGCGCGCATCCGCGACCGAATCTCCGAGCTGTTGCGCGGCCGGTAGTCGGCCACTTCGCCCCACGTTCCGCGCTGTTCTCCCCAGAAAATATATTCCGCGCCGTTGATACTATCCGGCATGAGCGAGAAACCGACTGGCGTCGCGGCCGCCGAACTCGGCGGTCGCGTCCTCGCTGGCGCGCTCGGCTGGGTGCTCGTGCTGTTGGGCACCCTCGGCGCCGCCGCCACCCTCCTCCGACTCGCCGGCGGAACTGCGCCGACGAGCTTGGTCGGCTCCGCGGTCGCCCTCGCGGTTTGCGTGCTCGTCGTCGCTGTCGGTCTCTACGGGAACCCGCGGGTCCGCGAGCGCATTCGGTCGGCGCTGTAGCGCACTGCTGGGTGACGCCCGAAATCGCGCGCCGACCGGAGAGACGACACGCATTTACCGGCGGTCGGCGTACGCGTTTCCCGCTATGGAGGAACGGACCCGCGCGTATCTCCGGGGGCGCTTCGGCGACTTCTACCGCCGCTCGGAGGTACAGCTCCCGCCGCGCGCCGACGACCGCGAGTGGGGGTACATCCCGTGGACCTCGGGGCCGGACACGACGATGGTCCGCCACAAGTCCACGCTCGACCTCGGAAACACGTCGGCGTTCCTCGAACGACAGCGCCCCCGCCACGTCTACTTCTCGGCGGGGTTCTACGAGACGCCGGGCGCCTCGACGATGGAGCAGAAGGACTGGCTGGGCTCGGACTTGGTCTTCGACCTCGACGCCGACCACCTCCCGAGCGTGACGCTCGGCGAGGACTCGTACGCGCAGATGCTGGCGAAGTGCAAGGACGCGCTCTACCGGCTGCTGGACTTCTTGGAGCGGGACTTCGGCTTCGAGGACCTGACCGTGACGTTCTCCGGCGGGCGGGGCTACCACGTCCACGTCCGCGACGAGGGCGTCCACGACCTCGAACGCGAGCAGCGCCGGGAAATCGTGGACTACGTGCGCGGCAACGAGCTCGACCTCGACTCGCTGGTGCGCGAGGAGACCGTCGAGGGGCTCGGGCTGAAGAACCCGACGAACAAGCGCGTGCTCCCCGCGGACGGCGGCTGGGGGCGGCGGGTCACCGAGCGCCTCGGCGAGTTCGCCGACGACCTCCTCGACCGCGGCGAGGACGACGCCGTCGCGTACCTCTCGGAGATGGACGGCATCGGCGAGAAGTCCGCGCGCGCCATCTACAACGCCGTAGCGAACAACACGGCGGCGGTCAAGCGTGGGAACGTCGACGTGCATCCGGCGTTCCTCAAGGTCGCGCGGCGGTACGTCGCCGAGACCGTCGAAGCGGAGAACGCGCCCATCGACGAGCCCGTGACGACGGACACGAACCGCCTGATTCGGCTGCCGGGCACGCTGCACGGCGGCAGCGGCCTGCACGTCCAGCGGCTCACCCGCGAGCAGCTCGACGACTTCGACCCGCTGGTGGACGCCGTCCCGGAGACGTTCGTCGGCCACGACATCACCGTCGACGTCACGGAGGCGCGCACGCTGGAACTGCTCGGGGAAACGCTTACGGTGGAACCCGGCGTCGTGTCGGTCCCAGAGTACGCGGGCGTCTTCCTGATGGCCCGCGGCACCGCCGAGAAAGCCAAACAATGAACCTCGAAGACTTACGCGCGGCCCAGACCCGCGAGCGCGCGACCGACGGCCTCCAAGAGCTTCGGGACTCGTTCTACGGCGACGTGGCGGCGTACATCGCGGACCTCAAGGAGCAGCGGGAGGCCGCCGCGAGCGCGGCCGACGACCCGTTCGGCGACCCCGAGGTCCAAGAGCTCACGGACAAGATCGAGACCGCCGAGCAGGTCGCGGAAGCCATCTACGAGCGCCGCATGGGCAAGCTCGTCAAACAGGCGAGTCTCGCGGCCGCCGGGATGCCCGACGACGCGGGCGGGCTCACCGACGAGGAGCGCGAACTCTACGGCGACCTCGTCGACCGCATCGAGGCGAACAAGAACCACGTCCTCGACGTCATCGCGGGCGACGCCGAACCGACGGACGCCGCCGACGACGACGGCCCGCTCGGCGACGCCACGGCGGAGACGCCGACCGACCCCGCACCCGAGCCGACCGACGAATCCCCGACGGACTCGTCGGCGGCGGCCGCGATGGGCGGCGGGCTGGACGACGCGGACGACGAGCCCGCCGCGGACACCGAGCCAGCGGCAGAGCCGGACGCCAGCGACGCCGAGCTGCCGTCCGACCGCGTGCCCGCGGACCCGGACCCACCCGAGGCCGTCGCGGACGACCTCGAACGCGTCACCGAGGACGAAGACGCCGACGAGACCGACGCAGGGGACGCCGACGTGGCCCGGACGAAGGTTCGCGTCACCGACGACGTCGGCGAGATTTTCGGCGTGGACGAACGCCCGTACACGCTCGAAGCCGAGGACATCGTGACGCTCCCCGAGGAGAACGCGAAGCCGCTCGTCGAGAAGGACGCCGCCGAGAAGCTAGACTGACTGTTTCGGAGTCTTCCCGTAGCCGTGTTCGCGCGCAACCGGATTTCACGTAACCGAGGAAACATATTTCCTCTTCCTCGCATTGCCCACGAACATGTCGGAGAAAACGGAGTTGCAGCGGGACATTCTGCTTACGTGGTACGAGAACCCGAGGGCGACGAACCGTGAAATCGCCGACGCGTGCGACTGTTCGGCGTCGTACGTGAGCCAAGTGAAGAACCGATTTGACGACTACGACCACATGGAGGCGATGATGGACCGGCAGGACAAGCAATTAGAGCAGATGTTCGGCGAGGACGTGTTCGCGGGGAGTTCCCGAGGGCCGTCGGTCGGCCAACCGCCCGTACAACAGTCGGGCGTCGGATTAGCCACACTGTACGAAGAGACCCCCGACAACGCCGCGGGCTATCTCGTTCGAGGATTCATTCTCTTGATACTCGGCTACGTCCTCTACGAGACCGCGACGATTCTCCTGCTGTGAGCGGCCCACGCAAAGTGGCATCCGCGCGGCAGAGCCGCGCGGTTCACTGCGAGCGAACGGAGTGAGCGAGCAGGACGTTTTAGCGTAGCTTTTTGCGAGGCGGGTTCCCGCAGCGAGCGAAGCGAGCGAGGAAACCCGCCGAAGTAAAAAGGTACTATTGGAACGCCCCGGGCGTGTGGGCTTCCTCTTCGTCGGGGGTGGCGGCCTTCTCGAATTTCTCTTCGAGCTCCTCGTACTGCTCGCGGACCTCCTCGTCGACGCTCGGGGAGATGTCCGAGAGCGCTTCTTCGAAGTGCTCGGCGGTGATGCGGACGTTGCCGACGGACTCGCTGGCTTCCTCGGGGTCGACGGAGTTGATGAACTCGCGGGTGGCGTTCATCGTGGCTTCGCGGACGAGCGCCTCGATGTCGGCGCCGACGAAGTTCCCCGTCTCGCCGGCGAGGTAGTCGAGGTCGACGTCGTCGGCTAGCGGCTTGTTCCGCGTGTGGACGTCGAGGATGGCGCGGCGCGCCTCCTCGTCGGGCACGGGGACGTGGACGTGGCGGTCCAGTCGGCCCGGGCGGAGGAGGGCGCTGTCGATGAGGTCGGGGCGGTTCGTCGTCGCGACGACCACCACGTCCTCCAGCTCCTCGATGCCGTCCAGTTCGGTGAGCAGCTGGCTGACGACGCGTTCGCCGACGCCGGAGTCGCCCATGTTGGAGCCGCGTTCGCCCGCGATGGAGTCGATCTCGTCGAAGAACACCACCGTGGGGGCGTTCGCGCGCGCCTTCTCGAAGACCTCGCGGACGCCCTTCTCGGACTCCCCGACGTACTTGTTGAGGAGTTCGGGGCCCTTCACGGAGATGAAGTTCGAGTTGGC
>Ga0207850_100706_pt1 | contig 14994 bp, 15 predicted proteins | sample 23E2SouthBayCA_FD_187746 | JGI IMG/M metagenome (GOLD analysis project Ga0207850, IMG submission 187746) | Aerobic enrichment media microbial communities from Eden Landing Ponds, California, USA - A23 E3 (3) (SPAdes) | ecosystem: Environmental > Aquatic > Marine > Unclassified | place...
CTCACGCAAATGTCTCGTTCGGGAGGACGAGGATTCGGCGGGGAGTGACGACGGAGAGATACTGACGCAAGTGAAGGACAACAAGCTGTACGTCCCGGTCGGTGATTTCGACAGCAAGTATCGTGACTACGCTGAGCGGGCGTTCAAGAAGCTCCTTCGGGTACAGGAGGATGGGCTCTCGGAGGAGCAGCTGACGTGGCTGACCACGAACGAGTCCGCGATAACCGAGCGGATCGACCGCTTCCTCGAGACCGGCCATCACGAGCGCATCTGGCGGAATTGGGACCGTGGCGAACGGACGATCCGAGTCCTTCGACGGGCCCTGAGTGACGCCCCCGACGACGTCGCCCAGAAAGGGGAGTTCCATACGGCGAAAAAGCTCTATCGAGCGGTCGAGGCGTACGAGGCCGAGGACGACTGGGAATCGCCTGTAACGGATTGGATCTCGAGTCCAAGCAGTCTCGCCAAGACGTTAGCCGACCACGAGTCACATTCGGCGGTCACGATCGACCGCGACGGGCGCGTCAATACGTACCGAATCGGACGAGCCGGAACCGGCGCCGAACAGATCGAGGTCCGGGAGATCGAGGACCTCTTCGAACTCCCCTGTATGGCGAATATGGAAGAGCGGCTGCACGAGAAGAAGCCCGTCCGGAAGGACCTCTATAACTTCGCGCGGATGGTGATGTGGCTGCCGCAGTACCAGGACAGCAGCCTCGACGAGATCGTCGCGGACCTCAAGGACGTCTTTTCTCGGTGGCCGTGGTACGACGAGCAGGAGACCGAGTACCAGGTTCGCTACGAGTTCTCGAACACCATCGACGGCGACACGCCGTTGCCGATGAACTGCGATAACGACGATTTACAACGCTACTGCATCGGCCAGGACCAGTGTCCCTACTCGATCTGGGGCAGTCTCCCATTCCCGGATGAGATGTACGAGCAATTGGACGAGCAGTCCGCCGGTCCCGCTGAGCAATTCTGAGTGAGCGATTTTCCCTCAGAAATAAACAGGTGCGGAATTCAGAGAATGGGTTCAGCAGACTTGATAAATTTCTAATCAGTTGATTGCTGAGTTCCGATATTTGGTGGTGAAAAATCTAAGGTCCCTGTCGAAGATTTCGTATAGTCCACCATCCAAACACGTAAATAAGCAATCAGAAATGAACGAATATTTCGTCCGCTACAAGGCAAAGACTCTGGCCGCCTGCGTCGATAGAGAAATGCAACAGGAACATGGATATGGATGGTTCAAACTCCCGGATTACCACCAAGGAACCGTCGTCTATGACCGTGTCCTACCGCTGAACGACCAGTATTTTCACCACGGTATAGGGATGGATGTCATCGTGAAAGCCGATTCTCTCGAAGCCGCCGCTGACCAAGGTAGCAGCAGCCTGAATTTCCTCTACAGTCTGATCTCCTTTTGCACCAATACTGAAGTCTCCCTGACCCAGGAAGAGATGATTATTGAATACGACGAGGGCCTTGAGTCCAGAGACTACCGGCAGATCCTCGATCAGGAAGAACAACAACCAACCGTAGGCAAAGTCCGACGCATCAACGAAGACTTCTTTACGCTAATCTACAACCAAATCTACTCCGACGAGTTCTCCGAGTCTGATCGGAGGAAAATCAAAAGATCACTCGACCGGTTCGCAAGCTCTCTCCGACAACAAACCGCTACCGACCAGTTCGTCTGGCTTTTCATCGCTTTCGACGCACTGGAAGACCTGTTCGTCGAGAAATATAGTCTCGATGCTATCAGAAAACACGAATGCGAAAAATGCGGAGCAATCAACACCAGTACAGACCACAGCGCCGGAATGAACCACTTCCTCAATCAGTGTGAAGACACCTCACTAACTTACTCCAAACTACGAGACATCCGAGGGTCGCTGTTTCACGGCGGACCACTCAAGAACGCACGAGAACACGTAGAGGAAATGGCTAAGATCTGCAGACTCGCCATCCTCGATATCCTAGATATCTCGCCGGATGACTTTGAAAAGGAGATACAGCTGGAGATCAACGGGCATATGCGAGAAGAAAAAGTCCCAGTGATGGGCAAAGTTCAAAACTACGAACCACTCGATCTCGAAGACTTCTTTTATCAACCAGGATCCGAACTGACCGACTTCGAGGTCAGCTACGAAATCGTCGGAAAAAAGCTCCGAAGGAAGCCCAGACGCAACATCACGGTCCCCAAAGAACTTGGAGTCGACACTCTCGCGATAGGAGAGCGGAGAACTGGAAACGTCGGAAAACCAGACTACAACAACGTCGAATACGAGACTAAGGAATACTGATCAATGGGACCGTCCAAGGATTTCGTTGACAATCACGCATCAGTATTTCACAGAGAAGCCGAGATAGAACTCGGAGAAGAAACACTACCCGTAGAAATCTCCCTCTCCGAGGGTGGGAAGCTCACCCTCGAAACCTCCCGAACAGGGGCTGACACCGAAGGGCTGGAAACACAAGTCTACCCAGAAGTCACCGGGACAACCGAAGAAGGAGAACAGGTCATCATCACAGACCTATTCTGCTTTGCCGACGAACTTCTCACTCTCAATCCACAGGTCATAGAGATCTGCCGAAATCCAGATAGAATCGTTGAAGGAGAAGAAGTCATGCTTCGCGCAGATGTTTTAGGATTTCAATATAAGAAACCCACTTTCTACGACCCCAACGACAACCTCGAACTCATCGAAAGAACCGACTGGAGAGTCGGCGGAGGTAACCACGCAGATTGGAAGATTATAGCCAAACCGTTTCCAGAATACGAGACACGGATAAACTCAATTCAGAACTACCAAAACCTCGTTCGGACAGTCCAATTCGAAGTCTCGATCAGCGGAGTCTTTGGCGGATTAACCCGTGTGGCAGCGGTGACCGACAAAATATTGGAAAAAGTCACATGGGTATCTTCCCTTGTCCAAGGAACACTCCCCTCCTACTCTATACTCGAACTCTATGAGGGAGAAGACGCTGAGTACGTGCAATTGAGAAGCTTGGCTAGCAACGTCGGGGGATGCTGCCGGAGAAGTCACCTATTATTGTTCATGCCACAGCATGAGCTCCCAGCTTACCTGGATCGGGCACTCGAACGATACGAGGAAGTAGAAGACCGATTGGAGCTACGGAAAATCCTCGGATTCTACGTGGACTCACTGCATCCGAGCCGTCCAGTTGATGTCAAATTCACAAATCTCTGTATAGCGACCGAAATGCTCGCCAACAAATACCTTCCCGACCAGGGAAGCACAGAGGATCAGATCAAGGCACTGATCAACGAACTCGATATCGATTTCATGGACCTGATCCCCGAAGGTGGCAGCCTCAGAACTCAGTTTGGCACTGATCTCGAAGACCTTCCAGAGAATATCACGCTCGAATACTTCTGGTTCAAGGCTCGGAACCACGTAATCCATGGTGGCAGAGAAATCACTACCCAAGAAATCATCTTGGACTACCAAGCACTCCTCGTGCTACTCCGGAGAATACTACGGGAAATAATTCTCCAAGGTGACACTGACGGCCTACATGGACTGAACGAGTTAAAAACAGAAGACTTCATTTCCCGGTGACTCTCTCGATCATTCAGCGGAATCACTCTCCCATTCGTACCTTAGATTCAGCACGCCAGCTACAACCAATCACTATCAGTGGATTACAATATTTCTATCATGAGTAGGAATAGATCCCACGGAATCCCCGTCGAGCAATTTTAGCAGCTAACACGACCAGGATCAAGGGTATTGGGGTATTTCACCGCTTGAAGTGCTGCGCTGGGGGAACCTCGAGGAACCCAGATCAGGTGGAGTAGCGACGCAGAGAAATTCGATTCGCCCGAAATTACCTTCGTTACCCCGCCGTCGAGCAATTTTCTGAGATCACAGCATTATCACGGAACGCGTCGAGGTACTTTCTACGTCCTCAAATCGGCCCGACGGAGTTCTTCTGCGATTTGAGCGCGTAATATCACCCTGCATATCGCGGTTTTCGTCCAAAGAAAGAGGCGATATGCAGTGTGCGAAGGCCGCCGGCTCTCTCAGGCCGAGGGGCCATCACCTAGAGATTGGATTCGGAAACATATCAGATGTAGCGCATAGGATGAGTGGGTGCGTTCCAGTGGTGTCTGTCGCCCCCGCGAGGAGGTGGCGGGGTACATCACGTGCCCCCAATAGACGATGGCTTCGGACCAACGCAACAAGACACGAGCAGCGCATCACGCAGCAAGTACTCCCGACGGCGAAGCGCCGTGGGGAGACCTCGAGATGACGGTTCCGACCGACCGGGATCACGCGTCGATCGTCGCTCTCGTGGAGTGTGCTCTCGTCGAGCTCACGCACGAGGCCGTGGGCGCCGTCTTCATCTCCCGGCAGGTCGGCCGGTCGACGCGGACGCAGTACGTCGCCGCCGACGACGTCGGCGAGCAGTTCCAGAAGCGGCACTTCGACGATCGCTTGGGCTGGCACGAGACCACCGTCCCTCGAGAGACCGTTCGCGACGAGCTCATCACCCGGCTCGCAAGGCCAGCGTTATCTGTCTCGAAGAGGGCCCTCACCAGTGCTGTCGACAATGTGGAACGGTTCCACGTCACGTCAATCCACGACCTTCAGCAGCCACGAGACAGGTGAATTAACCAACAGAGGCGAATCGAGCAGTAAAGTTGTTGGTTAACGTACTGTCGTATATTATCGAACTACGCCGCCTCAGGAAGCAAAGTTGCATCTGAGAACGGTGGCCAATGGCATTCGCTATCGGCCGCAGATAGCCGTCTGGTCGGCATATTATCACCTTAAACTTATCATATTCGAGTTTCAAGCCTGAGGATATGACCTCTACCTCTCCTCATCCAGAACTCGAGGGCACTCTTGATGAGCGGGCACTGCTTTCCGATATTGAAGGCGGTGTCACAGTACTTCATATCGAGGATGATTCTAGCTTTGCAGACCTTGTTTCGACGTTTCTTGATCGGGAGCGAGAGTACTTCGAAATTGAAACTGAGACGGATCCAGCAGACGGTATCGAACTAGCCGATGAAGAGGAGATAGACTGTATTGTCTGCGATTACGATATGCCAGAGATGGATGGCCTCGAGGTCCTTGAAGCCATCAGATCGGATGCTCCAGAACTCCCGTTCATTCTGTTTACTGGGAAAGGAAGCGAAGAGATTGCCAGCGAAGCGATCTCAGCGGGGGTGACAGAATACCTGCAGAAAGAGGGCGGAACTGAGCAGTACGAGGTCCTCGCAAACCGTATTGAACAGGCTGTCGCCCGGCGGCGAGCAGAACGACAGGTCACGCGAGGATTCCGTGCTATCGAAACAGCCCACGATGGAATCAGTCTCTTGGATGCAAATGGTGAGTTCATGTATGTCAACGAATCATACGCAGATATCCTTGGTTATGAGCGGGCGGAACTACTTGGCCATCACTGGAATATTCTGTATCCGGATGAAGAGGAGGCTCGCGTATACGAGGAGATGCTCCCCGTAGCGAGAGATGGGGAATGGGTTGGCCAGACAGATTACATCCACAAGAGCGGTGAGTCGATCACTGTCGATCACCGATTGGCATACACAAGTGAGGACACGCTGGTTTGTACCGTATCTGAAACCGACGACGCCGAAGCGGTTCGAGACGAACTTTCGCTGAAAGAGCGTGCGATGGACGAGACGCCGATCGGGATTACCATCACCGATCCAACCCAAGCCGACAACCCGATCATCTACGCTAATGAGGGCTTCGCCGACATGACTGGCTATTCGAGACCGGAGGTTCTCGGGCGCAACTGTCGGTTCCTCCAAGGTGAGCGAACAGAGGAAGAACCAGTTGCGGAATTAGCCGCAGCCGTCGACGCGGCAGAGACGGTGAGCGTCGAGTTACGGAACTACCGACAGGACGGTGAACTGTTCTGGAATCGTGTTACAGTCGCTCCATTAACCGACGAAAATGGCGACGTGGAGCACTTCGTCGGGTTCCAAGAAGACGTGACGGCGCGTCGGGGGCTGTTAGAGGAGTTTGGGGCACTCGCTGACGTGCTATCACACGATATGCAGAATCCTCTCCAGACAATTCGCGGCCGCCTAGAACTGGCGCTCGAAACGGGAGATGTTGAACACGTCGAGGAAGCGCTCCCATCTCTCAATCGGATGAGGCAGCTCATCGACGACGTCGCCGAGGCACTGGAATCGGGAACGATCGTTGGCGAGCACCAAGCAATCGATATTGAAGACCTCGTCGAGACGACGTGGGGGTCACTCGATCGGCATGGGGAAGCTGGATCTCTCGAAATCGACGGCAAACCGATCGTCCACGGGAATCCCGAAGCAGTGCGCCGTATGTTTGACAATTTGCTTGGAAACTCCCTCGAACACGGGGAGGCCCCAGTCGATGTCCGAGTCGGGAGCTTCGACGATGGGATTTATCTCGAAGACAACGGGCCAGGAATTCCCGAATCGAACCGAGATGCTGTGTTCGAACAGGGGTTCACGACGAAAGATCACAACGGAGGCACGGGAATGGGAATGGCCAGCGTCCGGCAGATCATCTTGGCACACGACTGGCGGATCGACATACGCGAGAGTGACCGTCTTGGCGGCGTGCGCTTCGAAATTCAGACCAGAGCATAGCCGTCTGCGGCGCTACTTGGTACCAGCTCAGTAGCTGTTTATCGCCGTCCCCTGAACGCCCCGCGTTCTAGTGTGCACACGAGAACGCTGTTTCTCGTGCACGCCGGGAGGCGTGCAGCGCGCGACAGTGTACGCTGCGTGACTCACCATGCCTGGTCCCGATCCGCACGACGACACGAGTCGCGACTACGAACGGTTCGAGAAAGAACAGCTCGCCCAGGACCGCGACGCCACCAGCGTCGACACGGCGGACATCGACGACACGACGGCCCAGCGCCTGGTCAGCGACCTCGTCGACGCGGACGTCGTCACTCCGGTTCCCGAGGACCAAGTTCTGGCTCACGAACCAAGCGGCACCACGTTCCACTCGACGACACAACTGGCCGTCTTCCACCGTGGCTGGACGGCCGGCCGCGACGCAGACGCGGAGGCCGAGTGATGCAGCGGACCCTCGTCGGCTGTGCGTTCTGCGACGCCCCGCCCGGTACCGAGACTGGCGAGGCCCACACCTGGGGTCAAGACGAGCGGGTCACTCACCCGATCTGTGTCGACTGCGCGATTCAGACGGAGCCGGATCCCGACGAGCGCGATCACGTTGCCTGTGACGGCTGTGGGTTGGTCGTCGACACGCTCGCAGCACTGACCCGGTTCCGGGTCGAACTGGGGCATCTGGAAGGCCCGTTGCAGCTGTGCGCCCGTTGTAGTCCGGGCGGGCTCGCGACGTACTGGACGCGCGATCTCGAGGAGCATCTCGTCGCGACGCCGGCGGAGTGACCCCAACACTCTTTACTGTTTCGCTGTAAACTGTAATCAAGAACGAATCGTGTCACGCACCTCAAACCGCGCGGACGGCGACATCGTCCAGGACTTCCTCTCGGTCGCGGACCTCCTCGAAGAGCCACAGCTGGCCCAGTTGTACGCGTACCTCGCTCGGGAGGGCGAGGCAACCGTCCAGAACGTGATGGATGACCTCGAACTCGCCCAGGGGACGGCCTACAGCTACGTCAACCGGCTCGTCGACGCCGGCGTCGTCGACGTCACCGACGACGAGCAGCCACGCCGGTACGCTGCTCGGGAGATCGACCTGACTGTAACGACGGCCGCCGGCGACCGCGAGTACACAATCACGCCGGCGCTCATCGACGCCGTCGGCCGCCGTGAGACGGACGCCGACATCGACACCTACATTGACCGGCACGGCGTCGCCGGCCTCGCAACGGCGCTCACCTACGCGGTCGCTCGCGAACGCGGCGAAGTGACCCACCGGCTGATGGCCGACGACCTCGACATCTCGCCGCTGGCTGCGGAGATGATCCTCCAGGCGCTCCGCCCCGTCGTCCACGAACATTACGAGATCGAGGAGGCCGGGGCAGGGCTCGAGGAGTTGGCCATCGACGGCGACGGCGCTGACGACGCGTGAGCCGGCTCCACATCGCGGACACCGGCCTATTCGTCGCGATGGGGCAGCCCTCGAACAGCCGCTACCAGGCCGTTCGGCGGTTCGCTCGCCGGAACGACGTCACCTTCGTCCTCCCTGAACGAGTGTACGAGGAGCTGACCGTCGACGATCCCGAGGTCGAGGACGTGCCGGTCGACGCCGCGATCGACGAGGGGTGGGCGACGGTTGCGTCGTCGCTCGAGTTCTCCGAACCGGTTGTCTCGCGGGCGATGGACGGCGTCCAGCGGTACATCGCGAACGCCGATGACCGGCCCGCGGACGACGTCGAACGGGCGGACGCCGCACTTGCGGCCCTCGCTGCCCAGCATCTCAGTACAGGGGCCGCATCGGCAGTGTATATTTACACGACCGATATCGCAGCCGGCGAGGGAGCCGAAACCGTACTCGCAAGTGAGGGCTACGGTGACTCGGTGACGTTCGTGAATGGGTTCCGGTTCATCGAGGATCTGGTCGCCGGCGACAGCTGACGCTATTCGGGGTCGAGGTCACGAGCGTCGAGGTCGCAGGCGAGATACTGCTCTCCCGTTCGCGTGATATCGTAGACGCCGTTGCCGAGGTGGACGAGGAGGCCATATTCGACCAGCGTCTTGCAGCGAGCGTTGATGTGTTGGCGGGAAAAGCGCACGCGATCGCTCTCCGCCATTTCCTTCGGGGTGTCAGGGCCGTCCTCAGAGAGATGCTCCAGAATGCGGTCATCAGCGCGAGACATCCAGTCGGCGTCAAAGCGCATAATCGCTTCTGGTTGCGCCGACGCTATCCCAAACGCGCTAAGTCAAATGTAGAAGCGTACCGCTTCTGTGGTTGACTCCTAACGTTTTAAACGCCCGCCACCCTAAGCGCCGAGCGTACAGATGCATTCCCCGTCCACCGGCAGTTCGGATGGATCGAGTGACCTCCTCGTTGAGATCATCGAGACACTCGAAGCGTGTGGGCTCAAGGACGATTCCTACCAGCTCCACGATTACGTCGACCCCGATGCGCTCGAACAGGTGATCGCCTCGGCCGATGAGGCCATCACTGTTCAGTTCACCGTCGAGGGGATCCCGCTCGATGTCTCGCCGGAGGGCGTGGAGGTCATCGTCGAGGACGAGTCCGACGCTGTCACCGAATAACGACCGGAACAGGTGAGATACTGATTGTTCTCGAAAGCCCTCGGCCGCTCGACGTCCCGCGACCGCCGCTGCGCTCCTCATCCCTGCGGTGCTTGCGGGGTCGGGGGACGGCCGAGGCGGCCTCGCCCTTTCTGAGTCCACCAGGACGGTAGATGGCTGGCCGAGCGACGTGATCGGCTGGACAGGTGTGTACGTAGCGGCCCGCCCCGCTCGCCGCTGCCGCCCTCCGCGTCGCTCGCGACCGACCATTCCGGGCGTGCGGGCGCTCTCCGCACCGCCCACGCCCGTTCCGGGCTAAAGTGAATCTGGTCTCGACGCCAGCGGGAAAGCGCGAGGGGTTGCGCGGCGTCGCTGCTCACCCCGGCTGGGAGGGCTCTGATCTGGGTGCCAAAGAACTGTGCACGAAATAGTTATTTTCACCCAAAAACCATCAAATCCGCTGGAAAGTAGATATGCGAAACTGTCGCTAACTCCTCAGTCAGGAACAAGAGAGGTTCTCACCCCCGTGCTAAATACAGGGCGCGTAGCTTTCATAGCGGTTCGATTCCGCCACCGAAATCTCTTGGCCGCCTCAGAGTGACTCACCCTCACCACTCGTGCTCGCTATCTGGGCCAAAAATGTTCGGCGTAGCCAACCTGTCCTGCCACTCAGGCTTCACGCCCAACTCCCGCATTATCAGGAACATCACCATCTTCCTCAAGTCCACCAGAGTATCGGTGTTCTCCCGAAGCCCCGATTCGTCCATCGAATGCACGATCTGATTCCTGATGTCCCTCGCTTCCTCCACTATCACCTCCACCTCGTCCGAGTCGAACCCCAAGTCGATTTGCTCGGCGTACTTCTTGATCTTCACCAGAGTGCTCGGCTCGAAGATGAAGTCCTTCCCGAGATTGTACTCCAGCCGGTTCAACTGCCCCTTAGTGAACTCGTCCTCAAACTCGTCCAACACGTACTCACGGACGCGCTCCTTCTCATCCTCGTCAAACAGGTATTCGCGCTGGCTCTTCATATACCGGTGATAATTTCTGTCCGCGTTCGCCTCCAGCACAAGCCACAACAGCAGAAACTTCGGTGTCATCAGCTTCGTCGCCTCAGAGTGCAGGAACAGCGAGATGTTCGTGCGGAGATCGGTCGCTAAATCCTCATCGGCCTGGTCAATCGTCGTCAGCGCTACGTCCACCAACTCGCCGATGTTGGAGCTGAACACTGGCCCTGTCTCGTGAACGGCGTGTACGAACCGAAGGCCGGTGTTGTCAACGGGGATTCGATACGTGTCTAGGTTGCAGGCTTCCTCCGATGAACCTTCTGGATAGTACGTTTCCCACCGAACGTCCCGGTTCTGATAAAACGAGTAGACGTATGTCACCCACTCGGCCAACTCCTTCGCCCGCTCCTCGTCCGCCTCAATAAAACACTTCGCAGTCAACCAGTACCCTGTCCGGTACTTGCTGTCCTCCTCCCGTCGGTTATTCTCGAACTGCTCAACACCTTCGACTGGCTCGATGCGTATCGGAAACGCCTCGCTTACGTACACTTCGTCCTCCGGAATGTAGAGGTTCTGCATTTCGAAAACTAGTGTTTCCGGCATTTTCATCGAAAAGTCAGGGGGAGAGACATTACGGCTTACGGTCAGGGAGTCCCAATTTGCGGTCACTTGGTTCGGTCCACACCCAGTATTGTCTCGAAGTTGTAACTACAGCGCAACATTTTCGATAACACGCCCCAACCCGCGTGTATGGTGGCCTGAATGTTCGACGACCCAACAATCCACGATTTGCAAGTCAAACCCGACTTGCGCGACGGCGAATCCGTTCTCGCGGCCAAAAGCACAACGCTGGGGGATAGTATCCGCGACAACGCCATCGTCATCGTCACCACACAGCGCATCATCACTGGTGCGAAGAAGGGCCGCAGTGTCGATGAGGAAGAAGCGGACAAGCTCAATCTCGATATCGAGCTGGCCGACATCGAGACGGTCCGACGCACCGGCGTCGCGACGAAAACCATCGAAGTCGTCACCCTTGGTGACGACGTGTACGAGCTGCCACCGCTTCAGAACGGCAGTGGAGCGATTGTAGACGCAATCACTAGTGAGGCCAAGCTGGGGAAAACCAGCTGGGGCGAAGAAAGCCTCGCGGAGCAGGGTACGAAGCAAGTCGTCGGCGGTGTCGTCAGCATCCTCGGACTCGTCATCGGCGGACTGTGTGTTGTCGGTGGGATTGCTGGGATTCTCTCTATCATCGGCATCATTTGGGGTGCCATCATGCTTGCCTTCGGTGTGATGGTTGTTGGCGGGTCGGTGAGACTGATTCAGTGGGCATTCGGCACTGAGGACGAATGGGATCGTAGCGAACCCTACAAGGTTCCTGAAGACGATCCCGGCGAGTCGGAGGATGCGAATGGTGGTGTTGGTGCGAGGGCGGCAGGTGCGGTGTCTGGGGTTGCTGACCGGTTTGGCGTACCGCCGGTCGTGTGGACGGCAGGTGTATTGCTCGGCGCAGTGCTTTGGCTGGCACTGTTCGCGTTGTTGAATCAGGAGACGTTGTTCGCGGTCGCGTTGTTCGCGGGTTGGATTATCTTACCAATCTCTGTGTACCTGGACATCAGCTCCACTAGCGAGAAGTCGGGTATCAAGTTCCGTTGGTGGGCGTACTGCGTGCCGTCAATCATCCCGTTCATCGCGCCGCTGGCCGGATTCACCTGGCTCGCGCGGAAGCGTCAGAAAACAGGCTCCATCCTCTAACCGGGTAGAAATTAGAGCGAGCTGTTCCATCGTGGTTGTTCTTCTCTCGATTCTCCGGGAAGGCTGAACCCGCGTTCGAGGTCGTCCTTCACATGGTAGAAGTCGTCCTTGATGTGATGTTCCTCGATACGAGCGCTTGCCCGCACACGAACGCGTTCCTTGCCGAACGTCGTGTTCACCTGCACCGTGCCGGTGACGTAGAGTGTCCGAGCACTGGATGTGTAGTATAGAAACCTGGGTGGGATGAATTCAATATTGAACTCTCCGTCGTCTTTCGCAGCTATCGGTTCGACAAAGACAGTGCTGGGTGGCTCAGGAACTGTTTCACGATCCCAATCTATTGATTCGAGGGCTGGGTCTGGCCACCTGAGTCCGATATGTAAATGGGTGCTATCGATGGTGATGTTGTCGGGACTCCAATTCTCAACAGAAAACGTAAGTCGTATTGGCGCGATTAAGCGGTCTTGGTGAACGACGGAGAGCTCGGCGTCCGCGCCAATTGAAACGTCTTTCACCAGATGGTGTGTGAACCAGCCGGAGATGATAGGAGCTAACGCCACCACCAACCGTAGCCCAGGTATCTGAGCAATTCCTTCAACTAAGAAGAGTCGAACGCGTTCCCAGAGGGAGTGAAGCATTTGGCGGGGAGAAGCAGTAGAATTCCTTAAACCTCCGCCAACATCGTCTTGAGACTGACGAGAGACGAAACGTGACGGTTCCCATAGAGAAAGATTGGCGGGGATATGTTACGCAACAACGCCAGTCAATGTGGCGCCAACGACTTCCAAGCGTGATGCGACTGGATCGACGACCTTCTTTAGCCGCTCCGTAGATATACTGTACTTACCGATTCAATCCAAGTCTAACAACTGTTCTACGTTACCTCGTTCTGACTGCGTAGTGCGGTAGTGTTTTTGAGCGCCTGCGAGGGGTGCAGGCGCGTTCGGTCGTGCCTGCACAGCACAGGTGATTCGAGATGCGATACCACTATCAGCGACAGGTGTACCGTCCGCAGGAGGCGCGGTGATCGATGGCGGTCGAACTGAACGAAATCGAGGAAGCCGAAGTAGAACTGGAACAGTGGTTAGTCAAGCAGGCCGAGAACGGCATTCCGGAAATCGTCCTGATCGGGCTCCTTCGGGACTACGCGGACGACATCGAACACTTCGGCTATGTGCCGCGAATGTGGGGTGAAGCCGAGCGATGAGACGAACCAACTCCTTCGAGATCGTGCCCCAGTCGGACCAAGCCGGCACCATCCTTCGACGCCTCCTCGATGCGTCAGCAAGCCTCTGGAACGAGTTGACCTACGAGCGGCGGCAGCGATTCTTTACCGGAGAGAGCGTCTGGGACTGTGACGGGTATAAAGACGAGTACGTCGATCTGATCGGATCCGCGACGACCGCACAAGTCGCCCGCCAGAACGACCAAGCGTGGCGCTCGTTCTTCGAACTCCGCGAGACGTCGGACCACGATCCCAACCCACCCGGTTACTGGGGGAACCGCGAGGACGGTCGCGAACTGCGGACCTTTCTTCGGAAGGATATGTACTCCGTCCGATGGGGCGAGCGTTCCCGTCTAGAGGTTCCGATTGGACGGGACCTGAAAGACGAGTACGGTTTCGGGCGGTACGAGCGCCTTCGGGTTCCGGTTCGTGGCGATCCACAGTGGGCCGGCGAGCAGGGGCAGCTCCGGTTGACGTACGATGAGGTTAAAGAGACGTACCGCGCCTACCAGTCAGTAACTGTCCCGGATGAGGAACGGACGACGCCGACTGGATCGGACGCCGCCGCACTCGATATCGGCGCGAACGTCCTCGTCGCTTGTACGACGACCGCTCACGACCAGTACTGGTACAGCGGCCAAAAGCCGTTCCGGCAGTTCCGTGAGACGACGGAGCGCATCGCCGACGCCAAAGCGAAGCTACCGGATGGACAGCAGACCAGTACGCGGATCCAGCGGCTCTATCGGAAGCGGTCACGCCGGCGGGACCACGCCGTGAACGCGCTCCTTCGTGACCTGGTCGAGCGACTCCACGACGACGGCGTCGAAACCATCTATCACGGCGACCTCACTGGTGTCCTTGGCGAGTACTGGTCGGTCGAGGCAAACCTCAAAGCGCGTACCTTCTGGGCGCATCGGCAGTGTCTCGACCAGCTTGCGAACGTCTGTGAAGAGTACGGAATCGAGGTGGCGTCGGTCTCCGAGGCGTGGACCTCCCAGACGTGTCCGGAGTGCGGCGAGCGCGAACAGACCCGACGGCATCGCGAGACGCTGACGTGTCCGTGTGGCTTCGAGGGCCACGCCGATCTCGTCGCGTCGCAGACACTGCTCGAACAGACAACGAACACCGAGGTCAGGCCGACGGCACGGCCCGTGCGGTTCCAGTGGGACGATCACCAGTGGTACCCCATCGAGGGGGACGCGGTGGGGCCCAACGAATAGCGCACAGACCCGCAAGGTGCCGCCGTGGTGTCGCCGCGACACCAGCGAGCGGACGCTCCGTGTACGCGGAGTGGATGTCGATCCGCTGGTCGCTCGCTTTTCCAGCTGATAGCGCTTTCAGTACTACTCTTCTTGGGCGTCGTTTAGACGCCTGAACTCGTCAATTGGCCGAACGACTCAGCTGCGGTTTATTGAGCCGGCATTCGTTTCTCTCGGCTGGCTGGGGTGTACTCTACGGCTCGCACCGCTCGCCGCGTTCCGCCCTCCGCATCGCTCGCGACCGACCATTCCGGGCGGGCTTCCGCTCCAGTAGGTGCGGGTCCTGCCGGGCTAAAGTGAATATGGTCTCGACGCCAGCGCTTCACCCGTTCGGGTCCTGCGGACCTCGGCGAAGCCGACCGCGACGGACGTGGTTGCGTCGCGGCGAACGGGGAATGCGCTGGCCGCTCGCTCCGGGCGGGTCGGCGCGCGGTGCTGGTTGGGGCCACCTCATGCAGGCGCGCTCTCGCTCGCGCCCGGTAGGGCGCTCGCGAAGGCGCGAGCGAGAGCGCGCAGATGGTTCTGTCGGTCGTTGTCGTCGGAAAACCGCGATGT
>Ga0207850_100732_pt1 | contig 14193 bp, 18 predicted proteins | sample 23E2SouthBayCA_FD_187746 | JGI IMG/M metagenome (GOLD analysis project Ga0207850, IMG submission 187746) | Aerobic enrichment media microbial communities from Eden Landing Ponds, California, USA - A23 E3 (3) (SPAdes) | ecosystem: Environmental > Aquatic > Marine > Unclassified | place...
CTTTGAAAATATCGCAATACGATATGTAGACTGCTCGCCGTAGTGTTTACCTCAGCCATTCATATGCATAACAAAACCGGATTCACTACAACTGCTACAGGTGAACGTCGGCGGGGACAATCCAGAGGCTGTCACTCTTGTCCAGAAGCCGGTCAAGCTGCGTCCGATCGCGAATCCCGCATCCGTGTTCCTCGTACAGTGCAATATCTGGCCCCTTGGCGGCTCCGACTCTCTGGAACGCATACCGACAAAGGTCTTTGTCGCGCATGATCTCCTCGTCTGAGAGCTCGTTGAGGGCGTCTTTGACTGCTTGGAGATTACGCTCGAACGCTGACTTCGTTGTGTCCCAGCCATCGCCAAGCAGTTCTTGGCCGGCCTCGGAGTCGACCGGGGCTGCGGTCGGACGCTCGCCCCACCGGGATTTGCCTGCGACGGTGGAACTCTCGTCGAATGTGACGTAGTAGTCGAACACTGCGCTTGAGTGCCTGTCGACGCCGACCAGGTTGTCGAAGACGCCTGTGCCAGCGGCGAGTGCCTCGTCTGCTGTCGATGCCTCAACTAGCGCGTAAATGAGCATATGCATTGGTAGACCGTGACCTGCCGGCGCTCTACGCACTGCAGTCAGTGCGACGCCGGCACCCTCGCCGGCGCACACAAAATTCCGACCACGGGGTCTGGTCTTGCTATCGAACACAGACCTCTATCAGGGGAGTCCCACCTACAGGAGACGACTGAGCAGCTGCTTGAAGAGACCGTGTGTATCGGACTCTGCGACGACTTCAATCTCGACGACGCAGGAACACAGTAGCAGTTGCTCGCCACACGCGGGACACTCCTCGTAGTCGCACAACCGATGATGTATTTCGCCCCGCTCGACGCCACAGGCAGGACAGGACTGGTCGCGCCACCGTTCAAGATCAACGGTGACTGGTGGTTCGTTGGTCTGGAGGACCTGTAACTTGTACGTGAGATACTGGCTGCCCTCGCCCCACGGAATCGGATCGGAAGCCACCCCATTGATATAGTAGCGCTTGTCGACACACGCCGCTACCTCGTAGGGCTGGTCGCAGTCAGGACAACACATCTACCTCTCACCCCGTGGACGACCCTGAAACACCTCGCCATCGGCCTGTGCCTGTCGATGCTGGGCACGAATATCTGGTCGGTCGTCAGTGTCATCGGTTGGAGACTGTTCGTCGATGGACTGCTGTTCAGTACTCATATTCAGGAACGCCTCTCACCCGCCAGAGGCGCACAAAATTTAGGGAACGTACCGTCACCAGACTGAACGGTACGATACTCCAACTACATTCTGACTAAAACATCTGGGTGTTCGGCCTGATACAGACATATGACGAAGCGGTTTCGTCTGTCGACAAAACAGTTGCTCGAACTGTTGGTGGCTCTTGAAAACGAATCTCGACTCATTGCATATATCTTATTCTAATAACGTACAAGCATAACCCAACGGCTACTGCTGAAATATATAACACCGCCAAAGCTGTCTCACCAACATACACCAGACCAGCCATCACTAGCAAAAAAAAGGAATAAGCGGCCATTTCCGACCACGAAACTTGATAGGTTGTCATGCTATTGAAAAACGAATCTGTAATTACGGAACTGTAACACTTGGCGGCGATTTTGATTCATAGTTGTATTATATCCTTATTTGCGGATTCTGCATCGGAGGGCTATTTGTTGGCGTATATACCAATCATATATCACACTAAATTAGTACTACCGGAAAATGTAGTTTCATAATATATACTAATTCTACAAATGCCGACGGACTGCTGTTCAGTACTTATATTCGGGACCCCCTCTCACCCGACAGAGGCGCACAAAATCAGCATCATGTCTCCACTGCGAAGAGATAGCCAACTCCGGAAAACATACTTACTGCAGGCGGATAACCAAGCTAATAGATGGGATTGCTGTCAAATGATTCGACTGTCGATGATGTCGAACCAACAGAGTTGCCAGACGATCTCGACGTGGATGCACTCATTCCGGTTGAAGACGTCACTACCGAACTTCGTGGCTTCTTCAAAGCGTATTCAAAATTCGACAGCGAGTATATTATCGGTGAAATTGGCGATTTGAGCACTCAGTCAGACCATCTGTACTTTTCACTGACTGCGGCCAGAACCGATGGTAAAGTCAAATGTATTGTCTGGGAAAGTAAGCGTGGACAGTTGGATATTGAGATGGAGCAGAATATGCTCGTAGCAGCGAAGGGGAATCTCACGTTCTTTGAAGCCGGGGGACACCCCAGTCTGGAAGTCGATGATCTACATCTCGTCGGTGAAAGTGCATACTGGCAGCGCATTCAACAGCTCCGTAAAACCTTGGCGGATGAGGGGCTGCTGGCTGATGATCGGAAACAGCCGATTCCGACTTTACCGACGACAGTCGGTGTTGTGACAGCTGCTGGGAGCGATGCTGAACAAGATATTATTGAGAGTCTCCGATCCCAACATACCGGCGTCGATATTCGTCTCTTTGATGCAACAGTACAGGGAGACAACGCACCCAGTGAGATAGCAGACGCAGTTTCAGCTGCCGAGACTGCAGAAGTAGACGTTCTCGTCATTTCGCGTGGTGGTGGAAGCGATTTCGCACTCAGACCGTTCAACGAAGAACCCGTGGTTAGAAGCGTCGCAACGGCAGAGACACCGACTGTTGCAGCTATTGGCCACGATGCGGACGAGCCCTTGATCGACGAAGTCGCTGATGTTCGGGTGCAGACCCCAACCGCCGTTGGAGGCGCAGTGATGTTGGACGCTGAGACGTACCGGGAAGATATCGCTGAAAGCCGTCAACAAATCCAGACGGCATACAATAGGCAAGCTACGCAGTGGGTAGCAGATACCGACGCAGCCATTCACGATGAAACGACCGAGCACATAACGGAGTGGTTCGAGACGGCTCAGGAAGATATCTCGACCGCCTATCGAGAACACATTGAGGCCTGGCTGGCAGCCTCACAGACAGCTATCAGCAGTGACGCTGAACAGCTTATTGGGCAGTGGATCACATCAACCAATACAGCAATTGCGGAGAGTGTACACCAGCTCACGCAGTCTTGGCTACACGAGTACCGTCAAACAATCCACACTGTCTGTTCTGACACATCACGGAGGTGGAGACGCCAATATCGACACGATATTCAGTCGGCCTATAGCGGCACAACAGAACAGTGGATACAGTCAAACGAGCGGGCAATCCGCTCGGTAACTCACGACCAATGTGACCGGTGGCTTAGACGACACCGCAGAGAGATCCGGAGCAACTACCGGCAGCTCACGAAGCGGTGGATTACCGACTCACGAACAACAATCGAAAATGAAACCGCCCGGATCGAACGGGAGCAAGATATCCAGGCAGAAAAACAGGGCTTAGAACGACGAAATTACGCGCTCGTGGCCTTGGTAATCGTGCTCCTCATTATAGTGGCGGTCCTGCTTGCAGTCTTCCTTGGATTCATATAACGGGACAAAAAGGGCTAGACATGGACGGATATGATGATGTTGACGGGAAAATAGAGCGAGTCGAGGAAATCCGATCGGAGCTTCAGCAAGCGGAGAGCATGAATCCGGCTGATGCAAAGCGTCTGCATGATGAAGCGATGGACCTGCTTGATGATCTGGAGGCCGATCTCGACCTGGGTGACGGAGAGATTCTTCGGGAGTAAAGCGACTGGCCGGGTCACCTGTTGGACTATTTATCAAGTCTATCAAAGTATACAGAATCTACCTGTACTCGACAGAAGGTGGACTATACGAAATTCCCTGATAGGAACACCAGTGGCTGCATCCACGAACTGTCCTTTTCAGTTATCATATAGAGACCACGTACAAGGTCATTGAAGATGGAAAACAAACTTCACGAGTGAGATCAGAAACTCCCTGAAACCACCACAAGGATAATTTGCCTTGGCGAGGACACGCGTAATAACGATCTGCACTACGGAGAACTAAGATGGGAGCAGAAAGTGTCAGCGCAACAGCTCAAGACATTCGCGTAATTACAATTAGTCTCTTTATTGGAGGGATCGTTGCAAGTTATTTTACTAACTGGGTTCAGAGTCGAATGCTTCTCACTGTCGGGTCGCTACTTCTACTCGCTGCATCAGTACAGATTAAGCCGCGAGCTGACACAACAGAGGCCAGCCACTTTGATATTGCTCGGTTCAAAGGATATTTGATTATCGCAATCGCAGCTTTTGTTCTAGCTAATGCGGTTTAATTCCCACTCGAAGCGGTCTCAGCCTTAGCGGGTTGCCGATTTTCACTGGTCAAGCACTTTAGTCCATTTTCACACTCAAACCCTCACAAAGAACCCACTATTACGAGGTATAAGCGGTTCTAATCTGTAATATTCACCGTGTTATAAAATATATTTCACACTTTCTACGGAGCGGTTCTACTTGCTTCATCTCACGCCTGTGTGAGATACTCGTAGCATTTTTTGAGGAATTGGTCTGAGAGTACAGCACAAACCCTGATACTCTATTAAAATGACATTGAGCATGACTGTATGGTCCAGTTAGTCGGCGATCGGTTCGGTAACAATCCCGTAGGTATATGCGAAGAGGGCTACCCCGCCAACGAGATATTGATGAGCAGCGTGGTACTCTATCGGAATTTGATAAGTAGGCCACATTGCCCAAATAGCGACACCGATACCAGCTCCAGTAAGTGTACTCCAGACTGTATATAAGAGCCTCTGGTTGGATGATTGCTTGTGCCACCTGACGTCCCAGCCCATAAACAGGACTTCGATGATAGTTACAAAGAGGAAATGCCAACTTATTGCTAAGATCGTTATCAGTATGCCGCGATACCTGATGCCTTCTGATACGGCATAGTAGCTCGTCCCGGCCAGCAGGCGGCCAGGCATTATCGGCTCAAACCACGGCAGGTGAACAATAGTACCAATGATCATCATAGAAATCAGCGTACCTGCTGGTGTGACTTTGTCGCTTATCATGAGTTCTGTATATGAGAGTATAACCCCAAGAGCAATTGCTGGGACTAGCAAAATGAAGTAGAATTTGAAGGATGCGTAATACAGTGTGGGAAAGGCTTGAGAAGATATGTATACAGGTGTCTGCAGTAATAGGAGAGGAAGGACGCCACCGGGGACCCATGACATTTTTGGGACGATGTCAGCCCACTCGTCAATGGTTGGTATGCTCTGTTTTCCGGTAATTCTCCGAATCAGTACAAGGATACTCATCATGCTTCCTGAACCAATGACTGCAACTGCAGCGGCCTCTGTTACCGAAAGGGTCATAATTTTGCTGTGGACAATAACTGGAATCATTGCTCCTCCGATGACGGACAAGAAGACTCGGGGGAAACGCAAGAACCGTAGGATGAACTTGGCCTTGTGAAATGTCCCCAGTATAGCAAAGAGTGCCTGCATCCCGAATGCCACTCGTAGCGATAGAGATGGTTCGATAACCCTTGATGCACCAGTTGAGTTCTTTAGCGCGTTGTATTGCCCCTTACTTAGCAGTGCGGTGGCGATACATCCAATTATAATTGCTAATAGATGGAAAATCCGTGAGCGACTGGGAGGCCGCTCTGGAAACTCGTCGACACCGAGGTAGCCCCCGCCGTCGAATCCGTGGTATTGGTCCCAACGGCACAGTCGTTTCCAGGTTCTCTGATGGATATCTGTTCCATCTTCGGTGGTCTCTTCAGTGGTTTCTGTATCCGTTGTAGTAGTGGTCTCTGTGTGCTGATTTACACCCCCATCGTCATTTACTTCTTGATTACGGGTGGAGCTACCTGCTCTGTTACCCCGCCAGCCGCCACTACTTCCTCGATTGTTTGACCAGTTGGATGTTTCACTTCGCCAGTTTGTTCGTCCGGACTCTGTTCTCTCTGTCGAGCTTGACTGACGATTTGATGACGATCCAGAGTTATTTGATGTGGTAGAGTTGGTCCCATTCGACTGGGACGGGTCGGTCTGAGATGTTGCTGAAGTAGACGCCGATGATTGTGTTGTGTCGCCGGCTAAAAGCACCTTGCGTGCTTTTTTAACCTCCAGAAACTTCTCCCGCGCATTTGGAAGGTCCGACGTATCTGGATGATATTCCTTTGACTTTTCCCTAAACGCTTTCTGGATATCGTCATCATCGAGAGACCCGCCTTTGGGGAGGTCAAGTACGATACGCGCTGTATTACTGTCCATGAGTAATTATCGGTGTAGGGTGGGAAGATCAGGATTTGCTCCTCCTAGCTCTTTTCCTTCCCTATCGAATTGAGTCTCGATTTCAGTGGTATCCGATACATCCGCATCGAGTGAGACAGCAGTAAAAGTAATAATCCCGTCAGAATCGATTTCCATAGTAGCACGCTGGCTGTATTCCTCTAATTCTTTCGGGGGGTACGGACCGAGAACGAGTTCGCCGATTTTTTTGTTTCCTTCAAGCGTTCCTTGGTCTCCTTGGTAGATCGTGAATTTGGTTTTAGTTTGGTGTGCTCGGACAGGGGTAACATTGATTTCAGCCCGTGCTGGGATGGATTCCCCGCTTTGTATGAGTGGTTGAAAGTACGTATCCTCTGTCCCTGGCTCCCGGAGTTCGACGCCGAGTGTTCGGGGCAGTGCATCAATAAGAATCGGGTCTGTTCCCTCTTTAATAGCGGTTTCACCGTTAGATGCTTCCGTCGATGGGACAAGATTCGTAGTTGAAACGGCGGGGACCTCAACATCGTTCAAGATAGCCGCTTGCGTGGCGGCCCCAAGTGCAACGATTTGGTCGGGATTGAGGTCTGTCCGGGGTTCCCGGGCGAAGAACCGCTCGACACTAGATCTGATGGTAGGCATTCGGGTGGCTCCACCAACTAAAAGCACGTCGTCGAAGTCGGAGGGTGTGAGGCCAAGGTCATTGAGGAAACTGTTCATGATGTCCACTGTTTCCTGAGTCGGCCCAGCAGTAATCTCTGCGAACTTCTGCCGTGTTATATCGATCCCGTAATCGATGGTGTCACCGTTTTGGAGTTCAAGGAACGGGAGCTGATGTGATGCTGATTGTCGGTTCGAGAGTGTGTGCTTGATTTCTTTGGCAGCCCCGAATAATCGCTGGTTAACTTTCGGTTCGCTAAGAACAGGAGAACTCCCGTACTGGTCCTCAATGGTATCCGCAACCCAATTGACGATGAGACTATCGTAGTCGTCGCCTCCGAGATCTGTTGCACCGTCAACGCCAAGAGTTTCGATCACACCATCGTCTATCTTCACTGCACAACAATCGAATGTCCCACCGCCAAGGTCGTAGACGAAGATTCGCTTTCCGGCTGTGGACTGGAGGCCGTAGGCGAGACAGGCTGCCGTTGGCTCTGGAAGGACTCGATCGACATCGATGCCGGCGATTTCACCTGCGCGTTTAGTAGCCCGGCGCTGTGCATCTGAGAAGTATGCTGGAACGGTTATAACAGCGTTAGAAAGAGACCGACCGAGGTCATTTTTTACATCTTCAATGAGCTTCTTGAGGATGAGACCGCTGATTTCTTCGGGATGATATTGGTCTGGCCCAAGGGAGAATGTTTCATCTGTTCCCATGTGGCGCTTGACCGATTCGACCGTCTCTTCAGGGTGTTGGATGGCCCGATTTTCGGCTTGTTTGCCGGCGAACACCTTTTGAGAGTCTTGATCGTAGCTGACGACGGAGGGTGTCTTCTTATCTCCTCGCGCGTTTGGGACTACTTCAAACTCCCTGTGAGTAACGGTAGCGACGACACTGTTGGTGGTGCCGAGATCAATGCCGATGGGAGGAGTAGAAAGTGACATTATAACAATAATTGGACCAAGCTCGCGTTATCTTGAGTGATTTTCATATGTAGCCTATGCTTATAGTTATATGAAAATATTTTGCTCCACCCTTCTCCAAATGTCAGTTATGATTTGAAAATACGATTTGCGGATTTATTCTCCTAGAACCCCTCTTTGTGTCGTATTTCTGTATGAGTCTTGCTTGGGGCTAAAATAACTAATCTCCATTATCTCTATACAATCTAATAGTGGCGAAAGTCTGGTTAATGCCTAGGCTAAAATTATCATACGAGATACTTGGATGGGGCTGAATCAAATTCTTTATGCCAGAATACATTAACTTTCTAAATATGTCGTATGAGGACTGGACTGGTGGCATACGGTGCTCAGGATGTGGGAGAGAATATACTGGTGTAGACTGTCCCATTTGTAGCCGACCCGATCCAACTGAAAGGGAAGTCATCACGGAACATGAAGAGAGTAGAGGTGACCAACAGCCGCCAGAGAACGAAACAGTCTCAGCGGATTCAGGGGATTACGACATCGATAAAATAGAGCATGAGCGATATGCCGACGCAGAAAAGGTTGATCCAAAGGTTGTCGATCCCACTGATTACGTTACGCGCGCTGTTTCCGGTGTTGTATTCAACAAGCGCCATGCATGGAAACCTGAAAACCGAGCCGATGAAGATCACCCGCCAAGTCTGTTTGTAGTCACGACTGCTAATTCAGATTACAACTGGATTGAAATCCCATTGTGGGACGACGCTCATGAGGCAATGAGAGATATTTCAATTGGTGATCCGATCCGAGCTGAAGGCAGACTGTCTAAAGACGCTGGTGTCGACCAGTTACACATCCACTCCAAAGATACAATTGATATCCTCACGGAACCGCCTGAAGTGAAATTTGACTCGATGGCGGTTGATCAAATCACTTCAGCAACGCCCAAAGTGGATTTGGAGGGGACAGTGGAGCAGGTTGCTGAAATTGAGAATATTCAATTGGATGATGAACAGATCAAATTACGTGAAATACACGTGAGGGATAATAATGGTGACCGGATCCAAGTGGCCCTCTGGCGTACCAATGCTTACGAGAAAGTCGCTCGAGGTGATGAAATTATAATCGCTGGTGGGTTGGCAAAACCACATAATGAGCAGATTGTTGTTCGGGTCGGTTGGTCAGGGCATATCGGCTATCGGCCTTCATAGAACGTCCGCTTTTTTGTCAGGGTAAGACACTCCTAGAAATTCGCACCGCGTGGATTGATTGGCTTGTGGAAGACGACGACCTCACCGAGCGCTCTGAAGTAGCTCAGTAGCTCGTGAAAGTCGTCCTCGTCCATGGTTGGATACTAGAGGGGTTGAATACCAATCGCTCGTCAGCATTGACTACACTCGCACCATCGTGGGACCTGCCACTAACAGGTCCCGGCGCGGGGTCGCGAGCTGTCAGGAGGTAATCCCGGAATCCATTGCAACCCATGTCAGAAACGCACGCAAGCCATCAAAAAAGCAGAGGTATCGCTGTCTCGATCAGGCCGTCGCGACGACGTGCTGGTGCTCGCCTTGGGCGGGCGTCGGCCGGAGGGTCAGGTCAGCGAGTGCGAGCTCCCGTAGGACTTCGGGGGGCACGCCGTCAGTATCACGGATCACGGCGTCAAGCGTCCAGGCGTCGTGCTCCGAGCGCACGGGCGGCGTCGTCTCGACCAGCGCGGTCGGGACCGTGTCTCGAAGCGCGCAGGCGGCGCGTTCGACCCGCTTCCGGTTTGCGACCGTACAGCGAACAATCTTGCTCATGCTTCCACCGCCCGCATGAGATCTCCGACGAGCGACCCACCGACGTGCGGCCCAACGTCCCACCCCCGCTCTGAGCGCGTGTATCCGCACCACTCCGAAACCGTCTCAAAGGGCGTATCAACCAAGTCAACTTTTTCGGCGTCGCCATCAGCTGAAACAACAGCGACGGCGAACTCGTAGCTATCCCAGTAGTGGGCTGCACCCTCGCCGTCGACGCCGAGAAACAGCGGTCGATCCTAGGTCAGTAGTTCGCGGATGGGAGGTCAGTACAAATGAAAGAGTTACCGTAGGAGATCGTTACTTATATCCCAACTGTAGGTGGCTCGTACAAGATATAGGTGACTGATTTTGCCCAGGAGATCGTGGCTTATCTACTAACTGGTTAGCGGTTCTTGTAATCATAAGCGATTAGTCGAGAAAGCAGACATAATAGATCTTGGGAGTTCAGTATTCGGTAGATGCGGCGATTATTTGTCCATTGTTCGGTTAAGAATATTCTGAATGAATTCCCCTTTCTCAGCGGTGTATTTATTCCTGTCCTCAGAGTGGGTCTCTACTAATCTCTTCTTTAATGAAGCGTACTGTTCGGCCGCTTCCGGGTGGTTGCGCAGATAATTCCTAAAGGCGAGCTTTTCTCGGTGAAAGTCGCTTCCTTCCTCTGTAAGTGAGAGGTAGTGTGTTCGGTTTGTTTGCGGCCCCTTTGCGAGGAAGAGTCGGCCCTTGACCTCGTCCGGACGCTGTTCGTAGCCGTGGTCTTTGAGGATTGGGAGAAGGTCGTTCTTGTCGTCTAAATCTTCGACGATAGCTAAGATGTCGATGATCGGCTTTGCGACCATCCCCTCGATAGCTGTGCTCCCAATATGTTCGAAATCGAGGAGCCACTCACCGGCGATATCAGTTAGTCGCTGTACTTCTGTTTCGTAGTGGTCTTGCCATTCGTCTTGGTACGGTTCGAGTTCTACAGTCCCTCGTTCCAATCCAACCACGAATTCCAGATGTCACGATATGAGAATAAGATTTGCGAGGGACAGATAAGTGACTGATTCGCCATCTACTGACCAGTCGTTTCTGACTCTTCACGGTGAAAACAGGCTGCCAAACGCTCAAATCCGCCGCATCGTTGTCACGACTTCCCGCCCAGTCACGCGCCAGCGACACCCGTTCCAGACGGCCTCGATGCGCTCGAAGCTGCCATCACTCCGTGGTTCGAATTCGATCTTCCGCTTCGGGCCACGGACGGGCTCGTAGACGAAGCCCTTCGCGTCGGCGACAGTCTCGCTCATGCGTCCATCACCCGAGCGGCTTGGTCGACCAGCGACTCGCCCAGTCGAACCTCGGACCAGCCACAGCAGTCAGCTGCCCACGCGGCGACCCACGCCCGGGGCGTCACAGCGCCATACAGTTCACCCTCGTACGTTATCGGTTCAAGAACACCATTCGCAGCGAGCGTTTCGAGATCGTGGATCTCCAGGACCTCGTCGGCGTCACAGATGAGCACACGGTGATCGGTCACCCCACCGGCGAGGCGGTGTTCGTGACCATTTGTGTCGATCCCGATGAGAGCGGTCCCATACGGGAGGCCGGTACGTTCTTGTGGATTGGATTGCGTAGTTGCCATTGGTTCTTGTGGGAACCACGCGCCTCGGTGCTCCAACACCGGGGCGATTTCGTGAGAAATCGACCAGCGGCGCGTGTGTTCCTGTACTATACTGTTGTGGCGGCACACCAATAAGACTATTGTTCTGTCACAACAATTTAGGGGTAGCTCCCTATGTCTACAAAGGGCCCCGAACCAACGGTCAGTGATAACGAACTAATTGAGGCAATCAATCGAACCAGCAGACCATTTGCGACAGCTGGAGAAGTCGCTGAACTGGTTGACCTATCCAACTGGAGGGTGCGTCAGCGATTGGAGCGACTTGATGATCAGAATGCAATCAATCGCTCACGAATCGGTGGAGGGCCTTTCATTTATTGGCTGGATGGGTCATTTTCAGAGGAATCCAAGTAACGTCGTCCATAGTCAGTTAGCCACCAGGCTCTAGCATTTCCGATTTTGTCCGATTCGATCAGCCTCTCTTCTTCTAGCCGACTGAGTCTTTTTGATGCTGCCTGTTGACTGATCCCAACCATCTCCGCGATTTCTGTTGTCCCAAGCGCCGGCTTGTAGGCCATATGCATAGATCTGAGTAATTCCTCGTCAGAGACAGTCGGGTCTGGCCCAGGACGGTTAGTCACGTCCTATTCGTCGCCCTCCTAGCTAAAAGGAATATTTGTTCTATAACCGTTGTGTCTACACAACATATAAGTGGACACAACTTCCTTTGTTATCATATACGGTGCTGACTGAAGCGGTTAGTTCGGAATAAGCGCCACACCGACCCCATGACCACACGCAAGCCAACCCACGAAGAGTCGCATCGCTCGCCAGCCTCGATTTCCGTTCATTTGGAAATCGCCAGACGGCGGTACTTCCGTTCGCTTCCGATGATTTTCCGTTCATCGCCTGAGCGGCCCATGAACACCCCACAGCGGCCCACAGACGAGAATCGGTCGCCAAGAATCGACTTCCGTTCACGCGCGCCCCAGACTCTTGCCATGTCCTGTCCCAGTCCCAGCCAGATGCATTCCACCGGAGGCCACCAATGACGACCTACTACGACCTGACTGGCTTCCAGCGCGACCTACTGGAAGCCATCGCCGCCGTCGACGACGAGCCATACGGCCTTGCGCTCAAGGACTACCTCGACGAGCGCTACGCCGACCCGATCAACCACAGCCGCCTCTACCAGAACCTCGACCAGCTCGCCGAGCTGGACCTCATCACCCGGGACGAACTCGACGCCCGCACCAACGTGTATACGCTGACTGACGCTGGCAGACACCTGCTCCAGTACCACGCCGACACGCTTGCCAGCCTGTGTGACCAGTCTCGGCCCGTCGCTGGAGGTGGCCGACAGTGAGTATCCATTATCATCACAACAATATCAAATGGATTTTATATTCCTACCAGAAAGGGTATTCCGGGCGACCGTGGGCACAGAACGAGTCGCCCGGTTGTTGTCAGAGGCACGCGCGGGTTCTGGGTCCAATCCAGTCGGTGGCTCAGATGGGCTGTCTGAGCGAGTTGGGCAGTGACCCGAACCCATTTACACGTACTGCACGTTCAACAATTAGGTCTTATGTCACCAGAATAGACAGCTTGAGCCGTCTAAGCTCCCGGTTTGATGGCTTTCCCACGACAGAATATAACGGCAACAGAGTCCCGACTTCGCCCAGTTGCCGTCAAAACGTACTGTTCAGCTATCCGAAGCAGCGGACGGATGGTGGACAGCCATGGAATGGGGGGCGTGGCGTGTCCAACGTTGGGGGTCGTCACCAACGACGACAGGTTCTGGACCCAAACCAATCCATGAATTTGGGGGGAGTCAGCAGGAAGTGGGGCGGGGACCAGAACCTAACCGACCAATATGTGGTTAGTAAACAAAATGGCTGTGATACCGTTCCGCCGTTCATTGATCTGTGGCCGAGTGGCTACCCGCTGACAACCCGTTTGTGCCACCGGGAGGTGGGCCGATGACGTCCCAGCCGACTGTCGGCGAGATTGTCGCCATCACGACCACCGACAGCGATCCCTTCCTGCTGGTCTGTACCGCCGACGCCAAGCAGGTCACAGGCGTCTTGCTTGCCGACCTGTCGACCGAGACGATCCAGCGACTGCGAACATCCAAGCCAGATACAGCCACGCGCCGGCAGGTGGCCACCACCGTCAAGCGCGCAGACGAGTGCCTGTCGTTCACCGTCCCACTGACAGACTATGCACGAGTCGAACGCAACAGCAGCAGTCCTGAGCCGTTCGCGGGAGAGAAGCAGTAGATGGCCCCGAAAACCACGGCCATGACTGAACGCGACACAGCGCCCACACAGCCTGACGAGCGGTGGCTCCGCGACATGATCGGTGACTACACCCACAACATCGGCAGCAAGCGCTCAGCGGTGAGTGAGAGATGACCCACCAGAAGATACCCACCAGCCTCGCTACTGCCCGGCGCTGAAACTGGCAGGCACTCAAGCACCACTCCGGCTGCCACAAGACACCGGTCCCAGTCAGCGGTCCAGCGTCAGTCGACACCCCGAGAGCCCGTGCTGTGGTCAGCACTGCTCGGTTCGATTCCGAGCACGGGTCCTGTGGTCACAATGCCACGACAAACAAACCCCAACAACGACGGCACCGACGACACAGCCACCGACAAAGCCCTCGCCGACCACCTCGACATCGACATCGAACAGGATGGCACTGATACCGACGAACTCCAAGCGCTCATCAACGACCTCGACGACGAGGTCTCACCCCCCGTTTCGAGTGTTCTTGAGACGCTGGTCGCGACTATTGACGACCTCCAAGCCCGCGTCGACGATCTAGAGGCCGACCTCGAACAGACCCACGACGTTGCGACGACGGCCGTTGGGACGGCCGCGGAAAATGAGAGCCGCCTCGACGACGTCGAAGCCCAGCAGGAGACCACCCACGATGTCGCCAAGAGTGCCATCGCCAAGGCCCAGCAACTCGAAGCCGACACCGACCAGCAAGAAGACGCCGAAC
>Ga0207850_100737_pt1 | contig 14113 bp, 13 predicted proteins | sample 23E2SouthBayCA_FD_187746 | JGI IMG/M metagenome (GOLD analysis project Ga0207850, IMG submission 187746) | Aerobic enrichment media microbial communities from Eden Landing Ponds, California, USA - A23 E3 (3) (SPAdes) | ecosystem: Environmental > Aquatic > Marine > Unclassified | place...
AAACGACAAATCTATCCACGTGATAGCATCGCTGAGGCGTTCGGGATCGAGCATGGACACTCAGAGATCGAACGCCTCATTCTCTAACTTAACGCGACCCCAGAGATGGCACTAGGTATTTTAAACACGGCTCCGGTACTGATACAAGAAATTTATATCCATGTCTGCGAATACCAGAAGCATGTCCAATCGGCTCTTCGTCACAGGGATGTTTCGGTCAGGAACGACACTTCTAGCCCGAATGCTGCATACTCACGACGAGATCGCGTGCGCCTCGGATCCGTACCGGCCGTTCTTCAATTGCTTCCGCGATACGGTCGCGGACGACTGCGGTATCGACGTCAACGCGTACGACCCGCTTGGTGACTATTTCGCGGACGATACCCAGCTACAGCTCTACGACGCGATCCAGTCGGCGACGCTAGACCGATCGTTCTCCGACGAGGAACGGGACCGACTCTACGACCGTATCGAGTCCCACGGTACACCGTTTTCACCGCGGATCTACGAAGAAGTCGACGAGATCCGTGGTGAGACGTTCCACGAGGTGTACGAACACCTCCTCTCAGCCGTCCCGGTGTGTTACGGGGACGGCGACGAGTCGTGGCACGCGACCAAGGAAGTGTGGACGACGGAATTCACCCCGGTCTTGCACGAATCATTCCCGGACGCTAGATTCATCCATGTCGTTCGCGACCCGCGTGCAGTCTGTGCCTCGAAGAACGTTCAGGAGCGTTCGAAGTACCCGTGGCTGTTCCTGATCCGTCAGTGGCGGAAACTGGCCACTCTCGCCAGGGCCTACGATCGCCACCACCCGGTCCAAGATCAGGTGCTGGTCGTGCGGTACGAGGACCTCGTCAGTGAGCCGCGGGCGACGGCCGAACGGATGTACGAATTCCTCGGGATCGGTATGGACGAGGAGACACTCAACCCGGCCAATTTCGTCGACGGGAGCGGCGACCAGTGGCTCCAGAACACGTCCTACGACGAATCGGATCCGTCGTGGGACACGTCGTCCATCGACAAGTGGCGGACCGTTCTTGCGGATCGCGACGTCGCGTTCATCGAACAGTTGTGTTATCCCGAACTGTTGGTCCACGGGTACGAGCCAGACGCAGACTCGTACGGGCTCACAGAACCGCAAGTCAGGGACCCACCGCAACTCTCGACGGAGGAACTGGCCGACTGGATCACGCCGTACTACGATGACTGGGATCGGTTCGATCACGTCCGAGCCGCGGGGATGGAACGAACGCGACAGCGACTCCTCGACGCGGATCAAGCGACGTTCGACGCGGTTGACGACGATTTCGTTCGAGGACTCTTTCTGGACAGAGCCTACGCGACCACCGCTCGGACGCACGTCAACCAATGAAAGATCTCATCGAGGAATTGTACCTCACGAATCGGGCGTTCGTAACCGATGATTACCAGGCGTGTCTAGACTACATCGATGCCAACGAACTCCCGCTGGACTACCACGAGTTCCAGTCGGGACACGAGGTGTGGGACTCGTGGGTGGTCCCACAGAAGTGGACGGTCAATCACGCCTACATCGAGGCCGACGGCGAACGCATTCTCTCGTTCGACGACCATCCGCTCCATCTCATCGCCTATTCTGACTCCTTCGAAGGACGCATCTCACGTGAACAGCTCGTAGACCACGTACACACCGACAGTGACGATCCAGACGCGATCCCGTGGCACTACACGCTGAACTACCGCCCGTGGAAATCAGAGTGGGGTTTCTGTGCGTCACAGCGGTTCGTGGAGTCACTCGACCGGGACGAGTATTACGTCTCGATCGACACTACATTCGAAGACGACGTGATGACGGTGGCCGAACACCACCTCCCCGGAGCAAGCGAGGATACGATCGTCGTGATGGCACACCTTGATCACACCGGTATGGCCAATGATGATCTCTCGGGCGTGGCCGCGGGCGTGGAGTTGCTACAACGGTTGCGAGACAGAGAGGATCGTACCTACTCTTATAAACTGCTGCTCGTCCAGGAACGCCTTGGGTCCGCAGCTTATCTCGAACGCTTCGCGGAGGAGGTCGAGAACTTCGTCTGTGGGGTCTTTCTGGAGATGCTCGGTAACGACAACAGACTCGTCCTCCAGCGAACGTTTACGGGAGACACGAAACTCGACGCCGTCGCGGAACACGTGTTTGAAGTGGAGGTAGACAGCGGAGCGGTCGGCGAGTTCTTATCGTATATTGGCAACGATGAACTGATGCTGGAGGCGCCCGGCTACGAGATCCCGACGATCTCCGTCAACCGCTTCCCCTATCCCGAGTACCACACGCACTTCGACGACCCGACGATCATCTCCGAGGAGCAACTCGAGGACGCGGTCACGTCCGTCGAAACGATCATCGATATACTGGAGAACGACTTCGTTCCGATCCGCGAATTCTCAGGTATTCCAAGTCTGGCGAACCCGAAGTACGACCTCTATCTCACGTCCGAGGCGGTCGACGACGACGTGGGGAGGGACGAAGCGATTGGTGAGTTCCGCACTCGAGTCTTTCGAACCCTAGATGGTGACCTATCGGCGTTCGACATCGCCCGGCAATTCGGACTCGAGTTCGAGTTCGTGCGGTCGTACCTCCGAGAGTTCGAGGAGAAAGGTCTGATTCGAACGGAACGCCCAGCGTTCGACGCCTGAGACGATTCAGGCGCCTCACTCGTCAATGTACCCTTGGTCGCGGAGTCGATCCTTGATACGTTCTTCCTCAACCTTGGTGATCTCGAACCCGTAGTCGCCCTCGGGGTCGCCGTCGGTCACCCCGAACGACCGAAGGTCCTCGATCACTTCCTCGACGCACTCGTCGGATGAGTGTCGTTCGGTGTCGAGGACGATATCGGGGTTGTGTGGCTCCTCGAAGGGATGATTGACTCCGGTGAAGTTATCGATTTTTCCGTCTCTGGCCTGTTCGTACAGGTTCTTCGGGTCGCGACGAGCACACTCCTCGACTGAGCATTTGACGTATATCAAGACGAACGTCCCATCCTCCTCAACGATCTCTCGTGCCTTCTGTTGTGAGTCTCTGAAAGGAGTGATCATCCCGGTAACGACCGAGATGTCGTTCCGGTTGAGGAGCCGACAGATGTAGGCCGTTCGACGGTTGTTGAGCGCTCGATCTTCGCGTGTGAATCCGAGGTCTGGATGGAGATTCTGCCGTACCTCGTCGCCGTCGAGATTCTCCATCTGATACCCACGCTCGCGTAGTTCAGTCTCTACGCGCTTTGCGATCGTCGACTTTCCGGCCGCTGGTCGCCCCATGAACCAGAGCGTGAAACTCATTCGATCACCTCAGATTCTGGACCCACGAACGGATCAACCTCATCCATCACGAACCTTGCGACCTCCGGTCGCATCAATTTATTGGAGGGCAGGTCGCCGTTTCGAATGAGTTCTCGGATATGGCTCCCACTCGGGTAGACGCGGTCGGCGTCATCGTGGGCACAGGTCTTCATTGAGGCCATTCCATCACATTTGTGGCAGTAGAACGCGTAATCGTAGAACAACAATTCGATCCCGAGACCGGGGATCTCATCAAACACTTCCTGGGCCGCCCACTCGTCGTAGTAGTCGCCTACACCGGCGTGGTCGCGGCCGACGATGAAGTGGGTACACCCCTGGTTCTTTCGGACAATCGCGTCAAAGATCGCCTCGCGAGGCCCAGCGTACCGCATCGAACTTGGAAACGACGACAGTGCCACGTGTCCCTGGGGATAGTAGTGGTCAAACAGAGTATCGTAGGCACCGATGATGACGTCATCCTGGTAGTCGTTTACCTTCTTGTCGCCGAGTTTCGGCTGAACCAACAGTCCGTCTACAAGTTCTAACGCTGACTTCTGGATATACTCGTGTGCGCGGTGTGGTGCATTTCTGGTTTGGAACCCCGCGATCGCGTCCCATCCGTTGTGCTCGAATAGCACCCTAGTCTCGGCGGGGAACAGGTCCGAATCGTGGTCCCTGACAGCTTCAAACAGCGTTATGTCCCCTCCAACGAAAAAGTCCTGGCGGTCGTACAACCGATCGACACCTGGATGGGATCGTTCGGCTGTGCCGAATATCTGTTTCGCCGCGCGTTCCTCGTTGTAGGTGTAGACTTCCGAAACATGCAACACTCCGATCCGGTCGCCGGTTGGATCCTCAAGTCCAGCGCGTACGCCCGGGGCTAGGTTCGTCGCCTTCTCGTGACTGACGTCAAGGACGATCGGTAGTGGCCAGACAGTTCCATCTTCCAGCGCCATATCCTGTGTGACCTTGAGGAAGTCGTTTTGGCCCATGAACCCGGTCAGAGGGCTGTACCGACCGCTGGCAATGTTGATCGCGTCCTGATACGCTCCTTCTTCGAGCCTGAGGGTCGGCCCGTCAACGGACTCGTCAAGCACCTTCGCGTGTGACTCAGCGGCGATGCGGTCCACGAGTCCCCCACCGTGGGGATCAATCATACCTGCAGGCAACGCACGATCAGTGTTAACTCCTTGGCTTCGTCGCCGCCTGGGACCAACGATCCGGCGAAGTACACTGCCGAAGGCGCTTCGCACTCAGCTGAGCGTTACCGGTGGTTCGGGCGTCACATCGTAGTCGAACCGCGACAGCACGTCCGAGAGGCCGTCGGCGACCAGCGCTCGCTCACGATCAGTCAGATTGATCCGGTCGGGATCGAGTGGTTCTACCGACACCCCCTCGTAGCTGTCATAACTGCTGTCTCCTTTCCATGACCGGTCAAGAAACGTCGGCCGGGTCACGGCATCGCGGAACTCGACGCCAAGGAACGAACATATCTCTCGTAGACATGACTCGGTATTCAGAACCAAGTCCTCAAACCGGACAGTGTGAGTCGCCACGTCTGACCGCTCCGCCAGCGCGACTCTCGTCGCTTCGAAGCGCTGATATCTACTGATCTCCTCTATCAATCGGAGGGTAGTGAATTCACGGGCACCGCTCTCCTTATTTCGCAGTTTCCGTAACGAGCTGAATGTGAACACAGGGTTGCGAACGATGAAGAGTATCTTTCGGTCGTCGAGGTACTCAGCCGCCGATCGAGCCGATGGCCCATAATCCGCACACTTGAACACCACTGGGTGCGGATCGTCCGCCGACGTCGCCACGCCCTGGAGTGCCCGGAACCACGCGTTCCAGAGCCCTTCGACAGTCCGCTCGGAATCCCCGCGAGTCTCGCCGAACTGGCTCTGAAGTTCATCTTGATCTATCGTGACGTGCATATCGTGGTCTTGAGAAACTGGCTCCGGATAGTCTGCGTCGTCGTCGAATAGAGGGAGCAACGCTCGTTCCCGAATCTGTTCGAACAAGACGTTCGTATCCGCCTCTACAAGGTGGTCCAGAAGACACTGCACCGAAGACTCCTCCACCTGGTCCACGTACTCAAGGTAGTACGTCTCTGCCAGCGCGTTGAAGAGGGCGGGGTGCCCGTCGAGCAGGCGGTACAGAAGATGTGTGCCGGATCGTTTCGGTCCAGAGATGAGTACTGTCTCCATGGTTCGAATCACCGTCCTGTAGGCGGGTCGGCGGCGTCGATCACATTGCCGCTACCAGTGTTTGATCGCATTGCTCACCGGACGGAAGTCGGTTGCGGTAGTAAGCGTTGTGCCTCGCCGGACAGAGTATCGATCGCGTGTAGTGTACCAGCCACCGGATGGTTTTTTTGGGTCACCCTCGTCCGTTCACCTATGCGCGTTATTTGTACGATAGAAGCCCGAATGGGGTCGACTCGTCTCCCCGGTAAGATGATGGAGCCTCTCGTTGACAACCGCCCGACTATCGAGTGTATGGTTCGGCGCCTCAGGAACACCACCTACCCAGACGAGGTCGTCGTCGCGACTTCGAGAGCCGAGCAGGACGACGTCATCGCCGAGGCTGCAGCGTCCCTCGGGGTCCCCTGCTTCCGCGGCAGCGAGTCCGACGTACTGGGTCGGATCGTCGAGTGCGCCCGTGAACACGAAGCCGACGTGATCTGCGAGACTACGGGCGACTGTCCGCTCATCGATCCGGACGTAGTCGATCAAGCCGTCGCTACCTACCTAGACAATCCGCGAGCCGAGTACGCCAGCAACATCCTCACTCGCAGTTGGCCCCACGGCATGGACGTAGAAGTCGTCTCGCGGGACGCGCTGGAACGGGTAGCCGACGCAACAGCGGATGACGCTCATCGCGAACACGTGACGACTTACATCCGCGAGCGACCGGCCGAGTTCAACGCGGTCCACCTCAGCCCCCCACCGGCGCTCCGAGACCCCGGCGTCAGGGTCACGCTCGATTATCCCGCAGACTTGGAGCTGATCCGGGCCATCTACGAACGTCTCGAAACGCGAGGAGATCCGTTCGAAACCGGTGTCCGTGACCTGCTCGATGTCTTTGCGACGGAGCCCGAGTTGCTGGAAATTAACGCCGAGCACGCCGAGTTTCGGTCAAATTCCCCACCCGGAAGCGATGCCACATAACGCTGTCGTCGTCGGCTGTGGCGCTATCGGTAGCACACTTGACGACGCGGCCACCGAGGTGGCGCTGACCCACGCGACGGGGTACGAGACGCACGACCAAACGCGACTGGTCGCCGGCGTCGATCCATCGTCTGCCCGGCGTAGCGCGTTTCGGTCTTCCCGTGACGCCCCTGCGTATTCAAGCGTCGACGTGGCCCTAACGAACCACGAGATCGACCTCGTCAGCGTCTGTACTCCACCCGAGACACATCTTGAGGTCGTCGAACGATCGGTCAGTGCCGGGGTCCAAGGGGTACTTTGCGAAAAACCCCTTGCGGCGGACAGCGCGACGGCAAGGCGAATCGTCGATCGGTGTCGGCGTGCTGGAGTACCGCTGGCTGTCAACTACACACGGCGATACCTTCCGGGGTGCCGAACGGCGCGGGCGATGCTCAAAACCGGTACGATCGACGACCTGCACAGAGCGGTCCTTGTTTATAACAAGGGGTTCCTCGCAAACGGCTCGCACATGGTCGATCTCGCCCGGTGGTGGTTCGGTGACGCCGAAGACGCCACCGTCGTGGCGGGTGACAACCCCGACGCGATACTCACCTTCGGAGAAACTCCGACACATCTCGTCTACGCGGGTAACGACGCGTACAACCACGTCGAGGTCGACGTGTACGGCCACGAGGGGCGGGTCCAGTTAGTCGACCACAGTGGGCGCCTCCTCGTCAGTCCGGTGCGGGACGCCCCGCTATTCGACGGATACAGGGACATCGGATCTCCGAGCACCGTCCAGACTGGAATCGAGTGGATGTGTTACTTTGCGGTGAATGACCTAGTCCGGGCGGTCGAAGCGTCCGAACCGGTTGCGTGTGACGGCGAAGACGCCCTCAAAACCCTCGAACTCTGCGAACGGCTCCGGTCGCCGTGATGATTTAGCGCTCAGTCCGACCGCAGTGCGGCCAGGACCTGGGGTGCGACTGCTTCGGCAACCGACCGCTGTGCGGCATCGCTCGATCCTGCAGCATCGATGGGGAACGAGTGCTCGAACACGACCGCGAGATAATCGACGAGAGCCGACCGCTCGTATGTCCGGTCTGTCAACGCCCAAAACAGGATCTCGGGAAGGTCGCTGACCGATAGACAGTGACGCACGCTTGGTAGCGCTGTGAAGTGGGCGGGACCGAAGACGACGGACGGTGTTTCGTAGAACGCGGCTTCCATCGCTGGCGTTCCGACGACCGATAGCACGGCGTGTGACTCGTCAATGAGGGTGTGCGAATCCGCGTTCGGATCGAGCACACGAACTCCAGGGATCGACGCGAGTTCCTTGTAGTACCGGTGTGACCGCGTGTTATCGCGCCACATCCGAGGATGGTCTTTTACATAAAGGTAGTGATCGACCGGGAGGCTCCGCGCCGCCTGGCGGGCGAGTGTCAGTTGGTCCTCGAAGGCCGGGGCAAGGATTCGTGTGGACGGTTCAGGCTGAGCGTGGAGCGGGAAGAAGACAAACGGCTCGTCCGGACGCGGTCGCTCAAACGGGTCGCTTATACGCGTTCGTAGTCGTCGCGAGATGTTCGTAGCCCGGGGAAGTCGCTTGTCGTCAAGGCCACGGTCCGCACCCGCAAAGCGGTCCCAAAGCATTCCGATTCCTTCCCTGGCACCGGGGGCCCCGTGGGGAAACACGAGGGTCGTCCACCCGGAGCCGTACGACTTCTTACGCCGGGCGAAAAACTCTGGCTTCGCGGCCGACCTTCGGACCTGGTTGACGTACGCTTTCGCCTGTTCCCGTGCCTTCTCAGTCGGGTCGTACTCACCGGCGATAACCCGGTCGTACGCTTCGAATCCGCAGAAGTTTTCGTACGGCGATCCTTCGATGAGACCGTGCCGATTTCCAACGCGTGTCGTCTTCCACCAGTAATAGGTCCCCGTCGTGGCGGCGACTTGCGCCGGCACCCACTCGAACGGGCGGTTCACGTCTGGGGCCAGGAGCACTGACGGTTCGTACTCGTTGATAATCTTCTCGAAGAACCCAAACGCGGTCCTGACCAGCGTCACCCAGTCCCGTCGCGACGCGGCGTCGTAACGGGCATCCGCGACGACGTACGGGGTAAGGAATGGTCGACCGTAACGCTCACGCAACGTGTCGATCGACGGTGCTTCTTCGGGCAGGTCGCTCCGGTTCCTGGCACGCATCCAGTCTGGGGAGAGATCCGGTGCGACGTCGATCCGATCGTACGCAACTTCGCTTTCCGTCTCGAGGACCGCACGATCGGCGTCTGTCTCGACCACGATACCAATGTCCTCAACGGCGTCGCTAGCCTGAAATCTGGCACCGATCTCGTCGACCACGACCCGTTGATCGCTCGGTGCAACCAGATAAATGACGTGCCCCATCGCGATACATGTAAACTTCGTCGATCGATTTTATATCTAACGGCGAGGCTCAATTCCCAGACCGGCGCTCTGTGGTCCGTTCAAGTGAATCAACGTTCCGCTCGATCTTCTTGATAGCCCGTGCAATATCGCGGACGTCGTCCTCAGTCGTTTCGGCGACCACAGTATCACTCCAAACCAGGTGGTTCCGCTGGAGCGTCTCCGCGACCGGACACAGACCTGTCGGATACTCAACGGGGTCGCCCCCCGGGACCTCGCCGTCGTGGACGAGTCCGTTTGTGTGGGTGTTCCCCTCCTGATACACCGGGAGCGTGTAGAGCGGTTCGACGTATTTATTTCCTGGTACACCTTCGGCGTTCAGAGCGTCGATGAATACATCGAGATCGACACCGCCCACGTCTGGATCGTACAACAGTGGGAAACCGTAGAACGAGTGGGTCGAACCGTTCCGGATCGGCGGGACGTTCACGATGTCGATATCCGCGAGCAAGTCCCTGAGTTGATGGGCGCGCTCGCGTCTCTTGTCGAGCCTGTTCGGGAGCTTTCGTAGCTGTTCAGTACCGATGGCGGCGGTGAGTTCGGTCATCCGGTAGTTTTGTCCGGTCATATCACTTGGGTCGAACGGAACCGACCCCACGTACGAGTCCTCGAGGCTCCCGGCGATCGTTTCGGCATGGTTGCGGACCATCCGCGCCCGCTGGGCCAACTCGTCGTCATCCGTTGTGATGATGCCGCCCTCACCCGTCTGGATGTGCTTGTGGACGTTGAGACTGAAGCCACCGATGTCCCCGATGGTCCCTGCGTAATCGCCGTCGTAGGTCGCGCCGATGGCCTGTGCGGCGTCCTCGATGAGCAATAGATCGTTCTCGTCAGCGATGGCCTGCAATTCGTCCATCGCGGCCGGATACCCGAAGAGGTGAACGACGAGTATCGCCTCGGTCTGGTCCGTGACCGACGCGCGCACGGATTCGGGATCGAGGTTTCCCGTGTCCGGCTCGACGTCGGCAAACACGGGAACGGCGTTGTTGTCGAGAACCGCAGTGGCCGTCGCGCTCATCGTGAGCGGCGGTACAATGACTTCGTCACCGGGCGAGAGGTCAGCAGCGGCGACGGCAGCGACGAGACCGGAAGTCCAGGAGTTCACAGATACCGTGTGTTCGATGTCGAACTGGTCACACCAGGCCGCTTCGAGTCTCTGGACCTCGGGCCCCCCGTAGAAGGCCTCCGTCGGAGCGGCGACGAATCCCGAAAGACGGCCGCTCTCGAGCACCGATTCGACCGCTTCGCGTTCGGCGGGTCCAAAGTTTTCCCGCGCGGTCGGATCGCTCCCGACGACGAAGTCCTGTTCACGAGCGGGTTGACCGCCGTTGATGGCGAGTTCGTCCATGCTCTATCACTGCGGCCCGACAAGTTAAATCGACTGCCCGCTAGCGCCCGTCACGCCGCGACCTACTTGAGGGTCTTTATGAGTGGGCCCACAACTAACGAGTATCCATGGATGTGGTGATTCGTGCGGACGGTGGCCCCGACATCGGCTACGGCCATCTCGTTCGCACGGGCGCGCTCGCCGAGGAACTCCTCGACCGGGGCCACGAAGTAACCTACGCGAGCGCGACGCCCGGGTCGGTCGAGACGGTCTGCCCTCCGGGCGTCGGTGTCACCGAACTGTCCGACCGCGACGACCTCGAATCGATGCTCGACCGTGTCATGATAGAAGTCGACGCCGTCTTCGCGGACGCGTATCCGGTCGACACCGACTACCAGCGGGCGCTTCGCGCGGCCGTTCCGCTGGCGGTCCACCAGGACGACGCCCGTCACGCTGTCTGTGCCGATCTCTTCTGTAACTGGAACCTCTACGGATCGGATCTTTCCTACGAGTTCGTCGGCGAGCCCCCGCAGACCTGCCTCGGGACCGACTACGCGCTCCTCCGGGCCCCCATCCGCGAGCGTGCGGCGCGGGAGCCACCGTGGCGCTCGGACCCAGAACGCGCCGTGGTCACGATGGGTGGCAGTGACGTCGCGAACCTGACACCTGCTGCGGTCCGGGCGTTCGGCGGGCTGGATCTGCGGGTCGACGCGGTGGTCGGCCCCGGGTGTTCCGACGCTCAGGCCGAAACTGTCGCGGTGGCCGCCGACGAGGTGGCTGCCGACGTACGGGTGGTGCGCGACCCGCCGGACCTTCCCGAGCGACTGTTCCGGGCGGACATGGCCGTGACGACCGCCGGGAGCACCGTCTACGAACTGCTCGCGCTCGGGACGCCGTTCGTCAGTCGGCCGGTCGTCGACAACCAGGCGCCCATCGCACGGGCGCTCCGCGAGCGCGAGGCCGCCGTGGTCCTCGACAGAGAGGACGACGAGGCGGCCATCCGTCGTGGCGTCGAGATGCTCCTCGACCCGGACCGGCGGCGCACGTACCGCGAGCGGGGGCGGCAACTGGTCGACGGCCGTGGCACGGAACGCGTGGCTGGGGAAGTCCTTTCACTGGCAGGGGAGAACGAGAGCCCATGAGCGAACGCGAGCACGGAGTGTGCACATGAGTTATCACGAGCATAAGGTGAACGTATGAGCGACACGCAGGGGAGCGCCGAAGGGGACGAACTGACGGTTGTCTTCCTCGGTCTCAACGACGCTGGCCAGCGGGTCTACGACTACCTCTGTGACCGCGACGGGCTGTTCGTCCACTCACTGCTGACCACTCCCGAACAGTTGCAGGTCGTCGAAACGGTCGAACCGGATTATCTGGTCTCGTGTGGCTACCGTCACATCGTCCCCGAGGACGTGCTTGAGGTCCCCTCGGAGGGCTGTCTCAACCTCCACCCGGCGCTGTTGCCCTACAACCGGGGAGCCAACCCGAACGTCTGGAGCATCGTCGAAGGAACTCCCGCCGGCGTCACGCTCCACTACATGGACCCGGGCATCGACACCGGCGCGGTGGTCGCCCAGCGCGAGGTCGAGACCGACTTCGCCGACACGGGCAAGGACCTCTACGAGCGCCTTGAGGACGCGCAGGTCGCCCTCTTCAGGGAGGTGTGGCCCGGGATCGAGGCCGGCGAGGCGACGGCAACCCCGCAGGACGACGGCGCCGGAACCTACCACACCACCGACGATTTCGACGCACTCTGCGAACTCGACCCCGAGGAGACGACGACGGTGAAGGAACTGCTGGACCGGTTGCGAGCGCTCACGTTCCAGCCCTACGACAACGCCTGCGTCGAGCTCGACGGCGAGCGCTACTACGTCGAGGTCAATATCGAACGTGCCGAGTGACTGCGACCGGACCTGCCGCCGTCACAGCGGCGGTCAGTCTTCGAGATCCGACCACTCGATGCCTTTCCCGCTCTCCACGTCGCGTGCCGCGGTCTTCCCGACGATTTCGTCGTAGAATCGGGGATGGAGGCCGCGCTCGCGCTCGCCGGGGCGGAGTACGCGCACGTCGACCTCGGTGACGGTCTCACCGGCCACGATATCCTCGACCGCGTGGATACCCCGGCGGGCCTTCTCGTGGAGTTCCTCCTCAACATCGAGGACGCGCACGTCGCCAGACCCGAGGACCCGTTCCGTTTCGCGGACCGCCGTGACCATGCGGTCGAGTTCGTCGGGTTCGAGAGCGAACTCGTGGTCGGGGCCATCCATGGTCTTGTCGAGCGTGAAGTGCTTCTCGACGACGGTTGCGCCGAGTGCTACCGCGGCTGACGGCGCGACCACGGGGTCGAGCGTGTGGTCCGAGAGCCCGCTCTGGACGTCGAACGACTCCCGGAGCGTCTCGACGACGCGAACGTTGGCGTCAGCCAGCGGCGTCGGATAGGCGGCGACGCAGTGGAGGAGCGCGAGCGCGTCGACGCCAGCCTCGCGGAGGACTTCCACCGAATCGGCGACCTCCTCGTGGTCGTGAGCACCGGTCGACATGATAACTGGCTTGTCCGTGTCGGCGAGGTGGCGGAGGAACGGGTGGTGGGAACTCGTGTAGGAGGCGACCTTCCAAGCGGTGACGTACTCTGCGAGGTGGTCGGCCGAACGCTCGTCGAACGGCGTCGAGAGGAAGTGTAAGTCGCGGTCCCGACAGTGCTCGTACAGCTCGGGGATCCACTCGTAGGGCATCTCCATCGACTCGATGATGTCGTAGATCGAGCGGTCGTCGTCGAGATACTCGACAGCCCCGGACTCCTCGACGTAGAGGTCGTCGGCGCGGAACGTCTGGAACTTCACCGCGTCGGCGCCTGCCTCGGCCGCCGTGTCTATCAGATCCGTCGCGAGATCGAACTCGCCGTTGTGGTTCGAACCCGCTTCGGCGATGACGAACGTCGGGCTGTCCGGACCCACCGTCCGATCGCCGATCTCGAAACTATTCATATCGGGTTCACTGTACGCCGAGGACAAAAGCTCTCGTAAGCCGGCCAAGCGTTCAGCGGTATTTGTCACTGAGACTCTGTAGCGTTGAGAGGGTTTCAGCGAGTGAGTGGAACGACGTGTTGTCAGTCGTGACGGCTGTTCGATCGGATTCGCCTATCAGCCAGTAGTTACGCGGTGTGATCGCCCTGTATATCGTCTGCCGCGCGCAAGAAGCGGATCTCGAGATCATCGCGGTCAACAATCCTTCGCGGTCGGAACAGAAGGGTGCGAGACTCGCGAACAGGGCACTGCGAAAGATCGATCACTTGTACCCGAGATACTTTAGCCGATCCTCGATGTCGCTGTCAACGTCTCCCGATACCGTCTTCCTCGTCGCGTCTATCCCGTCAGACATGAAGGCGCGGATGATTTCGACTCGCCCAGAGCTGGTACCCGTTCGATCCGTTTCCTCACGATAGGGGACGTCGTCAGTCCCACCCGACTGATATACCTCTACGAGATCTGGTTCGTCGATCCGGTCAGCGTCGGGTCGTCGGACTTCGTCAACTCGGTAAGAGTAGACGTGTTTTTCGCCGTTCTCTTCGACTGCGATCGAATAGACGTCGTCGATACCGATTCGTTCCGTGATGCGACACTGTTCACGGTCGCCGTCTTGCCAGGCCCGGCCCTGACACTGGACCGGAACGTCGACATCAAGTAGTCTTGCTATCGTCGGAAAGACGTCGATGAGATCGGCCCTGTCTACCGGTTGGACGGTAGAGTGAGCCGGTGGCTTGACGATCACGCCGGGTTTTATGTTCCGCTCATCTCGATGAGTCGTAACTCAGAATCTTGCTGAACCAATCGGCGCTCTCGTTCAGCAAGAGGCCGAGAAAGTTGAGATATCCCTGAAGATGGTG
>Ga0207850_100765_pt1 | contig 13459 bp, 11 predicted proteins | sample 23E2SouthBayCA_FD_187746 | JGI IMG/M metagenome (GOLD analysis project Ga0207850, IMG submission 187746) | Aerobic enrichment media microbial communities from Eden Landing Ponds, California, USA - A23 E3 (3) (SPAdes) | ecosystem: Environmental > Aquatic > Marine > Unclassified | place...
TTTCGAGGCGTTTGCCGACCTGACCGACCGCGTCGGCGACCAGACGCTCATCTGCGGTGACGACCTCTATGTCACCAACGTCGATCGCCTGCAGGACGGTATCGAGGCAGGCTCCTCGAACTCGATTCTGATCAAGCCCAACCAGATCGGCACGCTCTCTGATGCGGTCGACGCCATCGAACTCGGTGCCGAAAACGGCATCGTGTCGGCAGTCTCACACCGCAGCGGTGAGACCGAAGACACGACCATCGCCCACCTCGCTGTGGGCACCGCCGCCCCGTACATCAAGACCGGCACCGTTGCCGGCGAACGTACCGCCAAACTGAACGAACTCATCCGCATCGAAGAGCAGGTCTAAACGGCGGTGCGTCCTGCGAGGAGTCGTTTCCGAACTACCGACATTTTTCGCGGTGGGTGGCGAGCGGAGCGAATGGACATCGACGACAGCAGAGTGATTGTGACGATCGAGTCTCCGGCGAGACTAAAGCGTCGATAGATCAGTCCGCACGCGAGGGGAACGAGATCGACTCGCTGTCGCCGCCGGTCGACGTGGGTCTGACGGATCCCCACCAGTCAGTGATGGCCTCGCTCCCGAGCAGCGCGAACCCGGCAAACACCGTCAGGAAGCCGACGACTGTCATCGCCGAAATCGTCTCCCCGAGCAGTGCCCAGCCGCCGAGCGTCGCGACCGCAGGGACGACATAGAAGACGAGATTGGCCTTGATCGGGCCAGTAGCGTCGATGAGGCCGAAGTAGGCGAGATAGGCGACTGCGCCGGCGAAGATGCCGACATATCCCAGCGCGAGTAGCGCCTCACTCGACCAGACGATCGTCGCCGCTGACTCGCCGGCGGCGACGCTCATTCCGTGGGTGAGCAGCGCCGCGAGCGGTAGTCCCCAGGCGATCCGGGCAGTGCTCGACAGTGTCGCGTCCGCGCGTCGGACGAGGACCGTCCCGAGTGCGCCACTGGCAGCGCCGAGGAGGATGAAGAGCTTGCCGACCCCGCCAGCGAGTAGCGTCGCCGGATCAGGATCGACGACGAGCACGACTCCGAACAGGCCAAGCGCCATCCCGGCCGCACCACGGGGCGACAGCCGCTCGTCGGACAACAGAACGGCGGCGAACACCGGCGTCAAGATGGGGTTGAGCCCGAAAACGATCGCACCGACAGCGCTGGTCGCGTGCTGCTGGCCGACGAACAGCAACGCGTTCGCGAGTCCGATGACGAGTCCGCCGGTCGCGACGATGCCGAGCAGATCCCCGCGGGTCCGCGGGACAAGCTCCGACCGCGGGAGTGTCAGGACGGCGAACCCGGCCAGCGCGATCGCGGCGATGTCAAACCGGAACGCGACGAACAGCAGCGGCGGGAAATACGCCAGACCGGCCTTTGCGGCGACAAACGTTCCACCGAACAGCAGACTCGCCGCGGCAAACAGCGCGAGCGTACGGCGACCGACCATTCAGCGCGACACCTCCGAAGCGACTAGTGAGATCATACCTATCTGTACGAGCTACAACCCCATAGATGCCGTCAGAAAGGGTTTCACGGGCCTCAAATGGCGGATACAATGCAGGCGCCACAGGGGTTGCAACGGAAACGCGGTATGCAACGATTGCACGACAAGCGGCGATACAGACAGACGGCCGGCGCGAACACTGTCGGAACGGACAGTGTTTTGCCCTCGTAGACAGATCAACCGATATGGACTCGGTGCTGGAGGAAGTCGAGTTCCTCGCGCGCTCGGAGAACCGCGTCGAGGTGCTGACGGCGCTGGCCGAGAGCCGTCGGACACGCCGCGATCTCGAAGCCGAAACCGACGCCTCGCAGGCGACGCTCGGGCGGATTCTCGGCGATTTCCAAGAGCGGTCGTGGGTTCGCAAGGACGGCAGCGAGTACGTTGCCACCGCGACTGGCAGGCTCGTCGCCGGGGGACTGACTGACCTGCTTGAGATTCTCGAAACGGAGTGTGAGCTGCGGGGGCTGGTCCGGTATTTGCCGACACACGCAATGGATTTCAACCTGCGCCATCTCGCTGACGCGACGATCACGACCCCGACACAGACCCGTCCGAACGCGCCGGTTCGGCGATTGCTCGATCTCGTGGAGACCGCGGACGAGGTCAGAGCTTTCTCGCATGCCTTTAACGAACAGAATTTGACAGTGATCGAACGGCGCGCTACCGCGGGCGAGTTGTCGTTTTCCGGCGTGCTCTCGCGGAACGCAGTGGAAGCACTGGCCGACGACCCAGAGCTAAACGACCGTTTGCGGTCGCTACTTGCAGCCGAGAACACCGAGCTACACGTCCGAGAGGAAGGGATCCCGCTGGCAGTCACAATTGCCGACGATACCGTTCATATGCTCCTTCGAGACGAGACCGGCGTACTGCGTGCGTCGATCGACACCGACGACGAGGCAGTCCGGTCGTGGGCGAGCGACACGTTCGATCACTACTGGCGCACTGCGACGTCGCTTGCAGACGAGGAGCTGTCGGGCTGACCTCGTTGGAATGATCGAACTGCTTTTGACTGCTGAACGGGAATTCCCGTGCGATGAACGTCCTCGTTGTCGGTGCCGGTGAGATGGGTCGCTGGTTTGGAGCCGTCCTGCAGGACGACCCCGAGCAAGCGGTCGACCTCGCTGTCACCGACGCCGATCCGGCCGTCGCCGAGGCGGCCGCCGACGCGCTTGGGGCGCGTGCCGTGCCCCTGGAGACTGACGAGCAATTCGATCTCGTCTGTGTCGCCGTCCCGATCCCGGTGACCCGAGACGTGATCGCCGAGTTCGCCGACAACGCTACGGCGGCCGTTGCCGATCTGGCCGGATATATGGCCGGGCCGCTCACTGCGATGGCCGAGCACGCCCCCGACTGCGAGCAGATCAGTTTGCACCCGCTGTTTGCGGCGGCGAACGCCCCTGGCAACGTCGCCGCGGCCGTCAACAACGGTGGTGAGATTGCCGCCGCGGTCCGGTCTGCGCTCGGTGCCCGCGGGAACCGCTGGGTCGAGACGGACGCCCCGACCCACGATGAGGCGATGGAGACCGTCCAGGCGAGCGCCCACGCGGCCGTGCTTGCGTTCGCGCTGGCCGCCCGAGAAGTCCCCGAAGCGTTTCAGACGCCGATCTCAGCGGGCCTGTTCGATCTCGTCGAGCAGGTAACAGGTAACGATCCACGCGTCTACGCCGATATCCAAGCGACGTTCGACGGGGCCGATGCAGTCGCAGACGCAGCGGTCCGGCTCGCCGATGCGGACAGAGAACAGTTTACAGAACTCTACAGAGAGGCAAGCGATGAGTGACCAACGGCAGGCAATCCGAGAGAATGCACAGTATTTACGCAACGTCCGGCCGATCGACCCCGACGAGATCTACGAATACGTCGACGGGCGGCCACACCCGGGTGTCGTCCGAACGGCGCTTCGAGAACTCGCCCCGGAGCTGGACCTGATCGAACGGGAGGACGGCACGTTCGTCCCTGCACCCGAGGGCCCGGTCGCGATTGATTTCGACGGCGTCGAAGCGTTCCCCGAGCGGTACGCGCGAGCACTGGAGGATATGCTAGTCGAGACGTTCGGACCGGGATGGCCGGAAGGCACGAGCGGCGATCGGCTCCGTGAGCGGCTGGTCTCGCTGAAGGACGCCTATTTCGACCAGCGATCGGTCGAGTACGACGAACTGACCGCGCTCGCGTACGCGATTTACCACCTGCCGAACACCTATGCAGCTACCCAGTACGTGCTCGCGGATCTGGCGCGCGAGGGACACATTCCGTCGCGGCTCCGCGTGCTGGATGTCGGTGCCGGGACCGGCGGGCCGGCGACCGGGCTTGTCGAGTTGCTCCCTGAGGACACGCTCGTGGAGTACCACGCAGTGGAGCCGAGTGCCAACGCGGACGTGCTGGATCGGCTGCTATCGGAAACCGGGCGGAACGTCCACACGACGATCCACAACGAGCGCGCCGAATCGTTTGATCCGGACGGTACGTTCGATCTGATCGTGTTCGCGAACGTCCTCAACGAGCTAGCCGAACCCGCGGCGGTACTCCGGGAGTATCGGTCCGCGCTCACACCTGACGGCTCGATTGTGGCCATCGAACCGGCAGACAGAAACACTGCGACCGGACTGCGCCGCATCGAGCGGGCTGTCGAGGACGAGTATACGATCTATGCGCCGACCTGCCGGCTCTGGCCAGACCGGACGCCCAGTAGCGACTGCTGGTCGTTCGATCGCAAGCCGGATCTGTCGGTACCCCCCTTCCAACAGCGGCTTGAATCGACCGCTGGGGACCGCTTTGAGTCCGGTGCGTTCGAGAACGTCGACGTGCAGTACGCCGTTTCGATCCTGCGGACAGACGGGTCCGAGCGGATCGAGTACACGCCGGATCGATCGCGAGTCGCGCCGCTCGGTGAGGCCGAGTCAGTCGTGACCGACCGGGTCGACCTGGTTGCGATCAAGCTCAGCCACGACCTCGCCGACGACGGCAATCCGCTGTTTCTGGTCGGCGACGGGAGCGAGAACGAAGACGTCTTCGCGGTGCTGATCGACGACTCGTCGCTGACCCGTCCACTCGCCGAGGCCCCCTACGGGGCACTACTCGATTTACAGAACGTGCTCGTGCTGTGGAACGACGACGAAGCGGCCTACAATCTCGTTGTCGACGACCAGGCGGTCGTCGAGGCCGTCGTCTAAGAGTGTCCTCCCGCCTGAATGCAGGACAGTGCAAGCGTTCGGAGATGTGCGTCACTCGCCAGTTGAGCATAACTGCCGTCGAAAATAAGTAGACCCGACAGAGTGGCCACGCGCGACGTTACGGATCGATCGGATCGATCTCGTCACGTCGTCCATCGAGTACGCCGAATCGACCGCCACGACGCCGTTCAAGCCAGTGTAGCAGGCGTTCGGCCCAGCGGAGTTTGCGCTGTTTCATCGGACTAACTGTCGAATCGTCGAACGCCCACCCGAGGAAGACAAGTTCACTCGCGCCGAAGTGATCGGCCAGAAACGCCGCACGATCGCCGTCCGTGAACCCCCCGAAGTTCCGAACCGGAGACTGTGGAGCGGCCTGAGTGGTGGGGATCACTGCATCGAGCCGACAGCGCGGGACGTACTCCTGGATTGCGACTGCGTTGTCGCCGTGGGCGTGGATCGCGACCGGCGTTCCGTAGTTCGTCAGTCGAACGGCAGTCTCGGGCGTTCCATCCAGATCGGTGACCAGGCAGTCGACGGAGATACCGTTCGTGAGCAGTCGCTGTCCGGCACTTGAGGCAGCAACGACGACGTCAGCCGCACGGGCAACAGCCAGTTCGTCTTCCAGTGTGGCTGCCGCGCCGGCGATCGCCACGCGATCACCGGTGAAATCGGGCGCCTCGCCGAAGGTGTCGGTGTCCGATGCACGCAGGAGTCCGGCGTATACGTCTCGGGAGCGCTCGTCACCCGCCCGGTCAAAGCCCATATCGGCAAGAATCCGCTCGTAAACCGGTTCCCAGGTGTCGAAGTCCATTTTAGTCGAGTCGCTCCACGATGGTCGCAAGAGCGTTCCCGAGGGCACCGCTCTCGAGATCACTCGCCAGCGCGCGAAGCGCGGCCGGTGGCCCGACGAGCAAGTCACTGGCACCGTCACCCGGTGCATAGACGCCGCCGTGTGCCGGCGCGTGCGTCCCGAGTCGGTCGCGATCGGCCGGGGACAATCCCGTGAGTTCGAAAACGTGGACGACTGATTGCGCGGCCGTGGCTGGTTCGGCCCCGACCCGCTCACAGTGACGCTCGGCCTCACCGACCGTCTGCACGTCAAGTTCCGCGACGCCGATCGCACCGTCATCGATACGCTGGCGGGTGAACGTGTCCCCGACGAGAGCGGCGTCACGCGTCTCGGCCACGTCGTGGGTGCGAATGACGTGTGCGCCACGTTCGACCGCCATCGATGTCGCCGCCAGACTGACCGGCAGGGCACCCTCAGTCGACCGGTCCGCGATCGACCTGAGGAAGTTCTTGCGATTGATCGAGACCAGAATTGGTCGTCCAAGCCCTCGAAACTCCCGGAGGCGTCGGAACGTCTCGCGGTCGTCCTCGATCGTCTGGGACTCGCTCCAGCCGCCGAATGCCGGGTCGACGATCGTCTTGTCGGTGAGCCCGTGCTGTTTGAGCGCCTCGTAGACCTGATCGACGTAGTCGGCCTGTCGTTGCCACTCCGGTGAACGGCGGTCTGCCCAGGGAGTCTCCCTGACGGCTCCCGGACGTTCGAGGTCCGGCGGGCTCGCCATCTTCGCCACGGCGACGTCGTACTCCCGACAAATCTCGGGCATCTTCGGGTCCGCGAATCCGGCGATGTCGTTGACCATATCGAACCCTCGATCGATCGCTCGCTCTGCGACCTCGTGATAGCGGGTCTCGATGGAGAACACGGCGTCACCACTCACCGAGGCCATCGTCTCAATCGCGATGTCGAGTCGGTCGAGTTCCTCCTGCGCAGAAAGGACGTCAAACCGCTTGTTCGCCGATTCGAGCCCGACATCGACGATATCGGCACCCTGATCGATGAGTTCGCGGTCGACGTATTCGGCCGCTTCGCCCGGATCGTCATAGACACTTGGATCGTACGGCGACTCGCGACTGACGTTGAGGACCCCCATAATACGTGGCGGATGCTCGTCGCCAATCTGCAAGCCGGCAGCGTCGACAGTCTGCATACCCGTCCAGATGACCTGAAAGAAGAAAAACGGCAGGGAGGCGGCTAGCCCGTCGTGTTGACGTTGTCAGTCCAGTCTGGCTCCTCGACAGTCGTTGCGTTGAGGTCGACAACAGTATACTGGAAGGCACGAGTGAGACTGTTGCCCCGAAGCGTCGTTCCGGACGCCCGAATCGTCGTTCGCGTGATCACTCCATCATCAGTGACGAGCATCGTCACGTTGAACGTCTCAAGTTCCGAGAACGACGACCCGATACCAGAAGAGAGTTCCGGCAGCCGGTCCCGGCCGCTCGCAGTGTATTTCTGAACGGTCTCGTTCCGGAACTCGGTCGTTCCGTTCGCCAGCAACGAGGCGTTCATATTGTCGTACAGATTCGTCCACCCGACCGACGTGAAGTTGATCGGCGTCGGCTGTGCCGACATATTGTACGGCTCCTGGTCGTAGAAATATCGAGCGTCCTGAACCTGTGTCGAGTTCGTCCGCTGGAACGTCTCGTTCCCAGCGGTGTATTTGACTGAGCTCTGTCGGGAAGTGTTCTGTAACGACGTCTGAGTCACCGTAGCGCTCTCCATCCCAACCTCTTCGGCGATGTCGTAATATGAGACGACCTCAGTGGTCGAAACACTCTGGCTCCCGTTGAGCGCGTATCGTTCGAGAATACGCGCGCCCTCAGTCAATGTGTCAGCAGACTCAACCTGCGTCTCGTGGCCAGCAACTAATTCGTCAAAGTCAATATCGCTTTGCGGAGTTGTCTCGTTCGACGAGTTGTCGGGCGCGGCGTTATCAATCCAATCCGGTTCTTCGACGGTCGTCGTGTTGAGATCGGTCACCGTGTACTGGTAAGCGCGAGTGAGCTCGACGCCCTGAACGGTTGTCCCAGAGGCACGGATCGTCGTTCGCGTGATCACTCCATCGTCAGTGACGAGCATCGTCACGTTGAACGTCTCAAGTTCCGAGAACGACGACCCGATGCCCGAAGAGAGTTCGGGCAGTCGGTCCCGGCCGCTCGCAGTGTATCTCTGGACAGTCTCGTTTTGGAACTCGGTCGTCCCGTCCTCCAGCAACGAGGCGTTCATATTGTCATACAGATTCGTCCACCCGACCGACGTGAAGTTGATCGGCGTCGGCTGTGCCGACATATTGTACGGCTCCTGGTCGTAGAGATATCGGGCGTCTTCGGCCTGTGTCGAGTTCGTCCGCTGGAACGTTTCGGCATCAGCGGTGTATTTCACGGAGTTTTGCTGAATCGAGCCCTGTGAGGATGACTGACTCACTGCGGCAGTCTCCAGCCCGACCTGTTCGGCGATGTCGTAATACGTGACGACCTCGGTAGTCGAAGCGCTCGGACTCCCGTTGACCGTATACCGTTCGAGTATCTGTGCACCTTCGGTCAGCGAGTCCGCAGATTCGACTTGTGCCTTATGGCCAGCGACTAGTTCATCGAAGTCGATATCACTTTGCGGTGTTGTCTCGTTTGGTGTCGTCTCGTTTAGTGGCCCGTCATCGGTAGAGGTGGCGCTGGGAGTTGTGTCGCCACCGGTATTACAGCCGGCAAGCGCGACGAGCCCCACCGCCAACAGGACGAGCAGCACCCGTTTCGTCTTCGGGGACAATAGTCGATCCATCGACTCGCCATTTTCTACGGATGGGCATAAGTTATGTCTTTCAGACGGGGTGCTGTCTATCTGTGCCGGCGACTGATGGGAGTCAGACAGCTACGGTGATACACCACCATTGGATCCGGATCGTCCCAAGTTGCCCCTCTCGGCACGTTGAAGTGGACACTCGCCCGTAGACATCGTATGTACCTCGCTGCGGAAGCGTGGCCGGATCTGGAATCGTATTTCGAGTCCGAATCACTCGCGATTGTGCCGCTCGGGTCGACTGAACAGCACGGGCCACATCTGCCAGAAGGGACCGATCATCTGATCGCCGAGGGGTTCGCTCGCGAGGCCGCATCCAGAACTGGATACCTCTGCACCCCAACGATCAACGTCGGCGTCAGTCCCCATCACCGGCAGTTCCCCGGAACGATGTGGGTCGATCCGCCGGCGTTCCGGGACTACGTCGAAAGCTTCTCGCGGAATCTCGCATATCACGGGATCGACCGGATCGTCTACGTGAACGCCCACGGCGGTAACGTCGAACACCTCCGAGAAGTCGGACGACGGCTTCACGAAGACGAGGTCGCCTTCGCTGTCGAATGGATGTGGGACGAAAGTATTCCCGAACTCGTCGATGAGCTGTTCGAGCAGAACGGTCCGCACGGCGGTCCCAAAGAGACCGCACTGATCCAGTATATCGAGTCTGATCTCGTGCACGAGGACCGCCTCGAAGACGCCAGAGACAGTGGCGTGCCCGATATCGAGGCCGCCGAAACGACGCAGTTCGGCGCCCGGACGTTCTATGACGCAGCCGACAACTCGGAGAACGGCGTGTTCGGTGACCAGACCGACGCGACAGCCCAGAAAGGAGAGGAGCTGTTTACCGAAGCTACGGCCCAGTTAGTCCGGCTGTGTGAGTGGATGGACGGCCAGGATTTCCAGGACCTGCTGCCGAAAGCCCACCGCTGAAGCGGTTCGAGGCGTGCGGTTTCGAACACTAGTACTCGACAAGACGACGCTTGACCGGACGATCCACGCAACCGCAACCGAAAAGCGACTGGCTCTCTGAGCGTGACCGAATGAACGCTGGACGGATCGACATCGCTGGACTGGATGGCGGGCTCGACCTACAGGCGACTATCGAGAGCGGGCAATCGTATCTCTGGCGACGCCCGGACGGGAATATGTACGACGGTGACCAGCAACGTGGTGGCGATGCCTGGTACGAGACTGTGGTCCGAATCGACGACGGCGAGATACGTCTCGACGCGGGCGATCCGGTCGTCGTTCGCGTCCGCCAGGACGATGGTTTCCTTCGCTGGGAGTCGACGACGGACGCCGAGTGGATCGTCCGATCGCTGCTCCGATTGGACGACGATCTGCCGGCGATCCGTGCGGCGACGCCCGACGACGAGCTATTACAGCGTGCATACGACCGATACTGGGGGCTGCGTTTGGTGGCTGATCCGCCCTTCGGCACGTTAATATCGTTTATCTGTTCGGCACAGATGCGCGTCTCGCGAATCCACGAGATGCAGGTTGCACTTGCCGAGACGTTCGGTGACACGGTGACTGCCGGTGGGCGCTCGTATCCAGTTTTCCCGACGCCGGAGCAACTCGCGGCCGCCACGGAGTCCCAGTTGCGCGATCTCGGCCTGGGCTATCGCGCCCCGTACGTCCAGCGGACCGCGGAGATGGTCGCCTCCGGAGATGCCCACCCCGACACAGCACGCGATCTCCCCTACGAGGACGCCCGAGAGGACCTGACGCAGTTCGTCGGCGTCGGCGAGAAAGTCGCCGATTGTGTCCTGCTGTTCGCGCTTGAGTTTCTGGAAGCGGTCCCATTGGACACCTGGATTCAGACGACGATCGACGAGTACTATCCCGACTGTGACCGGGGTAACTATGCCGAGACGTCCCGGGCAATTCGAGAACGTCTGGGTGGGGAATACGCTGGATACGCACAGACGTACGTCTTTCACTATCTGCGCAACGAGGAGTGAATCGCCCCAGAGCCACCCCGCACCCAGACCCTGCCAATGCACGCTATGCCGCCGACAGTTGCACGGTGACTCTGGTTCCGCGCGGATCGTTTTCGTCGATCAGTAACTTCCCGTTAGAGTGATCGACGAGTATATTGACCAGCCAGAGTCCGAATCCTCGTCCGTGAAACAACGGCTGAATCTCTTCTCCGTCGATCAATACGCGCCGTTCTATTTCCGGAATTCCGGGTCCGTCATCCGCCACGTGGAGGTGCACTGTCTCACCCACACGTTCGACTCGCACCGTTACGGACGGAGCCTCGTGATCCGAGTGCACGATGGCGTTCTCGACGAGTTCCTCGATTGCTTTTTCGAACTGATCGACCGCAAGCACGGCTTGCTCGTCGGGCAGATCGATCGAAATATCGGCGGCCGGATGGCGGTCACGAACCGCTTCGACTGTCGTAGTGACGAGTACGACGAGATCACGCGATGTCGGACGTGGGTTGTCGGCCAAGATTTTCGTAACCTCGCGTTCCTTGTCCGTCGTTTGCATAAGCCGCTCACCCCTTTTGGCGATTACCCCCGCGTGCTCTACCGGTTCGCCGGACGATAGCGTTTGGATCTGTTCGGCACGCCCCAGGATGACGTTCATATCGTTGTGGAGGTTGTGCCGAAGGACGCGGTCGATCATCCTGATCTGTCGCAGTCGCTTGTGGCGATCGGAGATATCCCGAATCAGCCCGATGAACCCGGAGACATCACCGTTTGCGTCTCGGAGGTAGGAGACGGTTGTCTCTCCGTGAAACGTGTGTCCGGACTTCGTTTCGTAGGTGATCGTCGTCGTGAACTGTGGATCGCCAGTACGTCGTCGACCCTTCGAATCAGCCGACTCGAATTCGGCTTCGTCCGCGTACAGGACTTCCGTGGGTTGGCCCTCGATATCAGCCAGAGCGTAGCCAAAGAGATCAACAAAGCCGGGGTTGCAGTCGATGATGTGGCGGTCGGTATCTGCGACCACGATGGCATCACGGATGCTGTTGAACAGCGATTCGTAGCGTTCTCGGCTAGCCTGGATTTCCCGTTTACGTTCCTTCCGGCCAGTGATGTCACGTGAGATGGCGATTCGATACAGTTGGCCGTCGATCGTGACGTTCGACGCGGAGATCTCGACGGGAACTGTCGTGCCGTCGGCTCGTTTGTGTACCGACTCGTACGTTTCCAGGGTTCGACCCTCAGTGCGACTGAAACGCTGGAAGTCCTCGGCGTCCTCGAACTCGGGATTGATATCGTCGACACCCATCTCCAAGAGTGTCGAGCGATCGTAGCCGAGTGTGTCGCACGCAGTCTCGTTCACCCGAAGGAACGCCCCCGTGTCCGGATTGATAACGAAAATGCTGTCGGCGGTCTCGTCAAGAAGCGTGCGGAAGAGTCCGAGATCGCGTTTCTTCCGTTCAAGACGCGTTGACAGACGAGAGACAACCACTCCGAACAAGACGAAACTCGCCAGAATGACCACCCGTATGTAGAATTCGTGTGGCGGGACGTTCGTGATGAGCAACGCGAGAAACGGTCGGTCATAGAAAAAGAGCGCATCGAGTCCTGCGTCAAGGACCCAGATGCTCATACCGACTCCCGCGGAAAGCGTTGCGATTCGACGATCGATCACTGATGCGGTCCGTAGTTCGCCGCGGTGGAACAAAAAACCGTGGCGTGTGCCAATACGTCAAACTGCAACGCTTATGCGATTAGAATCCACCCCACGACAGCTATCGCTCGCGAGCTTGTGAGCGACACAAATGCGTGGGACCGGATTCGAACCGGCGGACCTCTACAGGACAGCGCCCTCAACGCTGCGCCGTTGGCCTGGCTTGACTAACTCTCAGATTCAGTGACCTGAGCGACCATACCGGCAAATTTCATCACTTTTCTCCTCGCAACAACACCAATTTCGCGGACATCTATACACTCAGCTCCCACTCTATTAAAAGTTGGTCTGTAGATGGTTCGGGGCTTACCCACACACTCAGCACTTGGAGAAGAATTACTGGGGACTCTCTCAAAAGGGCACAACCGCGATGAGCCAGTCGGGATTTGAGTCAAGAAGGTCAAGGATTGATTCAGTCAGTTCAGCATCGCACCTGAGCGACGAGGCAGAACGTACTGACCGACTCTCGATCTATAGTTGGTCAGGGTGCGAGGTCTTCAGCCCATTCTTCAGCGAAGTGCGCCTTGTCGTACTTAACATCGCTTCTATTCTGGGGCGTACTCCGTATCCTTCGAGTATTGGATCACTGTTCTGGGCGAAGATTGATACCCATTTGCGCCCTTTTGTTATCTATGAGTCAAGTCAATACAGATGAAGGAGAGGCAAATCCACCAGAAGACCGATGGTGGATTCCGATTGGCATACTCGTTGCACTCGTTCCGATTGTGGTAGCTCTTGGGCTGTTTGCTCCCCCAGACGCCTTCTACGCGCTTTTTACTGCGCCTGTGATTTTGCTTGGCTACGCTCTCACGTTGTTCTCTCCCCTCTTCGTTTATTTCGACAAACAGTATGTTGAGTCAGTTTCAACGTGGACACCATCGAGTTGGTACTATTTGATGCCTTTCCCGCCACTTACATTTCTGTCAATCGTCTATATATACCAGCGTCACGAATATGTGGGCGTACCGTGAGAATCGACTGGTAAGTAGATATCCTGTACTGACCGGGTGTGGGCAGTGGTAGACCGAGTGTGTGAACTATTCTATGATACCGTACACGTTCCGTTAGCCTTTCAGATTTGGTAATTCGGTCGCATTACTGCGGTTTGAGAATTTAATGAGTGTCGATTAGCTTGACGCCCCGTAGTAACTACCATTGATTGAGCTACTGCTCAAGGATGAAAATTGAAGTCAGAGGATGCGTGGGACCGGATTCGAACCGGCGGACCCCTACGGGACAGCGCCCTCAACGCTGCGCCGTTGGCCTGGCTTGGCTACCCACGCACGCTATCGAATTGCTGCATTGGTGTATTCCCGAGGGGGAGTAAAATGGCTGTCGGTTCGGTCCGCCTCCGGGAGTCAGTGACGTGTCGAGGACCCCAGTCAGGACGGGATCCAAAACGGTTGTTTCAAGACGACCAATCCATAACACGGACGTATGGCAAAATACTCGACCGGCGGTGGTTCCGGCGACACCGGCGG
>Ga0207850_100784_pt1 | contig 13087 bp, 12 predicted proteins | sample 23E2SouthBayCA_FD_187746 | JGI IMG/M metagenome (GOLD analysis project Ga0207850, IMG submission 187746) | Aerobic enrichment media microbial communities from Eden Landing Ponds, California, USA - A23 E3 (3) (SPAdes) | ecosystem: Environmental > Aquatic > Marine > Unclassified | place...
GCATCGACCTCGGTCTCGAGGAGTTCTGATATCGCTGTGATGGCTGTCTTGAGTATGTGGAGCAGTTCGTGAAAGGCAAGGCCGAACTGGTGGGCGTGGTCGGCGGTGAGCTGGTCGTTGAGCGGGATGCGTGTGAGGTCGGCCTCGGTCCCAGTCACCATCACCAGGTAATCAGCGTCGACGCCGGCGAGCAACTGTTCGGCCTGAGCGCGTTCGATTTCGGTCGCATCTGAAGAGACGATGGCATCGACATCGACGGGGAGAACGGCAGCGGTCTGGACGCTGGAGGAAATGACGACGTCGACGGTCACACCCCTTGGCAGGTGACCGAGGATGAACGCTCGGAGACGGTCGGCCCGCTGCGGAGAAATTCGCGATCTCACAGCGGCGTTGGGTTTGAGATCGTCGACGACCTGGTGGTGTTGAATTGACATAGTTGGAACAGGACTGAGGCCGGGACGGCCGAGTAATGGACAGAGCGTGCAGCCCCTCGTCGTCACAGGGGCGCACAAACAAGCGCCGCTGGTTCCTCTAAAGGTAGTCATTCAGCGTTTCGTAGGCGTCCTCGGGGTACTGGTTTGGTTCGGCAACTCCCCAAAGCACCCCCTTGACGGCGGCCTTCGGGTACACTCCGTCTTCGATGTGTTCACAGAGGATCGTGAGATTCCGCGTCGAGAGCGTGGGCCAGGATTCGTTCTCCCGGGTCTTGTGGGCGAATTGGACGATCTTGTTGAGCGTCGGTCGATCCACGACGGGTTCACCGCTGTTCACCTGCCTGTCGAGCGTATCCACTTCTTCCTCAACATCCTGGATGTAGGGCTGCTCGAACGAACGGAAGCGGCCTCTCGTCGCCGAGTTCATCGGCTCCGAATCCCGGTACTCGCGAGTCGGTGGGTTCATAGTGATGACGAGGCGGGCCGACGGGTGGGGCTCAACGAGTTCACCGTGACTCTTCACCAAGAGCGTCCCCTCGTTCAAGAGTCGGTGTAACGCGATGGCAGCGCCGGCCTGCATGACGGGGAACTCGTTGATGACGATCGTATCGCCGTTCAGAAGGCCCTGTTTCACGGCGCCGTTTCGGGGAACGATGACATCGCCATCGGGAACGAGCGGGCCGAAAAGATCCTCGGGTTCGGTCGCTCGGTCGACATCGATGGACTGGTAGCCCCGGTTCGTCTTGTGGCACAGATACTTGAGAAGGTAATTCTTCCCCGACCCACGCGGCCCGACCACCCGAATCGGGACGAGGCCACGAGCGAGTTTCTTCGCGATGAGTTCATCGAGGGGGAGCTGGAAGCGTGGGTCAATGGGGACGGCAGGTGGGACGACCTCGCCGTTGTCGTCGACCGGGAGCGCGTCATAGGCTGCGTCGGGGTGAGTCGCGGCCTTCGGGACGCTCGGGTAGTCGGGATCGTCGAGGATGTGCAGGCCAGTGGGGACAGGACTCTCAGCGTTGCGGCCGATGGCGGAAACGTACATCCCTCGCTCGTCGTCGGGCTCCCACCCCTCGGAGCGGTACAGGGGTTCTCCGACGGAATCCGTGACAAGCGAGAGGTCGGTGACGCGGGCGGCGGCCCGTTCGGTGTCGGGATCGATCCGCTGGCCGTAGTAGGTGGCAGCGGTCTTTGCGAGGCGGAGTCCAACGGGGACGTGCGTGCGGGCCTCTTTGAGGAGGTTCTCGGCACGACTCTCGGTGAGCGTACTGGTGAGGCTGGCGATGTCGTCGATGCTGGCGTCCGCGAGCGACGCGAAGTCGTCGTAGCCGGCGTCATAGAGCGCGTCATTAATCGAATCGGTGACGACGCTGATCACGCGAAAGTCGATGTCAGTGTCTTGCTGGAGTTCGCCGAAGGCGTCGGTGATGACCGTGGGTTCCGTCCCCTGTGGTGAGACGCCGGTGATGGTGGCGTTCCCGCCCGAGGAGCGATCCAGCGTGTAGATGCCGGCGTCAGCCCCCTCGTCCATAAGATCTGCGGCGTCTTGGTCGGAGAGGTCGGCGTAGTCGGACACCCGCAGTGCCACTCGCTCAACGGGGACGTTGCCTCCTTCACGCTGGAGGAGTCGATTCACGAGATGTGAGAGGACAACCTGGCCTTCGGGAACGGTGTCGCCACTTACGCTGGATGCTGAGGACATGATTTCTAGTAATCGAGGCGTTCTGACCGGGTCTTTCCAGCCCCTTCACCTGCCGGGGGGCGACAAAAATGGCGCTCTCCCGTCCGAGAGCGTACAACGGTCGGTTTCCAGAAGCGAATTCCGAAGAGAGGCGAGGCACGACTCTCGGTTCTTACGTCATTCGTCTAACCGTTGAAAATGGTTATTCAGAGAATTGATATCTGTTCTCGACGGTATCGGCGAAATCGAACGCCTTGATCAGTTGAACGTGGTTCTCGTAGTTGTGTTGGGAGAGTGCTCGCTCGATTCCGCGGAATGCGGCCCTGTCGTTCGTGTAGATCGCGATCGAGTTTGTGCGTCCGTCTTCCAAGAGCGTCGCTGCTGCCCCACCCACTTCTGCATCGGCTTGCTCTACCGTGTGCTCGGGACGATCGGTGGCGGCCGAGATATACTGCCGAACCATATCCATCGTGGCTGAAACGACGGAATTTGAGTAATCAACTTCATCCAGGACCTGCACCCAGCCGGATTTGATCGCATCGTCAATTGGAGGCTGGTCGTAGGGATAGGACTCTGGCGTGAGTTCGTCGTATACTCGCTGCGGGACCAAGAGAACGATCTCGTGTTCGGTCACTGCCCGCTCAAGCAAGTCAATCGTCTCGTGGCGCTCGAAGCGGATGAAGAGATTCGTGTCGATGAGGTGGCTCTCGACATCGGGGAAGAGGTGGGCCGGCACGATTACTGCTCGCCGATTTGCTCGTCGACGTCTGCGTCCAACGCCTCTATATCGAGTTCCGTCGAGACCTCGTCCTCTACATCAAGGAGGATTTCCTGTAGTTCCTGGAGGATTGTTTCTGCTTCGAGGACGGGGATCTCCTGCTCGCGAGCCATAATCCGGGCAGTCATCTCCGATTTCGTGTAGGCCCGAGCGTATTCGATGGCCGTCGCCAGACCGCTGACTCCGTGGCGTTCGACGTAGAGTTCGATATTGTCGTTCGAGTCGCGTTGAGCCAGGGCGACGAGAAGCGTCGGGGTGATCTGAAACGTCTCCTCTCCGGTCTGAATGGTCATATCGACCCGACGAGCGCTATATCGGTGCGGCTGGGAGTCCGTCACGCGATCGAGGACACCAATCTCCACGAGGTGCTTGACATCTTCATAGACCGTGGTTTTCGAACTCGCAGAACGGCTTGCGAGCTCCTCTACAGTGGGGGTGTCGAGTTCGAGTACCCGAGCGTACAGGCGTGCCAACCGTTCGTTCTGGATCACATCAGAAACGGCCAGCATCGTATCCAACGGGTGCGAACCCGAGAGAGCTGATTCGGCCATATATTTTAATTTCCGCGGAATACATAAAGTTGTGTCGGTGGGTTAAGTGGTGCTTCCAACCGTTGATTGAGGAGTTTGTTACTCCTCAAACCGGAGAAGAGACTCATTATCTGATAGAACCGTGTGTAAGAGGTAGAGGATGTATGCAGCACTCGCCGATTTGAATCTCTACTGACTGTATCTTAATACCCTCAAAAGTAAGTTTATTAAACAAGTAAAGTAATACTACTTAAGACAAAATGACCTTTTCATTTGATACCACGTATAAAAATTTGGACCCAAGCCTCTATTCGAGAGTAACGCCGAAAAGTATCGCTAATCCAGAAATTGTAATTCGTAATGACTGGCTCTGTGCTGATCTTGGATTGGATCCAGCGGAACTCAATGCTACCATTCTAGCAGGCCAAGACCTCTTGGAAGAACCAATCGCCCAAGCATATGCAGGCCACCAGTATGGGAGTTTTACCGTCCTAGGCGATGGGAGAGCGATGATACTCGGCGAACATGTATGCGATGGTGATAGATACGATATCCAACTGAAAGGCTCTGGTCGAACGCCGTACTCGGGGAGAGGCGACGGCAACGCAACTGTCAGCTCGATGCTCAGAGAGTATCTGTATTCATATGCGATGCAGAATCTACACATCAAAACATCGAGAAGCCTAGCGGTCCTCGAAACTGACGAAGCGATCCGACGACGGCGGAAGGAACCTGGAGCCATTCTTGTCCGAGTGATGAACAGCCATATTCGATACGGGACATTTCAATATGTTGCAAGCCGAGCAGCCGACGAGCTACAGCGATTCACTGACTACGTTATCGACAGACACTACCCACAGCTAACTACAACGGATCGTCCATACCTCGATTTCTTTGATGCAGTTATACAGTCGTCGATTGAGATGGTTGTCGACTGGCTGCGTGTCGGATTCGTTCATGGCGTGATGAATACCGACAACATGAGTATCGATGGAGAAACATTCGATTACGGGCCCTGTGCGTTCATAAACTACTATCATGAGGATGCGGTCTTCAGCTCGATCGACAAGCACGGGCGATATGCGTTCGGCAACCAGCGACCCATTTTGCGGTGGAATCTCGAACGGTTCGCAGAGGCACTCCAACCGCTGTGTACACGAACGGCGCTCACGTATGATGAACTCGAAAGTAAACTGGACGAATTTGACGATCGATTTGATGCACAATACTACACGATGATGCGAAAGAAGCTGGGGATCACCCCAGATGGTGAAGAAGCACTCGTCGATGAATTCCTGGAGTGGCTCCGCACATCGAACGCAGACTATACCAATACGTTCCTCGAATTGGAGACGCCCGGTACGTTTGATGACCCAGCGTTTGCAACTACAGAATTCGAACAGCTCAGAGATAAACTGGCTGCTGTCGGCCTAGATGAGGAGTTGATGCAGGAGGCCAATCCGCGGTACATTCCCCGCAACTACCTGGTTGAAGAGGCACTGGACGAGTATCTCGAAACTGGGACTCTATCCACATTCGAACGGTTATTGAACGTGTTGGAAAACCCCTATATATCGAAGGATATAGGTTCACAATTCCAGCAACCACCGCCACGAGAATTCGATACGGAGTATACAACGTACTGTAATACGTGAGCCAATAGTACCAAACTAGGTCTACTCATCAACTCGCCATTGCTCAGGCGAGGACACTATCATCGGGCAAACGGCAGTTACTGTTGATGAACTGTTGGGCATCGCTGATTGAGAGAGCAGTATTTACAAATGCAGGCCTCGCGCCCTCCATCTTGCACGCGGTGAGAGAATTATCTGTCATCTAATATTTGAGCGTATGACTATGAACTCACGAATCCACACTTGAATGACCACTTTGTTCACGGTGAATCAGGAGATGTCACCGAGTCGTCGCTGAAGCTGATCCTGCACTCGGTGTGCTTGCTGATCCGAGAGGTCGGCCTCTGTATCGACGCTGATGCCCGGGATATCGACGATGTCTTCGAGAGAGTCGCTGAGCGTCTGCTGATTCTCGGGAAGGACATGCTGAGAGTCGTCGTCCGTCCGCCGGTCGTGCTCTTGCATAGCGAGCTGGATCATCATCGCGGGCTTTCTGAACAACTCGCCAGCGACCTCAAGGTACTCCTGATAAGTATCCGAGGCCATCGATCCCTCGTATTCCTGTAGTACCGCGATGAGCAAGGAGAGCTGAAGATTGAACACAGTTGGTCGCGAGCAGGGCTTTGCGATCGAGATCGCTCGGTCGGCGGCCCGCTCGGCGTATTTGAATGCGATCCCCCAGTAGGTGTAGCAGTCTTCGACGGAGAAGGGGAGGTCCTCAAAGTCGTACGCGATGGCCCGCGTTCGACGAATAGCGGTATCGACCTCGACCATTCGAGTGTCGATGTCGTCGTAGATGGAGCGCCACCACTCGCTAATCGGGACGCGACCTTGACTGCGTTCGTGATCGGCATTCGTGGCTTTCCCGTAGTGCCGTCGTGTGTACCGCTCGCCCATATCGGGAAGGACGGTCCCGCTGTCGGGGAAGAAGAGGATTGGTCGCGCCCAGAGTGTTTGTGTGCCCCGGAAGTCGTACCCGGTCTGGAAGCCGCCGTAGATGATGGTCTCCGATCCTTGCTCGTCGGCATCCTCATCGGAGTCGCTGTTGTTGCTGACGGCGATGGAGATGCCGTCTTCGTCGACGTCGTCCTCGATGTCCTCCGTGTCGCCGGAGACGACGTGACGGAGACTCGGGCAGATGACGACCATCTTGAGCAAACCGCCCCAATCGCGGTAAGATACCCACCCGAAGGGATTGTTCTCACCGCGCTGCTGGAGCGCACTGATGATGGGGAGATACGCCTCCTGTGGGTTGATGATGGAGTACGAATCCGAGGCGATCTGCCACCGGAATTTCACGTCGTAGCCGAGCGCGTTCAACGCCTTTCGGCGGTCGTCGACGATGTCTTGATGATCACAGACACGCACGACGGCGTCGGCCTCACTCGCGGCGGCGAGCTCTTCAAGTGAGCGCCCCGTATGGGATTCGAGTGCGTCAACGTCGAGACCATGCACACGGCGGATGGCGTCGGTGTCGACACGCCCGGGTGTCTCGACGAAGTCGTTGGTCGCCCAGAGTTCACCGGAGCTCGCCTTCGGGAGTACCCGGATGGCGTCCTTGAACGAGCGGGAGTTCTTTGGCGAACACCGGGTTTCCGGTGGAACTTCGTCGGGATACTCCCGAGAGTCGGCTTCAGTGAGGCCGACGAATTTGCGGTCTGTCTCTGGGGGTAAGAGATCGGCAAGCGGAAGGGGCGGGCGGTCGGTGTCGGTGCGACGGGCGTCGGTATCGTTCTCGTCCCCGCTGGTGTTCTCGATCTCGTTCTCGTTCGAGCCGGAATCGGGGGAGCGAGGCTGACTGGAGCTGGAGTTTGATTGTGCTGACATGGGTGAGTCCTCGGCATTGGAAGTGCCGTGAGCGGGAGAATGCGCACGGCTGGGAGAGAACAGAGAACACGCAGAGATGAGACGAAACGAGCGATGCCATATGAGTGGAGTTTGACGCACGGTGCTACGGTTGCGAAGAGGGAGTGGAGAGTGGAGAACCTCCAGACGAAAGAGGAGATACAAGACGGAAGATGAGAGATGGGGGGTGGTGGAGAGCCCGGCCAGGACCTGTTCCGGTTGTCGCCGATCGACGCGCGGAACGCTTGGAGTGTTCTGTTCGGACATCCGACCCCCCACCGAACAGGGGGGAACAAACAGGTGAGAGGAAAGCTAGGCCGGTCAGACATCGAGTGAGCCGGCCTCGACAAGAGCGCGAAAGTTCGATTGGCGGCCCCGAAGGCCACTGTGGTTACTCATCCTCGCCGCCGGGGGCGGTTTTGAACGTCTGCTGAGTGATATCGCCCGGAGAGGTAGGCATCTCTGAGACAGACATTTCACGGCTGTCGTGCTCGGGGACGTGCTCTTCGCCGCCGAAGTACTGGACGAAACCAGGCCGAGCGTCACGAAATTTCTTCGCGGATGCTTTGCTGATTCCCGTGAGTTGGGAGTGATTGCGCCCGTAGCAGACCCAGGCTGCGAGTTCGCCCATCGAGTCAAACTGTTTGACGAGCGTCCCGCAAGCGTTCGAGGGTATGTCGAGACCCTGGATGCGGTAGAGTGTCCCCGAAGAGACGGCGTCACTGGCAGGATCGTCCTCTCCGCTCCAGATGGCTTTGAGCCGTTGGAGATTCTCTCGGCGGTTCCCCGACTGCCACAGGACTTTCTCGTACTTTTCGGCGAGGGCAATCTCCTCAGCGTACGTGATGGATTCGAGCTCGGTATTCTCGAGATCGGGAACGTCCTCGGGGGCGGGGGCCGTGTTTTCGGGGTAGTCGCGACCGTCGATGGCCTCGACGTACTTCTTTGACCGGTAGTCCTGGCTTTTGATTTCCCACGTATCGTCGGTCAGTTCGCAGCGGACGAAGTTCTCTGCGAAGAGATGGTAGTGTTCGACTGCATAATCCACGCCTTTGAGCGGAGCGAGGAGTGCAATGGCGAGTTGACTGGCTTTCTCGTCGGAGGCGTCAGGTCCCCAGTCGAATCCGCCGGGGGCGACTCGATGGACGAATAGATGCTTGTCGAGCAGGTTGTCGCCGGCGTGGACGAAGTTTCCGCCAACGCCTCGTTCACCTCGGTACGGTTTGTACTTCCATTTCGTTTTTCTTGAATAGTCAGTTTTGGCGGGCATGAGAGTGGGTCCGATGGATGGTTACCCGCCAGCGGATTGGCGGCTCTGCGACGGTTCCGAAGCGGGTTGTGCTTCGGTCGGTGGTGTGGGACTCGGTTGTGACTGTTCACTCGATGGTGCGTATTCATCTGGATTGGTCGGGGCCGACGCCGAGCGACGCGTGTGGTAGATGAGATACTCGTTGTCGTCGGCGAGCAATTCGAGGACGCAGGACGCGCAACCGGCGTAGTCGTCGGGCCAACTGTCGAGTCGATAGAGTGAGCGCTTCCCCTAGCGACAGTACGGACACTTCTGCTGGGTATCCGTTCGCGTCTCGATAATCGAAAGAGGGGCAGCTTAGCGTCCAGGAGACATCTATCGAGTGCCTATCCGAAAGCGACTTCGTCGCTGGTGGTGGGGTCAGCCGCGACGTCCGTTTCGACAGTGGTTTCGCCGTTCTCCTCCTCAAGGCTGAGGTCAAGGCAGTGTTCGCCGATGGCTGTCTCTGGTTCGTCCGGGTGAAATACACGGACGGTGAGTGCGTCTTCGTGGGCGGAACGATCGACAGAAACGATGAACGTCTCCCCAAACTGAACATCCGCGTAGTTCTCGCCGTCGCTGAGGGTGGTTAGCGTGGTCATGAGTACGGATTAGTCAGACCGGATTCGTGGAGCGATCATCGAGAGGATCTCGCATTCGCCGTCTGCGAACTCGTACTCGATCATCATGGGGAAGTCCGTGCCGAAGGTGATGCTGATCTCGGCTCCCTTCGGGAATTTCCGGGAGATGTCCTTCACGTAGTCCAGTGAGAACAGCGCCTCCGCGTCAACGGCGGTTATCGCGATGTATTCCTCCTCCGTGAGTTCCAGGCACACGTCGTCGGTGTCGCCTTCGGCTTCGATGAAGACGGCCTGCTCGGTCTCATCACAGCGGAGTTGGATGTGGTCGGAAACCATATCGGCGGCCTTGACACCTCGGCTGATCTGTACTTCATCGACGGTGAATGACGCGGGGAGATCCATGTCGGGGATCTCGGGTTCCATTCGGATGCTGTCGGGGTCGATACACGCTATCGTGAACTCGATGCCATCGATGTGGATGACGAGCTTGAACGTATTCGTGTTGAACGAAAGCTCGACGAGGTCGCCCCTGTTGGCGAGTTTCAGGACTTCTTCGAGACGTTCGAGGTTGAGGCCCAAGATGCCCTCGGAGGCGTCGTAGGACTCGAAGGCTCCTGCGGACAGTACACCGTCGTCCATCGCGACGTTGGCAGGATCGACTGCGCGGACCTGGATGCCGTCTGGCCCGATGTTGAATTTCGCCTCGTCAACGATGGCGCGAAGCGTACCGACGAAATCCTTGATATCACCGCCCGTGATGGCGGCCTGGAACTGCCGCGGCGGGCCAGTGACGATGTCGGCGTCTTCTTCTGTGTCCTCCTCGGCGTCCTCGTCGCCGTCGACCTCGGGTTCTGGCTCCGACTCCGATTCCGACTCTGGTTCAGGTTCGACCTCGGGGTGGGTCTCCCCGGCGGGTTCTGTGGTGGTCGCGTCGTCGACATCTATCTCAGATTCAACGTCCGAGGAGGCGTCGGCGGGTGTGGTCACTGGCTGTGCGTCCGGGGTTTCAGATTGGGTTTCGGTGTTGGTACTCATGTTCGAGTGGAGTCGTGGTCGATGTCACGGTACTGTCGGTGATCGAGCCGCTCACAGAGGTATCGAGCGAGGAGATGCTGAACGGTGGATATCATGCACTCTCCTGTCTCCCCTCACCCCCTTGGGGAGGCCAAAACTGAGCGTCGATGCTGTCGTTCCTGCCACCCAGTGTGTCGATGTGGACGCCCACACAACGGTCGAGATCGGGGTCATGTGGGGAAGCCAATAGCGTCGGGATTGGTCGCGAACTCCTGGGCAATACGATCGAGTTCGATTTCGTCCATGGCGATGCTGACGAGCGCCTCGAGTGCGTCGTCGTAGGCTTGCTGTGCCTCGTTTGGATCCGAGGCGGCGTCAAGACGCTGTTGGAGTGCGGTCTGGAAGCGATTCGCTGCACGGTGTTGTGAGAGTGAGCCCATTTCGAGGTCCCTCCACCGTTTCGGGGGGGGGGCGACAAACAAGCGACCAGTCGCAGGTGCCGCGTCCCGAGTGTCTTTCCTACGCAACAGACTGGACGATAGGATTAGCATTGTAACGTAGGAAACGAGAACGCCACCCGATGCGTGTCGCCGTCCACCGTGTTTCCGAAGACTCATCAGAAATGGTCGAGGTCGCCGTCTGGATCGGGAAGTTTCCCATTGTCAGCGAGAGCTTTGAGCTTCTTCCAGAGCTTGCGAATTGTCGTCGGAGTCGTGTAGCCTTCCTCGGCAAGAGTTTGTTGGGTGAGTCGGTGGTTGCTTTGCCCACTCTCTTTGAAGGCGTGATAGAGGCAGGCAACGGCGACGCCGTTCGGTTGCCGGCCATTCGCGAGGACACCCACAGCGTTCGACCTGGAGAGCTGGTAGGCACGGCGTTCGAGACGAGGTGAGGCGTCGACAGCACTCGCGAGTCGTGGGATGTAGTCCTGCGGGAGTGGTGGAGGCGTTGCGAGCTCAAGATCTTGATTTAGGCATTTGTAGTCCTGATTGATTTCTTTAATATCGACACGAGCGACTTCACCAATCTCTTCAAGTGTGCGTGGCAGGCGTTCGAGGCGGCAAGCAGCGTACACACAGGCGCTCGCCATACCTTCGACGGAGTTACCGGCGAGCATCCCTTCTGCGCTAACCTCGCGGTAGAGGTCAGCGGCGCGATCGTGGATAGAGCCGGAGAGTTCGAGTACACTGACGAGGCGAGCGATTTCGCCGAGGCCGAGACGGAGCGACCGGTCGCGACTCGAGCCGGTTTTCGATCGACTATCCCACTTACGGAGTCGACGGAAACGCCGTTTGGTCTGACGCGACAGTGGGCGGTCGTACCCGTCGCTGTTGTAGCCGATCTCCGTCGGGAGCCCCTTATGATGGAGGCGCTGTGTGGTGGGAGCGCCGCCACGTTCGGGTTCACGGCCTTCGCCGGTATCGACCCAACGAAGGCGCCGATCGAGGATGTCATCGACGAGTACGAGGCCACATTCCCCACAGTAGGTTTCCTCCTTGTCAATGACGAGGTACTCGTCAGTTGCGCACTCGGGACACTGTAGTTCATCGGTCGATTCCGAGTCCGTGGCTCTCGACTGCTCGTCTTCGGAGGCAGTCTCGCTGGAGCATGACTGAGTCTGCTGCTGGTTCTGCCTGAGGCGCGTCGAGACGGGAGTGGGAGACCCCGACCCGGCGGAAGACGAGCCGATACTATGAGTTGTAGTGTCAGTGTTCTCGAGGGCGTCTTGAGACATATGGAACAGGGGGCGTAGACCCCCCAGTTCTTCCGGGGGAAGACAAACTGAGGGCGAGGAATCTGGTCGTAAGCAACCGAAGAGCACGATTCACGGTCCTTCGAGTTCGCTGTGTTCGTGTTCACTCATCGGCGTCATCCCCGGAGGGGCGCGTCTGGCGGTGCTCACCGATCGGGATTAGTGGCTCGTCCATCCGAAAAATGAACATCCCCTCACTAATGGCGATGACGTCGTCGGCGGGGGTCAGCTCGTCGCGAGGGTAGTGCTCGATATCGTTGCCGGGTAGGACACGTTGGGTGTCCGAGTCGTGGATGCGCAACTGGCGTTCGTAGCCATCGTCAACGTGGGGGCTGGCGAGGGCGAGGACGAACCACCCCGAGTCGGGTGAGCCTCGCGTGGCTTCGAGAACACGATAGAGACGGCCGGTGTCCTCGTCAAGGAAGTACACAGCCGGCGGGTTCTCGCGGTCGATGTCGTGGGCTTCGAGAGCGTCTGGAGAACGCACTCATCGTCGAATTGATCGCGAAAATCAGCGAACGTATCGGGAGCAGTGCCCGCGTCAGTGTTCGTTCTGTTCGCACCCGAGTCTGTATTTGCGTCTGAGTCAGTGTTCTGGGTCATGGTTCCGGGAGATTGCAGGGTTTCGGCTCTTGATCATCCGGGTGGGCCGTGCGCGGATTCGAGAATCCCGAGGATATCTGGGTCGTGCTTGTCGTGGAAGGCATCAAGGACATCCCGCTGCCACTGGAGGTGACCAGGATCGCCGAGTTGCTTGATGCCGAGGCCCTGCGTACGGGCGAAGTGTTCGAGGTCGATACAGCGGATAGAAGAGACGTCACCACCCTCACCAGGCGGAACGTTAGAGGCTTCGGGAAGCGGGGTCTCGATCCAGGCGTCGAAACACGCGTCGTTCGAGGATATGACTACGACACCGCCGGTCGCCCCAGCGAAAAGTTCGGTGGTGATTCGACCGAGATTCTGGTACACGCCAGCGGGGATTGCGAGGAGGTTGCGATCGTGGTCGATGGTGGCGTCAGTGCGGATCTCCCGAGGGTGACCTCGGGCGAGCCACTGCTCGTCGTCGTTGAGCCAGGCGCCTCGCCTGAGGCGTTCGATGGCGGCGTCGAGGTGGTCGTACGTGCGGTACTGGAGGTAGCCGGAGATTCGCGCGTAGAAGCTCATGCTGATTGGGGGATAGGACATGGAGGCGAGTTGCGGCGAGCGTCGTGGCAAAAGATTCGAGCCAACTGCTCATCCCAGCTGGATGTGCTCAATTTCTCCATCGGGATCGACGCGGTACTGGTAGCCGACGTGGGGGAATCGACATTTCTCGTAGCCGACGGTCTGGACGACGAAGGGCTCGGTGAGGAACGGCGAGAGTTCGCGAAGGAAGTCTTCGGTGTGCTCACCGGCGTAGTCCCAGAGGAGTTCTTCGGTTTCGTCGTTGATGGCGACCTCGCGTTCGTCTTCATCGAGATCGTCGTCGAGGTCCTCGAGGACGGCCTCGCGAACGGTCGGCCGATGCGTCGGGGAGAACGAGGCATATCCGTAGAGCGTGAGGTGCGGCGGG
>Ga0207850_100798_pt1 | contig 12781 bp, 17 predicted proteins | sample 23E2SouthBayCA_FD_187746 | JGI IMG/M metagenome (GOLD analysis project Ga0207850, IMG submission 187746) | Aerobic enrichment media microbial communities from Eden Landing Ponds, California, USA - A23 E3 (3) (SPAdes) | ecosystem: Environmental > Aquatic > Marine > Unclassified | place...
GGCGTTCGCCATCCTGCCGCCGCTCCAGCAGTTCGGCATCATCACCGGACTCACCATCATCTACGCGTTCCTCGCCAGCGTGCTCGTGCTCCCGAGCCTGCTCGTCATCTGGACGAAGTACCTCGGCCCGAGCGTCGACGAGTCGACGGCGAACGCCGACGCAGCGACACCCACACCGGAGGACTGACCGATGGACGAACCTGACGCGATAGACGCGATGGAGGAGTTGGGCCTCACCCAGTACGAGGCGCAGGTGTTCATCGCGCTCCAGCAGCTGGGTGTCGCGTCAGCGAGCGAAATCGGTCAGGCGACCGACGTACCCCGGTCACAGGTGTACGGCACTGCAGAGTCGCTCGAGGAACGCGGGCTCGTCGAGGTACAGCAGTCGAGCCCGATTCGGTACCGTCCGGTCGGACTAGACGAGGCGCAGCAGACGCTCCGGGAGCAGTACGAGACGCACCAGCGGAACGCGTTCGACTACCTGGAGTCGGTCCAGCAGCAGCCACACAGCGCGGAACAGCAAGAAGACATCTGGACCGTCCGAGGCCCGGACCGCATCGACAAGCGAGTCGAGCAACTGGCCGCTGACGCCACCGAGCGCATCGTCTACGGCTGTGGCGGCGAGCTGTTCGACGAGCGGACAGCCGAGACGCTCGTCCGTCGCGCCAGCGGCGGTATCGAAGTGACCGTCATGAGCCGGGACGAGACGGTCCGGTCGCGGCTCGCGGACACTGCTGTCGATACGGTCGCGTTCCCCAGTGAGGTCGACTCCTCTCGGAGTCAAGCGGGTCGCGTCCTGTCAGCGGACGGCGACACGATTCTGTTGAGCGTGCTCGCCGGCCCGGTTGCGCCCGCGGTCCCCGAGGAGACGGCAATCTGGAGCAGCGGGACCGGGTTCGCGGTGACTTTCATCGTGTTGCTGTCGAGCTGGTTCGAGATGCATCTGGGTCGCGCAGTGCTGTAACGGACTGCGCGCCCCCGCTCGTGTGAGGTGGACTGGACCGTGGCGAGTAGTAGGTACGGCGGTTCGAGCGGGGACGACGGGGCTGGGGAAGGCCAGCCAGCGGTCGCACGCGGGAGCGGTGCGACCACGGCAACCCCAGCAATACTGAATAAACGTACAGTTAACTTAATCGTGTCGGTCGAACCACCGACGCGTGCGACCAGGCAATCTTTTACACGCTACTCGGCGTACCGTCTAGCATGAGTGGAGCCGACCCGGAAGGCGAGGACCTCGACACGGAGGACCTCATCATGCAGGCGACCTATCGAGCGCTATGCGAACACGGCTACCCGGCCACGAGCATCTCCAAGATCGCCGACGAGTTCGAGAAGAGCAAAGCCCTGCTCTACCACCACTACGACGACAAAGAGGACCTGCTGGCGCACTTTCTCACCTACCTGCTCGACCAGTTCGAGACCGAACTCGAACAGAACTTACCGACGGACCACCGGCGACGGCTCGCGTCCGTCGTCGACCAAGCGCTTCCCGAGGCCGTCGAGGCCGACGAGTTCCAGTTTCGTCGGGCGCTCCTCGAGATGCGCTCGCAGGCGCCGTACCACGAGGCGTACCACGACCGGTTCGTCCACTCCGACGAGCTGATTCTGGAGGAGTTACGCGACACCATCGAGGCGGGCATCGAAGCCGGGGAGTTCCAGGACGTGGACCCCGCAGAGACGAGTGAGTTCCTGTACACCCTCGTGTACGGTGCACTGGAGCGCGACGTCACGCTCGGCGACGACGCGGTTATCAAGCTGACCAGAGAGCAGATTCACACGTACATCTCCGAGAACGTCTACAAGTAACCGCGGCAGCGTCCTCGACCCGTGCGGCGACGCCAGTTCTCAGGAATCGGGCGCCGTGTTTCGTTCGGTCGCGTGGTCTTACCGAGTAGAACCGAAGCACCCATTATTTACCGAACGTTCAGTTAGCACAGGGATGGACTCCACGACGACACGACGATACCTCGGGCTCGGTGTAGTCAGCGACGTCGTCTCGCTACTCCTGATTCCCCTCGCCGGAGTGGTCGGCATGTACAGCGCGTACAGATTACACGGGGAGGTGTCTCGGGTGTACAGTCTCCTCATCGGCGCCGTCGGTGCGTTCTCGGTTGCCCTCTGGGTGACGTACCTGCTGTCGCTCTAACACCGCTCCTCGCGGCCAGACGAGCAGTCCAGGAGGACGCCGGGTTCGCCCGGAGCGATTCACCGGTCCGACCCGGAACTGCGGTGACGGAGCGTCCCCGTACGGTCGCAGCTACCACTTCGGGCAGTCGTCGAGAACCACTGTGGAGGGCCGAAGACGCCGGACGACTACGAGCGCAGGCGCCGGATGCGTTTCTCCATCGGGGGGTGGGTGGAGACGAGCTGCTGGAGGAACCCGCGGTCGGAACTGGCGATGCAGAGCGCGCTCACCTGCTGGTCGACGTTCCCGTCACGGCGACGGTTCCCGCGAGGCCGGCCGCGGCCGCGCTGGGCGCGTCCGGTCGACTGTCGGGGCTGCTGGGTGTGCTGGTGAATCTTCTCCAGTGCGCGCGCCAGCGGTTCGCCGCGCCCGGTGACCGCCTTCGCGTCGGCGTCGGCGACGTACTCGCGGTACCGGGAGATGGCGAGCACGAACAGCGTCACGAGGAACTGGGCGATGTTCCCGACGACGACCGCGAGGAAGAAGTCCGCGAGGTCGTTCTCGCCGGTGAACAGGACGACGTACTGGGCGACGATGGCGACGATGGATGCGATTCCCTGGCCGAGTTGCATCGTGACGACGTCGCGGTTGTCGATGTGCGCCAGTTCGTGAGCGATGACTCCCTCCAGCTCGTCGCGGTCGAGGAGCTGGATAAGTTCCTGAGAGATGACCACAGTCCCGTCGCCGCGGCGACCGACTGCGAACGCGTTCGGGACGCCCATGCTGGCGACTTTCAGCGAGGGCTTCTCCAGATTCTTCTCTCGACACACGCGTTCGACGAACTGGTGGATTTCCCTGTACTGCGTTTCGGGGAGGTCTTCGGCGCCGACGCTCCGCAATGCGGACCACTTCCCGACCTTGTACTGGGCGACGACGAGCACCAAGCTGCCCAGGACGGCGATGGGGAGAACGCCGCGGCCGAAGACGGCCATGGCTCCTGCCACGGCGACGAGGTAGAACCCCGCCAGCACGATACCGACGACGGCCATCCGTACCTTGAGTCCGACGTGACGCATCTGTGGGCCTGCGGTGTCCTCGCTCGGACCGGTCGCCTCGGCGACGTTCGTGTCGGTGTTCATCTGTCTGGTGCGTGCTCGGTGGGGTCCGTGCCGCGAACGAAGCGGCTGAGAGGGCGTTGCCCGGTGGTATCGACGGACCGGTGTCGGCGCCCACCGCCGATGCCGCTCGGCACGGTATCGGTGGTCGCCTCGTAGCGTGGGGACGCAGCACGCCAGCGGGCGCGGTGGCTGCTGTGCGACGATGCTGTCGCCTGCGTCGCGGGTCGGAATCTGTGGGTCATGGTTTTCTCGGACGCTCCGGCACGCGCCCGGTACTGACTGAACGTTCGGTAATCATCAACGTTTCGCCGTCCGCCGCTCCGGCAACAGGGAGGCTGTTCCAGAACGCGGCTTCGGGGCTCCGGCTCAGAAGCTGCCGAGACTCGCTCGCTCCTCCCGGGTCGGCTCCTCGCCCTCGTCGCCCGGTCTCGGCGTGTCGCGCCGGCTCAGACTCGCGGGCTGTCGACTCCCTTGGTCCTGTTCGATGGCTCCCATCGCGCGGTCGGCGAGTCAGAGCACGAGTGCACTCCGGCGGTCCCGGTTGCCCGCGTCCAGAGCAGCGTTCGACTGGTGGACGAACCGCGGTCGGGCGTCGCACGTTATCCCTAACTGGTAGAACTGCGGGTCGAAGACGGACTGGGGATCGCCGTCGCGGGCAGCGGCGGCGAGCACGGCGTTGTCCCGGACGCGGAGGTCGTCGCGGTGCCAGACAGCGATGCGCGGCCCGTCGCTCATCGCGCTTACTTGGGCGGGAAACGCTCTGACTACCGGGCCGCCGGGAACTATTTTGGTACTGCGCGCGATAGTCACTGTCATGGCCGCTGCTACCCAGCTCCGGTGCCACGAGTGTGGACGCACAGCCGCGAACGACGACTGGGACTCGGCGACCCACCCCACTCTCGGCGACATGACGCAGTGCCCGGGCTGCGGGTCGACGAACGTCCAGGGCGACCGGTAGCGGGCCGCGTCTCCCTGCCGAGGCGCCCCAGCGTTTACTTTTCAGACAGAACAGTTTGGAATATGTCTCGAATTGGTCCCGCGCTGGTCGCCACTGGGACGGCCCTCCTGTTGGTCCCACTCGCCGAATCCATCGGCGTAGCCGGCTACGCGCTCGTCGGGAGTGGATTCGTCCTCGCGGGTAGCGTGCTGACGTTCGCACCAGACCGATTTGGCGGTGCCGCCGACGAGCCAGACCAGCAGAACTGTCCGAACTGCGGCGCGCCCAACGAGGCCAGTGCGGATTCGTGCGACCACTGTGAAACGGCGCTCACCTGACCCATGGGGGTCGCTGTCGGTCGAAGGCGGCTATTCCTCGTCCGGCTCGAAGTCCAGAGCGACGGAGTTGATGCAGAAGCGCTCGCCGGTCGGCTCCGGGCCGTCCTGGAAGACGTGGCCGAGGTGGCCGCCGCACTCCGCGCAGACGACCTCCGTGCGCTCCATTCCCTGGCTGTGGTCGGGCCGTCGCTCCACTGCCTCCTCGTCGGCGGCGTCCCAGAAGCTCGGCCAGCCGCAGTGCGCGTCGAACTTCGTCCCCCCGGAGAACAGCTCCGCGCTGCAGCCAACACACGAGTACGTGCCGTCCTCGTCGCGGTCGACGTGTTCGCCGGAGTACGGACGTTCGGTGCCCTGCTCGCGCAGCACGCGGTACTGTTCGTCGGAGAGCGTCTCTCGCCAGTCGATTTCCTCGGTGTCGGGCGTCTCGGCCATACCACGCGTAGGTGGTGACTCCGGGTAAACCTACAGGTCGCCGACCATCCCGGCGGCGAATTCGAGCTCGTCGTCGTTGACGCCGTGGCCCATGCCCTCGTAGATTCGCTCCGTCACGTCGGCGCCCATCGACTCGAAGGCGTCGCGGGTGTCGTGGACGCGCTGCTCGGGGATGTGGGGGTCGCTGTCGCTGCACCCGAGGAAGACCGGCGTGCCGTCGAGGTCGCCGTCGTCGTCCCAGGTGGTGCCCTCGGGGCCGTGGCGCCCGCCGGAGAACACGACGAGGCCGCCGTACCGCCCGGGGTTTCGGGCGACGAACTCGCTGGCGAGACACGCGCCCTGGGAGAACCCGAGGAGGAGCACGCGCTCGCGGGGGACGTGGTCGGTGACGTCGTCGAGGACGTCGCCGACGAGCGCGAGCGCCGACGAGAAGTGGGGTTCGTTCTCGGTCGTGGGTTCGAGGAAGGAGTTCGGGTACCAGGTGGCGCGACTGGCCTGTGGCGCGAGGAAGGCGGTGTTCTCGCTCGGGAGGTCGTCGGCGAACTGCAGCATCCCGAGCGCGCGGGCGCCCCGGCCGTGCAGGAGGACGACTGCGCGCTCGGCGTCTTCCAGGGGTGTGCCGCGCTGTTCGACCGGTTGTCCCGCGTGCGGGTCGGCGTCGGCTGACATGCGACCGGGTACGGTCTGCCGACGTAAACGTCTCGGCTAACCACCGGGCCACCCGGTGGCGTCGGCGTCACCCCGGCCGACGCTGGTGTCGGAGCGATACCAGGTGCGTGCCGGAACCACTATGACACTGGACACCGAAGCAAGAGGATATGAACGACGGCGCCGAGGGGGACGACCGGTACAGCGAGGAGGCCTGTCACGTCATCGATTCGCTCGAACAGATCGGCAGCCAGTGGCGGCTCATCGTGCTCCACGACCTCCAGGAGGGCGAGAAGCGCTTCAACGAACTCAAGCGGTCGACGGACGCGAGTTCGCGGACGCTCTCCCGCGTGCTCGACGACCTCCAGGACCTCGGGTTCGTGAACCGCCGGCTGGAGGAGGAGTCCCCCGTCGCGACGTACTACTCGCTGACCGCGAAAGGCGAGTCGCTGTTCCCCGTCTTCGACGCCATCGAGTCCTGGGCCGACGAGTGGCTCGCCGACGACGAGGACGGCGTCGAGGCCGTCGGGTCGCTCGCCGACAGCTAGGGTTTCTCGCTCCGCTCGCGACCGTCCGGGTACGCGGCTCCTAATTTTGCGTGGCGCCGCGCAATCTCGGGACTGTCATGCCCGACGACGACGACCCAGCGTCCGGAGCTGACGGCGAGAGTATCGGGAGTCGAGTGGCCGACGACCCCTCGACGTTCACCACGGCCACGACCGGCTTCTACCGCGGGGAGGTCGACCGAGCGACGACCTGGCGGTCCAGACTCGACCAGACGACGAACTGGGCGGTCGTCGTCGTGGCGGCGGTGCTCACGTGGTCGTTCTCCAGCGAGAGCCGGCCGCACTACGTGGTCCTCATCGACGTGTTCGCCGTCACCGCGTTCCTCCTCATGGAGGCGAACCGCTACCGGGAGTACGACGTGTGGCGCGACCGCGTCCGGGCGGTCCAGACGGGCCTGATGGCCGAGATGTTCGAGTCGGCTGGCGCGCCGGACGACTGGACGGCGGACCTCGGCGACGAACTCCGGAACCCGTCGTTCGACATGTCCTACTGGCACGCCGTCAACCACCGGCTGCGGCGCTCGTACTTCGCGTTACTGTCGGTCCTCGTCGTCGCGTGGGTGGCTCGAGTCACGGTGTACACCGCCGACGAGCCGTGGCGACAGTCGGCGGAGATTCTCTTCGTGCCCGGTGAGGCCGTCGCGGGCGCAGTCGCTGTGTTCTACGTGGCGCTCGTCGTGGTCGCGGTGTGGTCCGTGCGGGGCGACCGCACCCGGGAGTTCCAGATATGAGCGTCCGTCGGCGCGTGCAGCACTCGGGGAACCCCACCCCTGCGGAGTGAAAGTGAAACTCCGCTGGAGTCACGGCTGATTCGGCGAATTCTCGCGTATCGACTGTGCTATCGTCCAGTGGCGGGCTGTCTCCCCGCGGCTTCACTTTCACTCGCGGACCGGCAGTCCTTAGGCCGGCCCCGACCACGCATCGACCATGAGCGGGTACGGCGACCTCCCCGAGAGCTGGCAGGTGTGGACAGAGGACGCGAACGGCGGCGACATCCTCGTCTACCGGCCGGACGTCTTCGACAGCCACGAGTACCCGTCGCCGTGCCTCCCCACGATTCAGGTCGCCCAGCGGCCGCCGACCCAGCAGAAGCGCCGCGCCGGCTCGTCCCCCGACGGCTGGTGGGTGTCACTCACGCTCGAACCCGAGGTGCGGGTGCGGGACGCCGACGCGCGCTTCGACTCGCGGACGGCCGCCGTCGCCGGCGCGGTCGACCTCGCCGAACGATTCGCCGGTGGCGACGTGGACCACCGCGGGGCCTACCAGATTCCACGCGAGGACTACCTCGACAAACTGGACGACCTCACGGGGCGGGAGGCTTAACCCGGCGGCCGGCCAACCCCGGAGTATGCCTATCACGCTGCTCGGGGCGCGGCTCGCCGACCCGGGCACCGAGTTCGTCTACCGCGGCGAGGCCGACGCCTGCGAGGGCTGTCCGTACCGCAAGCAGTGCCTGAATCTCACCGAGGGCGTCCGCTACGAGGTGACCGACGTCCGGGAGGGCGGCCAGGTCCTCGACTGCGGCGTCCACGACCAGGGCGTGGTCGCTGTCGACGTCGAGCCGGCCTCGGTCACCGCGAACGTCTCCTCGAAGGGCGCCTACGCGGGCAGCAAGGGGAAGCTCGCGGGGCCGTGCCCGCACACGGAGTGCCCGAGCCACGAGCACTGCGAGCCGGCCGGCGCGGACTTCGACGAGGAGTACCAGATAACGGAGATTCTCGGGGACCCGCCCCACGACTACTGCGCGCTCGACAGGGAGCTGACGCTCGTGGAGTTCGCGCCGTCCGAGGACTGAAGCACGCCAGCGGGCTCCCCGCGGTAGCCGAACTGGTGGGTGTAGCCGTACGGGGACAGCAACACGGGCCAGAACGGCTCGTCGGCGACCAGGGGTTCGCCGTCGGCGGCGGCGTACGTCTCGCCGGCCGCGACCTCCTGGAAGTTCTCGACGAACACCTCGTACCGGTCGGCCGACGGTTTCGGAATGGACTCGCCCATCTCGAACACCGGGACCTCGTGGTGGACGAGGTCACCGGCGAGCACGCCGGTCGCCGCGAGGAACTCCCGAACGAGCGTGTAGGCGTTCTCGGCGGCGGCCTCGCTGCCCTGAAGGCCGGCCTCGACTTCGAGGATGTCGGCGTCCGCGGCGAAGATGCGGCCGTCGCCGAAGTCTCCGGTGTCGACGAGCGCCGCGACCGACAGGGCCGGGACGACCGACGGGACGGGCACGTCGACGCCGCTGGAGATGGCGAACGGGTCGGCGTGGGACTGCGTGGAGTGAACCGAGAGCACCGTGCAGTCGCGTATCTCGTCGGCGAGTCGCTCCGCGAGCCGTCGCTCGTGGGCGTCCTCGGGCACGTCGTCCGTGAACGACCGGTTCAAGTCGGCGTCCACGTACCGGACGCCGGCGTCGAGCGCGCGTTCGTTCGCCACGACGAGTTTCACGGGCGCCAGAACGTCGGGGGCGTCGTCCAGCAGTCGCTCGACGGCGCGGACGCCACAGGGTTCGTCGCCGTGGACGCCCGCGACGACTGCGACCGACGGCTCGCCGTCGCCCAACTGCTCGACGCGCATGTTGCCGCCACTAGCCGCGCGTCGTTGAAATGGATTGCCGTTGGCGACCCGATTGCCGCGCTCGCGGTGGTCGGCGACGGGGTTACGTGGCCGGGTCCTGTACGGCGCGTATGGACGACCACACCCGCGACCCGGGGGTCGCGCCCCCGCTCGGCGACCCGACGGGCTGGCGGGTCGACCGCCGGGTGTGGGAGCACGCGACGCTGCGGAAGGCGGTCGAGCACGGCGTCCGCCTCTACAACAGCGGCGACTTCCACGAGTCCCACGACTGCTTCGAGGACGAGTGGTACAACTACGGGTCGGGCACCACGGAGTCCGCGTTCCTCCACGGGATGGTGCAGGTGGCCGCCGGCGCGTACAAGCACTACGACTTCGAGAACGACGACGGGATGCGGAGCCTGTTCGGGACGGCGCTCCAGTACCTCGACGGTGTTCCCGGTGACTACTACGGCGTCGACGTCGACGACGTTCGGTCCCGACTCCGGGCGGCGCTCGACGACCCCGGGGCGCTCGACGACTGGCGAATCGCGCTGGACGACGCGGCGCCCACGGCGTACCCGGCGGACTACGAGTACGCCGAGGGCCTGGAGTGACGCGGAATCCGTGGTTTTTTCTGATACAACTGGCCCACGTAGATTACCGTGTTCGACATCGCAGTAACTCCGCTCCAGTCCGGCGGCGGCGCCGGCGGCGGACTCGAATTGATAGGCGGACTGCTCGGGCTGGCACTGACGGTCGCGGCCGTCGCCGGCTACTGGAAGGCGCTCGCGAAAGCCGGCGAGCCCGGGTGGGCCGCGCTCGTCCCCGTCTACAACCTCTGGGTGCTGGTCCGAGCCAGCGGGAACTCCTGGCTGTGGTTCGTCGCCTGCCTCGTTCCGGTCGTGAACTTCGTCGCGGTGGCGAAGGTGTTCGTCGACTTCGCGGGGCAGTTCGGCAGGGGCGTCGTGTTCGGCATCGCGACCTGGCTAGTGCCGTTCGTGATGATGCCGGTGCTCGGGTTCGGCGACTACCACTACGGCGACGGTCGGCCGACCGGGGTCTGAGCGCGCTACCGCGCTCACGGCCGTTCGCGGCGCGCCCACGCCGTCGCGACCGGTCGCCTCGACGCGCCGTCTGACGGAGGCGTCGAATAGTGGCGCACACCAATCGAATAGGCCCCGTCAGCAGCCGCTTCGGGCGCTCTACCCCGAGAGTAACGGTACCTGCTTCTTCCGGTGTGTTTATCCGCGCGAAGCTGTGAGTAGGCCGTGAGAACACGACTGTCAGTATGCTCCTACCAACAAACTTACCGGGGTGGTTCCGGTGAAGGCAATCGAGCGAATCGCCGACTTCGTAACCGACCACAGCAGAGCCGCTATCGCAATCATGCTGGTGCTGACACTCGCTATCAGCGCCGGCGCGCCGATGGTCGACCAGTCCTCGTCGCTCGACCAGTTCCAGTCCGATAGCGACGAGTCCCAGAAACTCGACTACATCAACGAGAACTTCCAGTCCGGCAACGAGAACACCACGTCCGCCCAAGTCATCGTCAGGGGCGACAACGTCCTCTCGCGGTCCTCGTTGCTCGAGACGCTCGCCTACGAACAGGCGCTGTACGACAACGAGACCGTCGAGTCCACGTTGGCCGGCGACAACGCCGTCTCGGGCGTGGCGAACATCGTCGGTATCGCCGCCATCCAGATGGAGGAAGGTGAGGACGTCCGGTCGCTCGCCAGCGAAATCGAGGCCGAACAGGCCGCCATCGAGGAGCGGCGGACCGCGCTGAACGACACCGCGGAGGCGCTCCGCGGCGAACTCACGTCCCTCCGGCAGAACCCCAGCGCGGACCCGCAGGCCGCCTTCGAGTCGGTGGCCGCGAACTCCTCGGTCGAACTCGACGACGAGGACGCACAGACGTTCGTGCAGGCCGCCGAAGCCCTCCGAGCCGCCACCAGCGAACAGGAGGCCCAGCAGGCCTACCAGGCCGGCACGGTCGGCGTGCTGAGCGAAGAGTTCCAGGCGCTCGAACAGCGCGGGACCGACCTCCAGTCGCTGGCCGACGACCTCGAAACCCAGCGCGCCGAACTGCAGGACGCACGGAACGCGTCGCTCGCAGAGCAGCGCGCCCAGATCGAGTCGATGAACGACAGCGAGGTCGAAGACGTCGTCGCGCAGGTGCTCGCCGCGGACGCCGGGAACGGCGGGAGCGGTCGGTCGCCGTTCGCGCTGATGCCCTCGGAGGGTTTCGAGCCCGGTGACACCACCGCCGACGCGACGATGGTCGTCGTCCAGCAGAACGCCGACTCCGTCGCCGGCGGACAGGTGACCGACGACGCCGTCGTCGACGCCCAGCTCGCGATGCAGGACCTCGCCGAGGACCGCGACCTCGAGTACCTGGTCTTCGGCGGCGGCATCATCAGCGACGAGATCAACAACTCGATGGCCGACAGCCTGCTCATCGTCGGGCCGCTGGCCGTCGTGTTCGTCCTGCTCGCGCTCACCGTCGCCTACCGCGACGTGCTCGACATCCTGCTCGGGCTGTTCGGCATCGCCGCCGTGCTCGGGTGGGCGTTCGGCTTCATGGGCTGGACGGGCATCTCGTTCAACCAGATCTTCATCGCGGTGCCCGTGCTGTTGATCGGGCTGTCCATCGACTACGCCATCCACATCTTCATGCGGCACCGCGAGGAGCGCCACGACGACGACACCCCGAGCTCTGTTCGGGGGTCGATGAAGGTGGCGCTCGGCGGGGTCGGTATCGCCCTCGTCTGGGTGACTGCCACCACCGTCATCGGCTTCCTGTCGAACCTCACGAGCCCGGTGCCGCCGATCCAGGAGTTCGGCATCGTGAGTGCGGTCGGCATCACGGCCGCGCTGCTCGTCTTCGGCGTGCTCATCCCCGCGCTGAAGGTCGAACTCGACGACTTCCTCGAAGACCGCGGCTGGGACCGCAAGAAGCGCGCGTTCGGGACCGGGGGCGGCCGGTTCAGCGACGTGCTCTCGGTCGGCGCCACGGCCGCGCGGAAGGCGCCCGTCGTCGTCATCGTGCTCGCGTTGCTGGTGACGGCGGCCGGCGCGTACGGCGGCACGCAGGTGGACACCTCCTTCGACCAGGAGGACTTCCTGGCCGACGAGCCGGCACAGTGGCAGAAGAACCTCCCCGAACCGTTCACGCCCAGCGAGTACACCGCGAAGTCGAACCTCGAGTACGTGAACGAGCGGTTCGTCCGCGAGGACTCGCAGGCGCAGATTCTGTTGGAGGGCGACGGAGTGAGAGCCGACACGGCCCTCGAACGGGTCCAGGCGACGCGTGACGCCGCTGCCGACAAGAACGTCACGACGAAACTGACGAACGGCGAACCCGCGATTCAGGGCCCGCTGTCCGCGATGCAGTCGGTGGCAGCGACCAACGACTCGTTCGCCGAGACGTTCGCCGCGGCGGACACTGACGGCAACGGCGTCCCGGACCGGAACGTGACCGGCGTGTACGACGCGTTCTTCGCTGCGTCCCCCGACCAGGCGTCCGCGTACGTCGCTCAGAGCGACGACGGGACTGTCGAGGCGCTGCGGCTCGTCGTCTCCATTCAGGGCGGGGCGTCGAGCGACGACGTCACCGAGCAGATGCGGGACGTCGCGGACGTGGCGTCGAGCGACGGCATCACGGCGACCGCGACCGGCAGCTCCATCCTGAACAAGATCGTCCAGGACCAGCTGTTACAGACGGTCGTCGAGAGCCTGCTCATCACGCTCGTCGCCGTCTTCGCGTTCCTGATGCTGACCTACCGGCTCACCGACGGCAGCGCGACCCTCGGTGCGGTGACGCTGCTGCCCGTCGTCCTGAGTGTCGCGTGGATTCTCGGGACGATGTACCTCGCTGACATCCCGTTCAACGTCCTGACGGGGATGATCACGAGCCTGACTGTCGGGCTCGGGGTGGCGTACAGCATCCACCTCAGCGAACGGTACATGCAGGAGTTAGACCGCGCAGACTCCGTCTGGGACGCGATGCAGACCGCCGTCACGGGTACCGGCGGTGCGCTGCTGGGGTCGGCGGCGACGACGGTCGG
>Ga0207850_100805_pt1 | contig 12619 bp, 9 predicted proteins | sample 23E2SouthBayCA_FD_187746 | JGI IMG/M metagenome (GOLD analysis project Ga0207850, IMG submission 187746) | Aerobic enrichment media microbial communities from Eden Landing Ponds, California, USA - A23 E3 (3) (SPAdes) | ecosystem: Environmental > Aquatic > Marine > Unclassified | place: Emeryville...
GGGCCATCTCGGGGAGCGCCTGCAGGTGCGAGAACGAGGGGCCACGGATCTTGAACCGCGCCGGCGAGTCGGTGCCGTCGGCGCGGATGTAGATACCGAGTTCGCCCTTCGCGGCCTCGACGGCGCGGTACACTTCCGTATCGGGATCCGGCTTGATCGTCCGCGGGACGTTCGACTGGATCGTCCGCTCGTCCTCGGGCCAGTCTTCCAGCAGGTCGACGCACTGTTCGATGATCTTCGCGGACTCCTCCACCTCGCGCAGGCGGACGAGCAGGCGGCTGTAGTTGTCACAGCCGTCCTCGACGGCGACGTTCCAGTCGAGTTCGTCGTAGTAGCCGTACGGATCGTCGCGCCGCAGGTCGTAATCGACGCCCGACCCACGGGCGACCGGCCCCGTGGCCCCGTAGCTCTTGGCCACTTCCGGCGGCAGGACGCCCGTGTCGACGGTGCGGACCTGCAGGATCTCGTTGGCCGAGATCATATCGTGGTACTCCTCGAGGGCCTCCGGCAGGTCGTCGAGGAAGTCCCGAATCATCTCGAAGAAGTCCTCGCGGGGCTCTGGCAGGTCCCAGACGACCCCACCGAGCCGGAAGTAGTTGAACATGAGCCGCTGGCCCGTGAGCTCTTCGAGGATGTTCTGGACCTTCTCGCGGTCCCGGACGGCGTACATGAAGATGGCGGTGAAGTCGCCGTAGACGTCCAGTGCGAAGGTGCCGACCGCGAGCATGTGGGCCGCGATCCGGCAGAGTTCGGCCCCCATCGTCCGGATGACCTGTGCGTACTCGGGCACCTCGATGTCCGCGAGGTCCTCGGCGACGCGGGCGTAGGCCCACTCGTTCAGCAGGCCGGCCGAGATGTAGTCCCACCGGTCCGGGTAGGGCATGATCTGGTAGCGGTAGGTGCCCTGCTGGCAGATCTGCTCCTCACACCGATGGAGGTAGCCGATGTCGGACTCCACGTCGACCACCTGCTCGCCGTCGAGGACGGTCTTGAGGTGGAGCACACCGTGAGTCGCCGGATGGTGCGGACCGATGTTGAGGAACATCGTATCGCCCTCGTCGCCCTCGTGGTCCTCTTGGAGCGGGTTGGCGTGCTCTCGCAGGGGGACGACCTGTGGCCGATCCTGGTCGTAGTCCCGGGAGAGCGGGTGGCCCTGCCACGTCTCGGGCAGGAGGATGCGACGGAGATCCGGGTGGTCGTCGTAGTCGATGCCGACCAGATCGTAGGCCTCGCGTTCGTGCCACTCGGCGGTGCGATAGACGGGTTCCGCGGACTCGCTTACGGGGTCGTCGGTCGGCGTCGGGACGACGACGCTCACCTCGTCGGTGGGGTCGTCGTACTTCTTGAGGTGATAGATGGACTCGTAGCGGTCCTCGTACTCCTGTGCGGTGACACAGGAGAGGTGATCGAACCCGGCCTCGTCGCGGAGACGAAAGAGGGTATCCTGTACCTGGTCGGGACGGACCACGAAGCCCGGCGCGTTGAGGTGGTCGTCTCGGTCGAGGACCAGATCACCCAGCAGAGCCTCGATCTCCTCGGCCGTCGTCACGCCCCTATCGACCGTGTCCGGGGTTGATTCTTCCAGACTCATGGCGAGTCAGCCCAGTTGTACCGCATGACGAGGTCGTCCTCGTCGATTTCGTCGGCGAGTTTATCCACCACTTCGTCTTGGTCGAGGTTGCTGAACTGTTCGAGTTCGTAGGGCTTGACCGTCACCGGCGAACTCTCGCCGTTGGCGATCCGCTCCTGAAGTTTGGCGACGCCGTAGATCAGCGCCTCCGGCCGGGGCGGACAGCCGGGGACGTGGATGTCGACCGGGATGACCTCCTCGGCCCCCTTGACGACGTTGTACCCCTCTTGGAACGGACCCCCGGAGATGGTACACGACCCCATGCCGACGACGAACTTGGGTTCGGGCATCTGGTCGTAGACGCGCTTCATCCGCGGGGCAAACTTCGAGACGATGGTCCCCGGGACGATGATCACGTCCGCCTGTCGCGGTGACGCGCGCGGCACGCCGGCCCCAAAGCGGTCGAGGTCGTGTTTGACCGCGTAGGTGTGCATCATCTCGATGCTACAGCAGGCGATACCGAACTGTAGCATGAACATCGAGGAGCCCCGGACCCACTCCATGAACCGGTCGAACTTCGTGAGGATGAACGGCGACGAGCCGAATGCCTCCCGAAGTTTCGAGTTGAATCGGTTGTCGGTTCCCGACGCCCCGATGCGGGCGTCGCGGGTGTCGCTTCCTACCTGGCTCGTGTCGGTGACGAATCGTTCTTGTTCGCTACTCATGATTGTCTCTCGGTCTTACGGCGGGACGCACGCGGACTCTTGACCCACTCGACCGCACCGTTGCGCCAGGCCCAGCCGAGCCCGACGACGAGGACGCCGATGAACACCAGCATCGGTGCGAGAACTTGGCCGAGCGTGGCGCCCTGCTCCAGCGCGGACCGATAGATCATCGTCCACGGGAAGATCAGGACGGTTTCGACGTCGAAGACGACGAACAACAGCGCGACCATGTAGTACTGGATGTTGAACTGGACGTGTGCCGTCCCCGTCGGCACCTCGCCGCTCTCGTATACCACGGTCTTTCCCTGTTCGGACACGCTCGGCCGCAGGAGTGCCGACACCACCATCATGGCGATGGGAATGCCGACGCCCATGACTCCGAGCGCACCGATTGCTATCCACTGATTCATACCTTGATTCCTGTCATCTCGGGGGTTAGGAGTGCTCCCCCATAAGCGTTGATTTATGCCGTCCGGTATTGTCAGTCGGTTTTACGGCCGAATACGGGCGTTTCACGCCCTGTCGCGCCGGCCGCGTCGGCCTATTCGTGGCGATTCCGGAACCCGTCGATCCCCCGGTCGTGGAGCGCCCGCGAAACCTCGGCCACGCCCGACCGCAGGTCGTCGTGTTCGGTTTCGAGGCGTTCGGTCAGGTCCGCGTGTTCGCGCGCGAGGATCTGGACCGCCGACAGCGCCGCGTTGTAGGACTTCCCGGCGTCGACGGCGACGATGGGCGCGCCCGTCGGCATCCCGATCACCGAATCCACCGACTTCTCTTGGACCGGCACGCCGATCACCGGCAGCGGGTACGCGATGGACGCGGTCATGTTCGGTAGGTCCGCGGACTTTCCGCCCGCGCCCGCGACGATCACGTCGAGGCCGCGGTCGGCGGCCGTCTCGCCGTAGGCGTACATCAGGTCCGGCGTGCGGTGGGCCGAGACGACGTAGCTCTCGAAGGTAAAGCGGGCCTCGGGCGGGTCGTCGTAGTCGGTCTGCTCCGCGAATCCCAGTTCCCGCAGGGCGTCGTAGGCCCCGGCCATGGTGTCGAGATCGGAGTCTGACCCCATGATAATCCCGACTTCGGGGGTCGTCTCGGAGTCGCGGTCGTCCGCGGCCTGTGCGTGCAGATCGTCGATGAGAGCGTCGATTCCGGTCATCGGAAGGTGAGGTCGTCGCGCAGTTCGCGTGCCGATGCAAGCAGGTCGTCGCGGGTCGTGTCGCCGTCCTCGTCGGTGAGAGTCACGTGGCCCATCTTCCGGAGCGGCCGCACCTGATCTTTGCCGTACCAGTGTAGGTGCGCCGCCTCGTGGGAGAGGATCGCCTCGACGCCCGCGAGTTCGGCGGGGTGCTCCTCGTCGGTGGTGCCGAGGACGTTCGCGCTCACGGTCGGGGCCCGCTGTCGGGTCGACCCCAACGGCCACCCCAGCACCGCGCGGGCGTGCTGTTCGAACTGCGAGGTGACCGCGCCCTCGATGCTCCAGTGGCCCGAGTTGTGCGGGCGGGGCGCGATCTCGTTGACCAAGATCTCACCGTCCGTCTCGAACAGTTCGATCCCGAACACGCCGCGACCGTCGAGGGCGTCGAGAACGTCGCGGGCGACGGCTTGGGCGCGCTCTTTCACCGCGTCGCTCGTGCGCGCGGGGACGACCGTCTCCCGCAGAATCTCCGCCTCGTGGACGTTCTCGCCGACGGGGAAGGTCCGCACCTCGCCGTCGCCTTGGACGCCGATCACGGAAACCTCGCGCTCGAAGTCGACGAGGGTCTCGGCGAGGGCGGACGGATTCTCGGCCGTTCCCACGGCCTCGCGGAGCGCGTTCTCGGCGTCGGCGGCCGCGTGAACCGGGACGTTGCCGCGGCCGTCGTAGCCACCCTCACGGGCCTTCAGCATGACGCCGCCGAACTCCTCGACGGCTGCCTCCAGATCGGCCACGGAGTCGACCCGGCGGTAGGCGGGGACGGGGATGCCCGCCGCGCTCAGCATCTCCTTTTCCGCGAACTTGTCTTGGATGGTCCGTAGCGTCTCGGGGGTCGGCTGGACTGGGACGCCGGCCTCGGCGCTCGCGCTCGCCAAGTGGTCCGGGTCGGCGAGTTCGATCTCGTAGGTCAGGGCGTCCGTCCGCTCGGCCAGTCGGCCAATCGCCTCGGGGTCGTCGAAGTCGCCGACGATCTGATCGCGCGCGACGGGCGCGGCCGGGCAGTCCGGCGTCGGATCGAGGACGACGGTCTCGACGCCGAGGGGCGCGGCCGCCTCGGCGAGCATCCGACCGAGTTGGCCGCCGCCGACGACGCCCAGCGTCGGGCCTGGAACGGTGATCGACATGGCTAGCCGTGGTTCCGAGCCGCGCTTAAACGTTGCCACACCGGACGCGTGTCCGGTCGTCCCCGCCGATCTCGGGTCGGTCGTGCCGAAGCTCCCACCACTCCCGTCAGTCGTGTCTGAAACACCGCTTCCCGGTGAACGCCATCGCCATGTCGTGTTCGTCCGCGGCGGCGATCACGTCCTCGTCGTTGACGGACCCACCGGGCTGAATCACGGCTTCGACCCCAGCCTCGGCAGCCTCCTCGACACCGTCGGGGAACGGGAAGAAGGCATCCGAGGCCATCACCGCGCCCTCGGCGTCCTTTCCCTCGGCGTGTTCGTCGGCCTTCATCGCCGCCAAGCGCACGGCGTCGACTCGGCTGACCTGCCCCATGCCGATGCCGACCGTCTCGGTCCCCGACGCAAAGAGAACCCCATTCGACTTGACGTGTTTCAGCGTACGCCACGCGAACAGCATCGTCTCCACCTCCTCGTCGGTCGGGTCGCGTTCGGTGACCACCTCTAGGTCCTCGCGGGCCGGTGCCCAGTCGTCACGTTCCTGCACCAGTCGCCCGCCGGTCAGTGGCTTTTCCGACAGCGTGGTCGTCCGCTCGCCGAGCGACCCCACGTCGAGCACTCGGAGATTCTCCTTTGCCGTCAGGACATCGAGAGCGCCGTCGGTGTAGCCGGGGGCGACGACGACTTCCTTGAACGACTCGACGATGGCGTCGGCGGTGGCGGCGTCACAGGGGCGGTTGAGCGCGACGATGCCGCCGAAGGCGCTCATGGCGTCCGTCGAAAGCGCGTCGTCGTAGGCCGCCGCGAGTGAGTCGGCAGTCGCACACCCCGCGGGGTTGGTGTGTTTGATGACCGCCGCCGCGGGGTCGTCGAACTCCCGGATCAGATCGAGGGCGGCGTCGGCGTCGTTGTAGTTGTTGTACGATAGCGCCTTGGCGCCCTCGTTCAACTGCGGGGCGCCGACGACGCTGGCCTCGTCGTTCGCGACGTCGGCGTAGAGGGCGGCGTCCTGATGCGGGTTCTCGCCGTAGCGCAGGGTCCGCCGTCGGTCGTCGGAGACGACACGGCGGGCCGGGAACTGCCCCGCCTCGTCGCCCTCGACGGTGACGCCGTCGTCGTCGACGGTGACGCGACCCTCGGCGAACCACTCGATTGCGCGGGGGTAGGCCTTGAACTCCGCCTCGTGGAGGACCCGTCGTTTCAGGTCGTCGGCGTCGTCGCCCTCGTGGACCGGCACCGCCTCTTGGGTGACGATGGGGCCGGCGTCGAGTTCCGCGGTGGCGACGTGGACGGTACACCCGGTCGTGCGGACGCCCGCCGCAAGCGCCTGTTCGTGGGCGTCCTCGCCGCGGAAGGCGGGGAGTAGCGACGGGTGGACGTTGAGCGTCGTCGGCAGGTCGTCGAGCAGATCCTCCGAGAGGACGCGCATGTAGCCGTCCATACAGACGAGGTCGAACTCGTAGTCGTCGAGGCGGGCGCGAAGCCGCGACTCGTGGTCCGCCCGCGACTCGTCGTCCCCGCGCTCGACCACCTCGGTCGGAATTCCTCGATCGGCGGCCGACGACAGGACCGGCGCCGAGCCGTCGTCGGTGCAGACGACCGCCACCTCGCTGTCGCCGGGCGCCAGATCAGCGATGTGCATCAGGTTCCGTCCGCGATTACCCGCGAGACCCGCGATTCGGAGCATAGTCGTGGGAGGCCCGCGCGTGGGAAAAACAGTTGCGACTCCTCGGGCAGGGGACCGGTACGCTTTTGCGTCGCCCACGGACAGTGCCGAACATGACCGATCTGCCACGGAGCGACCCGCTCGCGGCCGTCTCGCCCCTCGACGGGCGCTACGCGGGATACACCGAACCCCTCGTGCCGTACGCGAGCGAGTCGGCGCTCATGCGGGCGCGGGTGCGCGTCGAAGTTGAGTATCTGCTCGCACTCGCCGACCTCGACGCGACGCCGCTCGCCGTCGACGAGGGAACTAAGCAGACGCTCCGGGACTGTTACGAGTCGTTCGGCGCCGCGGACGCCCGACTGATCAAGCGCTTAGAGACCGAAGGTGCCGAGGGGTACGCCGCGACCAACCACGACGTGAAGGCCGTGGAGTATTTCCTCCGAACCCGCACCGACGAGTCGCTTCACCCTTGGATCCACTTCGGGCTGACCAGCGAGGACGTGAACAACCTCGCGAACCGACTGCTGGTGAAGCCGGCCGTCGAGACGGCGCTTCTCCCCGCACTCGCGGACGTGCGCGAGGAGTTGACGACGATGGCCCACGAGTACGGCGACACACCGATGCTCGCCCGGACCCACGGCCAACCCGCGACGCCGACCACCTTCGGCAAGGAGATGGCGGTGTACGCCGCCCGCCTCGGGCGGGCGGTGGGCCGTGTGCGAGCGGCGACCGACGACCTCTCGGGCAAACTGGCCGGCGCCTCCGGCACCTACGCCGCCCACGTCGCCGCCTACCCGGACGTCGACTGGCAGGGGTTCGCCAGCGAGTTCGTCGCCAGCCTCGGCCTAGAACACACGCCGCTCGCGACGCAGGTCAACCCCTGTGACGACCTCGCGGCACTGTTCGACGCGCTCCGCGGCGTCAACGACGTCCTTCTCGACCTAAACCGGGACGCGTGGCTCTACGTCTCCGACCGATATCTCGGTCAGGAGGCCGTCGCGGGCGAGACGGGGTCGTCGACGATGCCCCACAAGGTGAATCCCATCGACTTCGAGAACAGCGAGGGAAACCTCTCGAAGGCCAACGCGGACCTGACCTTTCTCGCGGACTACGTGACCACCTCCCGCCTCCAGCGAGACCTCTCTGACTCGACGGTCAAGCGGAACGTTGGCGCGGCGCTCGCTCACTGTCTCATCGGTTACCGCAAGGCCGAGACCGGCCTCGGGAAGGTCGTTCCGAACGAACAGGTGATGGCCGAGGAACTGGCGGCGACTCCCGAGGTCATCGGCGAGGCAGTGCAGACGATTCTCCGACGCGAGGGCGACACCGCGGCCTACGAACGGGTGAAGGAACTGACCCGCGGCGAGCGCGTAACACTCGCGGACTTCCGGGCACTGTTCGACGACCTCGAGGTCGAAGAGTCGGTCCGAGCGGAACTTCGGGCGCTCACACCCGCGGAGTATACGGGGCTGGCGGCGACGCTCGCCGAGGAGTAGACACCGCCGATCACCGGGGCCCCCAAGACTTATGTTAAATCTGACGTGATTTTTCGTCAGTATGCCCGAGTGCCAGAACTGTGGTGCCTTCGTCACCCGTGATTACGCCCGGGTGTTCACGCCGAACGGCGTCGAAGAACCGCGCGTCTGTCCCCGCTGTGAGGATATGGTCCGCGACGGCGCCGACGTTCGCGACGCCCGCTCTCCCCGCAACTCCTAGTCCCCGGAGTGGAAGGGGCGGGAGTCGAACCACGCGAAGCCACGCGCCGACCGGATGGTCGACAGCCCCGTCGACCGCCCTCGGCGGACGGCGACGGTGTGTGCTCTACCACTGAGCCACCCTTCCACGCTGGCGTACGCCGACGAGTCACTAATACGCACCGACACGGACCGCCGGTCGCACCCTCACGCCGCTCCGTCGGTAGTGCCGGACGGAAGCGTGAGGGTGACGACGCTCCCCTCGGTATCGTCCCCGTCGAACGACACCTCGCCGCCCGCGGCGGTGACGATCCAGTGGACCAGCCAGAAGCCGAGGCCGCTTCCGTGTTCGAGAGGCGTCTCGCTCCCCCGCCGCAACACCGCCCGCTCGGCGTCGGGAATTCCGGAACCGTTGTCCTTCACCCGGACGTGCGTGGCCTCGCCGGCGGCTTCCACGCACAGGCAGACCCACGGCTGTTCGGCGTCGTTGTGTTCGACGGCGTTTTCGAGCAGGTTCTCGACGGCGATGACGAGGAGTTTCGCGCTCGGAACGACCGCCGTCGTCGACGGCGGGATGTCCGATTCGACGGCGACATCGGGCCGACACTGGCGCAGGCGGTCCAGTGCCGGTTCGAGGTGGTCCCGAAGGACGACCCGCTCGGTCGTGTCGCCGATGTCGTCGGCCGTCTCGACCAGCAGTCGGACCTGTGATCCCAGTTCGATCAGATCCTCGGCCGTCGCGCTGATCCGCTCGCTGGCGGCGATGACGTCCGGGTCGTCGTAGGTCCGAAGTTCTCTGGCCCACCCCGAGATGATGTTCATCCGGTTGCGGAGGTTGTGTCGCAACACCCGGTTGGCGATCGTCAGGCGCTCCTCGTACCGGTGGCGGTCCGTCACGTCCCGATACCGGAGGACGTAGCCGACCAGTCGGTCGTGAGAGTCCAACAGGGTCGAGCAGGTCACGTCGTAGACGTGTTGCTGTCGGTCGACGACAGCTGTCAGGGTCGTCCCGTCGAGTGCCGTGGGGGTCGCCACGTCGCTCCTTTCGGGGAGGTGGTCTTGCAGCGGCCGGCCCTCCGCCGGGTCGTCGAGCAACCGCGCCGCGGTTGGATTGAACATGACGATCCGGTCGTCCTCGTCGAGGACGACGAACCCGTCGTCGGTGTCCGCGATGATCCGTCGTCGCGCGACCGGGACGCGTTCCAGCAGGTCGAACCGGAACAGCGCCAGCCCGAAACAGGGGCCCGTGATCACGAACGCGAACGGCGTAAAGTCGACCGGCGGGAGCGACCCCCACTGCAGTCCGAGCGAGAACGTCGCGTTCGCGATCAGCGGCGGGATCGCACCCACCACTAGTAGTCCAGCTTGGGTGCGATACAGCGTCGACCGGAGCGTCGCGAGCGTGAGCACCCCGAATCCGACCGGCGTCACGACGTAGGAGTACGCGATGTGGAGCAGATAGCCCGGACCGAACGCGAGATCGAGGGCGTGGAGCGTGCCAGCGGTGACGAGCGACGCCTCGTGCCAGACGAGGCCGTGAGAGGGGTTCGTGAGCGTCAACAGGCCGAAAAGCGCCGGTTCGAGAAGTAGGACCGCCAGCACCGGACGGGTGAGCCAAGCGTCACGGTTGGCGTACTGAACCGCGAAGAGAAACCAGAGCGTCGGCACCGGCCCGCCGACGGCCAAGGCGACACGCTGCCAAGCGAGTTGTGCGTCGAGGGTCGTGAATCCGAGTTGAACCGCGTAGACGAACGTCCACGCGCCGAGCGCCGCGATGAGGGCGAGAAACGCCTTGGCTCCGGGTTCGGGCCGGTGTCGCCATCCCACGGCGGCGATGACGAAAAACAGCGTCGCCGCAGCGATGCCGACGACGGTGTACAGCGTCGGATCCCAAGCCACGTTCCGAGAAACGCGGGACGAGGGGATAAGCTTGCCGTGGGTTACTGGAAGCCGATGCGACCGCCGCTCCCACGCTCGGCGAAGCTCTCCCCACCGCCGCCTTTGAACTGCTCTTCGATGCGCTCGTAGTAGTCCATGATCTCGTCGGTGATCGTCGGACGGACGTTCTCCATTGCCTGTCGGAAGTGGCGCATGTCCACGTCTTCGGCCTCGTCGTCCTCGCGGAGCGCGACCATCGCCGCCTCGCGGGCGATGCTCTCCAGATCCGAGCCGACGTAGCCGTCGGTGATCTCCGCGACTTCGCGCAGGCTCACGTCGGGGGCGAGCGGCGAGTCTTGGGTGTGGATCTTCAGGATCTGCTCGCGGCCCTCCTGTTCGGGTTCGCCGATGAACACGAGGCGGTCGAACCGTCCCGAGCGGAGGAGCGCGGGGTCGATCATATCGGGTCGGTTGGTCGCGCCGATGACCATCACGTTGCCCATCTCCTCCAGTCCGTCGAGTTCCGTCAGGAGTTGGTTGACGACACGCTCGGAGACGTTGTTGCCGACCTCGTTGCCCCGGGAGGGCGCCAGCGAGTCGAGTTCGTCGAAGAAGATGACCGTCGGCGCCACCTGCCGGGCCTTCCGGAAGGTCTGCCGGATCGCCTTCTCACTCTCACCGACCCACTTCGAGAGGAGTTGCGGGCCACGCACGCTGATGAAGTTGGCGTTGGTCTCGTTGGCGACGGCCTTCGCCATCAGCGTCTTGCCCGTCCCCGGCGGACCGTACAGGAGGACGCCCTTCGGGGGCTCGATCCCCATGCGGTCGAACTTCTCGGGCGAGGAGAGCGGCCACTCGACGGCCTCCTTGACGTTCTGTTTGGGCTCCTCTAACCCTCCCACGTCGTCCCACGTGATCTTCGGGAGTTCGACCAACACCTCCCGCATCGCGGAGGGTTCGACTTCGTTGAGCGCGCCGCCGAAGTCGTCGTCCTTGACGATCATCCGGTCGATGAGGCTCGGTGGGATATCCTCCTCGTCTAAGTCGATCTCGGGGAGGTAGCGCCGCAGCGCCTTCATCGCGGCCTCCTTGGTGAGGCTCTCGATGTCGGCACCGACGAAGCCGTGGGTCTCGTCGGCGAGGTGATCGAGACTCACGTCGTCCGAGAGCGGCATCCCGCGGGTGTGGATCTGGAGGATCTCCTTCCGCCCCGCTTCGTCGGGGACACCGATCTCGATCTCGCGGTCGAACCGGCCGGGGCGACGGAGCGCGGGGTCGACGCTGTCGACGCGGTTGGTCGCCGCGATGACGATAACTTGGCCTCGCGTCTCCAGTCCGTCCATCATCGTCAGCAACTGCGCCACCACGCGGCGTTCGACCTCGCCGGTCACGTCCTCACGTTTCGGCGCGATGGAGTCGAGTTCGTCGATAAAGATGATCGACGGCGACTCGTCTTTGGCGTCCTCGAAGATTTCGCGCAACTGCTGTTCGGACTCGCCGTAGTATTTCGAGATGATCTCTGGGCCCGCGATGGAGAAGAAACTCGCGGACGTCTCGTTGGCGACGGCCTTGGCGAGGAGGGTCTTCCCCGTCCCCGGCGGGCCGTGCAGAAGGACACCCTGCGGGGGTTCGATCCCCAACTTCTTGAAGATCTGCGGGTGTTTCATCGGGAGTTCGACCATCTCCCGAACCCGCTGGATCTCGCTTTGCAGGCCGCCGATGTCCTCGTAGGTGATGCCGCCGCCGGTCTTCTCGAACCCCGAGATCGGCTCCTCGCGGAGTTCGACCTCGGTGTCCTCGGTGACCAAACAGACGCCGTCCGGTTCGGTTTCGACGGCGATCAGCGGGATGGCCTGCCCCGGCGACCGCATGAATGGGTGGTTCGTACTCGACATGACGGGGACAATGTCGCGTTCGACCACCGGCCGCTTGAGGATCTGTCGTTTGACCATCCCGGCGGCGTCCGAGCCGAACTGGACGCTCGCCTCCTCCGGCGGGGCGAGGACGAGCTTCTCGGCTTTCGTCGCTTCGGCCTTGCGGATGGTGACGCGTTCGCCGATCCCCACGTCGGCGTTCTGGCGCGTGAACCCGTCGATCCGGACGGTGTCCGTGTTCCAGTCCTGTCTGTCGGCACGCCACACCTTCGCGGCCGTCGTCTCGGCCCCCTCGATCTCGATAATATCACCCGGTGACAGCTTCAGGTGAAGCAACGTATCGGGGTCCAGTCTGGCGATACCGCGTCCCGAGTCGTTGGGGTACGCTTTCGCCACTTCGAGTTGCACTTCGTTCATGATGTACCCGCGAGGATAGTCGTGACTGAGCGATGATGCGGGATAAGTTTGTTGTTACCCGGGGTCTCGGGCACCGATTTCGCGGCAGACTGTGACATACTGTAGCATACGTCGTGACGGTACAAACCCTTGCCGATCCCGGAACGGTCGCAAGCCGTTTGCCCGTCGAACCCGAGCGAGCGGATATGCACACGCTCGCGTTCGACGGCCGCATGGGGGCGAGTGGCGACATGCTCCTCGGAACCTTGATCGCCGCCGGCGCCGATCCGGCCGCGCTCGACCCCGTCGAGGCGGAACTCGGCGTCCGCTATCGCGTGGGGTCGACGACGAAAGCCGGCATCGACGCGACGGCTGTCGACGTCTTCCTCGACGAGGGGAACGGCGGCCCGGAGCGAGAGGATCGGGCCGACCACGATCACAGCCACGACCACGACGGCGACCACAGCCACGACCACGACGGCGACCACAGCCACGACCAC
>Ga0207850_100813_pt1 | contig 12444 bp, 16 predicted proteins | sample 23E2SouthBayCA_FD_187746 | JGI IMG/M metagenome (GOLD analysis project Ga0207850, IMG submission 187746) | Aerobic enrichment media microbial communities from Eden Landing Ponds, California, USA - A23 E3 (3) (SPAdes) | ecosystem: Environmental > Aquatic > Marine > Unclassified | place...
GCCGAGTCAGTTGGCTGGACAGTCGAGTCGACTTTTCAGCGGCGCGTGCACCGCTCGCTCGTCAGGCACGTGGCAATACTGCAATCACGGACGGACGGTGTCTAGAACAGCCGGCAAGTCGCCGTCCATCCGTTCCAGCAACGATCGAGCGCGACCACGAGTGGGTTCGTCGGCGGTCACGAGTACCATCCCCTCATCTGGTTGGCCGTAGACGACGCTTGCCCCCTCTGGAACGACCAGAGTCGCCGGCAGGGCCGCCAGATCCTCCTCGCCGTCGACGACAAGCAACGTCGTCGTGTCGCCGGTGACCGCTGCCCGGAGCGCTGAAAGCAACTCAGCGGTCAGCGTCGCGGCCGGGTTCGTGACCGCGATCCGCTCGTCGAACGCCGGCGTGCCGTTGTCGCCGACGACGACTTTTGTGACCTCGCTATCGACGGCCTCGCGTTTCGTCCGCTCGTCGACCAATGCGATCGCAGGCGTATGCCCAGCTTCCAGCAAGTGATACGTGACGATATCCCCGACTGTCACGATCGGCTCTCCGGCGTCCGCGAGCAGCCGCTCGGAGTCGGTGTAGATCGGACCGAGCGGGTCTTTTAACTCGCCCCGGAGACTGTCCGGGAGCGTGAGTAGCTCCTCAGGCACGTTAACGAACCTTCAGCGCGTACTGGCCGGGTTCGGTGACCTCCATCTCGCTTGCGATCTCGGATTGCTCGGGATGGGCGATGATGACGTAGCCGGCCCAGTCTTCCGTCAGCGAGGTCGACCCACAGGCCTGACAAGCGTCCTCTTCGGAGATATCCGAATCCTGGACGCGATGACACTCACGACAGACCAGCCGATCGGCCATCAGCTCTCACCCGCCTGGGCCTCGCGCGCTTTCCGCTCTTCTTCGAGCCAGCCGTGTTTGCCCAGCCCCACCTGCTTTGCGGTGAGGCCGATCTTGCTGTCGCGGGGGTTGCGCTCGTCGATGGACTTGGTGACGATCCGGGCGCGGACGGCGTCGCCGACCCCGAGCGTCCGGTTGGAGTCTCGGGAGGCGAGCATCTGGCCGCTCTCGTCGTAGGCCAGGTATTCGTCGGAGATCTGAGAGACGTGTAGCAGGCCGTCGACGGGGCCGATCCCCACGAACGCACCGAAGTTGACCACTTCGACGATCTCGCCGTCGACGATCTCCTGCATCTGGGGATCGAAGGTCAACGCGTCGAAATCGGCCTCGTAGTAGACGCCGGGCTGGTTGGGCAGCACCGACCCCTCGCCGATGTCGTGGACCTCGATCACAGAGACGACCGAGCCGACATCCTCGTCCATGCGACCTTCGAGTTTGTCTTGCAGTAGCTTCTTGACCAGTTCTGGGGACACGTCTGCGAGGTGTTCGGGGGGCACCTCGACTGTGTCACGGAGTCGTACACGTTTGTACATATGTTATGGGTGGGTGATAGCGAGTTTGTGCTCGCCGCGTAAACTAATTACCGGAACGTCCGCCGCGAGCAAACGCTCCTGGAGTGGTTTATCGTTCGTCAGTGCGTACTCGACACTGTCGCGCTGTCCGACCGACAGGACAGCGTCGTCGGCGTAGTCCGGCTCGGCCTCGAGGATCCGACAGCGGTCGGCCAGGTCGAGGCCGACACTCGCAGCCGTCGCTGCCTCGCTTGCGCCATCAGACAGCGACTCAAGTTCCGTGAGCACCTGTTGCGGGACGACTGGATCGACGGATCCGAGCAGTCGCTGGAGTTCATCGAACACGCGGATATCGCATTCGACGGGCATCATGAGCGCGTTGGTGTCGAGCACGACCGTCATTCACGTAGGGTTCCGATACCGATCAGCCGCCAGCGCGTACCGACGCGCCGGTTGATCGCGATCTGGGCACCTTCTTGGGCACAGACCGGACGCTTGAGCGCGACCTCGGCCTCTTCGTCACGGGCGCTGGTGACTGTGCCGACGGTCGTGGCGGTCCCGACGGTCAGCATAAGCGGTTCGTTGGTCGAGATCGGTTCGACCTCGTCGGTCTCCTCGCCGACGATCCGATCGAGCAGTTGCACGTCCATCGTGAACTGCTGGTGGACCGGCGGGAGCGTGCCGGGCGGGCCGGCGATCTGTCCGGCCAGCCCGTCACCTTTCGTCAGCGACGGATCGAGACCGGTCCCGATCCCGAGCAATCCGCCGGGCGTCGCCTCCTCGACGCTTTGGCCGCCGGCCTGTAGCGAGCGGATCGTCGCCGTGACCGGCTCCCACTCGCTCTGGCCGCCTTCCTCGACCTCGCGACCGGGTCGGAGTTCGATCTCGTCGTCGGGTTCGAGTTTCCCCTGTGAGAGGCTCCCGCCGAGCACGCCGCCCAAAAGCGAGTCCCAGGTCGTTCCCGGTCGGTTGATATCGAAGCTCCGGGCGACCAGCATCTCCGGATCGGCATCCGGTTCACGTTCCGGCGTCGGAATCGTCTCTTCGACGGTCTCGATCAGCAGGTCGACGTTCGCGCCGGCCTGTGCGCTGATCGGAACGATCGGCGCACCCTCTGCGACCGTGCCCTCGACGAACTCTTGGATCTGCTGGTAGTTCTCGCGGGCCCGCTCTGCGTCCACGAGGTCGACTTTGTTCTGGGCGATGACGATGTTGTCAATCCCGATGATATCCAGGGCCATCAGATGCTCTTCGGTCTGGGCCTGGGGGACGTCCTCGGTCGCTGAGATGACCAGAACTGCGCCGTCCATAATGGCTGCACCGGCCAGCATCGTCGCCATCAGCGTCTCGTGGCCCGGTGCGTCGACGAACGAGACCGTTCGTAGATGTTCGGTCTCGACGCCGTGTTCGTCACATTCTTCCTCGACCGTGTAGGCCGACTGATCGTCGCACTCGGGGCACTTTCGGAACGTCGCGTCGGCATAGCCTAGCCGGATGGAGATACCGCGTTTCATCTCCTCGGAGTGTTGGTCCGTCCACTCCCCTGAGAGGGCCTCGACCAGGGTTGTCTTCCCGTGGTCGACGTGGCCGACGAGTCCGATGTTCACCTCCGGTTGATTGTTCGATGTCATCTCGAAAGTAATCTTGCTGGAACTTGGCTCCGTGCGCCTGATAAACCTACTGTTCTCCCCGCCACGCGGATCGACCACGGTCATCCCGAAGTACCATTACGAACAGGCTCTTGAATCGACATAATGTCCGGAACGTGGAAACGGGATTTCGCGAGCGGTCTGATCGTCATCACTCCACTGTTGGTGACAGTGTTCGTCCTCACCTGGCTGTATGACCGACTCAAGCAAGTTCCAGTGGGGACAAACCGGATCGACTTCGCGCCACTGCGGGTCGCGTTGACGATCGTCGTGTTCGTGTTGCTGGTGTTCGCAGTCGGCTATCTTATGCGAACTGCCCTGGGGACGCTGCTCGAGGCCGGCATCGACGATCTGATGAACCGGCTGCCCGGGTTGCGGGTCATCTACAACGCTTCGAAGATGGCCGTCGAAACGGCTGTCGGAGGCACTGACGAACTCCAGGCGCCGGTCAAAGTCGAAACCTGGAACGGGATGCGGATGACCGCGTTCAAGACCGGCCAGCAGGCTCCAGACGGTCGAGATCTCCTCTTTTTGCCGACCGCGCCGAACATCACGACCGGGTTCGTCATCGAAGTCGAGTCCGATCAGTACGAGGAACTCGACGAAAGCGTCGAAGACGCGCTGACACGTGTTCTCAGTGCCGGATTCGGCGAATCGAATGACAAAGAGGTGTCGCTGGATATCCTCGTTGAGCGGGCCGACGACGACTAACCTGCCGAGAACCCGCCAGCAGACCGTGCTTTCCCCGGGTCAGACGGGCGTGAACCACGCTTCGGGCTGACCCTCTTCGACGACCTCGAAAAAGCGCGTCTGGATTTCGTCGGTGATCGGCCCCTTCGTTCCCGCGCCGATCTCGTTGTCATCGACCGTTCGGATCGGCGTGATCTCCGCGGCTGTCCCCGAGAAGAACAGTTCGTCTGCTGTGTACAACTCACCGCGGGAGATCGTCGCGTCGTCGTGGACGGTATAGCCCATCTCCTCGGCGAGATCGATCACGGTCCGTCGAGTAATCCCATCGAGGATCGATTCGGCGAGACCCGTCGTGTAGATCTCGCCGTCACGGACGAGAAAGAGGTTCTCTCCGGGCCCTTCCGCGACGTTGCCCTCCTTATTGAGGACGATCGCCTCCTCGTAGCCGTTGCCCTTGGCTTCGAGACTGGCCAGCACGCTGTTGACGTACGTGCCCGTCGTCTTGGCGTTGGTCGGGATCTGACTGGAGGAGTATTTTCGCCACGACGAGACTGCGACGTCGACGCCCTCCTCAAGGGCTTCGTCGCCGAGATACGCGCCCCACGGCCAGACGGCCAGTGCGACCTGAACGGGCGACTCCTTAGGGTTCAGCCCCAGTGGCCCGTATCCGTAGAACGCGATCGGCCGGATATATCCCGAGTTGAGCCCCTCCCGGTCGATGAGTTCGCGCGTGGCCTCGTCGAGTTCTGCTTTCGTGTATGGGATGTCGATATCGTAGACTTCCGCGGAGTTAAACAGGCGATCGAGGTGTTCCTCCCAGCGGAAGATAGCCGGCCCCTGATCGGTGTCATAACAGCGAACGCCCTCGAAGACGCCTGTCCCGTAGTGGAGCGCGTGGGTCAAGACGTGAATCTGGGCGTCCTCGAAGTCCACGAACTCCCCGTCCATCCAGATCTCTTCGACGCCTTCGAACATCTCCGGTCGGTCACTCATCTGTCGTCCCTCCAATCCATCGTGCTATCGGCGTGCATACTCTCCCCAAGGGAGGCGACCGTTAAGAACGTTCACGGTCTCCGCCCGAGAGACCGGTCCTGCGGTGTCTCGGCTCAGAGGTCCCGCCAGGAGTGTCGGGGCTCCCAACCTAGCAACTCGGCTGCCGTTTCCGTCTCGATCAGCGACTCGTGGCCTCCAAATTCCGCCCGGCGGTCGGCATCAGGATAGCGCTTGTCGACCACCTCGGCGGTCGGCGTCTCACAGGTGGTATCGGGGGCCGACAGGAACACCGGCTCGTGGCCCGTAAAATCAGTCTCGACGGCCAGTCTGATTGCGCGAGCGGCGTCGTCGATGTCGAGATACGAGAAGAGTGTGTTATGGGCGGCGTGCAGCCCCCCGTCCGCCTTGATCCCCTCTAGCCGGCGGTCGGCTTCGAGGAAGCGCTCTCGTTGGACTGTCTCGTCGGTCACCCACGGGAAGCGCAGCGAGACAATCGTCTTCGGTGACGTACCACGTCGACCGAAACCGTCGGCGACACGCTCCAGGGCTTGCTTGCCCATCCCGTAGGGATTGGACGGTTCGAGTGGGATCGATTCGTCGATCGGCAGATACGGGGGCTCGATCGGATCGGATTCGAAGCCCGCGCCCATCGCACTCAGACTCGACGCCAGCACGACCGTCTCGATGTTCGACTCCTGGGCTGCTTCGAGGACGTGATAGCTACTCATCGCGTTGCTCTCGAAGACGACATGCTCTGGTTCGTGATCCGGAGTCGGTAGCATCCCGAGATGGACGATTGCGTCCGGATCAGCCGCGGACAACGCCGTTGAGACGTCCTCGAAATCGGTAAGGTCAGCCCGCCGGTAGCTGTCTTCGGGGCCGCCCTCAGGCTCCCCGCGGTTGCAGTTGACCGTCTGGTAGCCGTGCTCGTTCAGTGCTTCCAGCGCGGCCCGGCCGATGGTCCCGCTACCGCCGGTGACGACGACGGTGTCTGTGCTCATAGCGACTCGTCCACTTGCGAGGAAAAGAAGGTACGGATCAACCCCGGCGCTCAGCCGAGTTGCTCGACGATATCGCGACCCTCGACGTAGACCAGACCGTGCTCGGCGGCGTATTCGCGTGCGTCGGCAGGCGACCGAGCGTGGCCAGTCTCGTCATCGAGCATCTCACAGACGACGACCGCGGGCGGAAGTTTCGCGGCTGCGGCGAGTGCGAGCCCGAGCTCAGTGTGGCCTTTGCGATCGGCAAGCAGGTTCGGTGCGGCCCGCAACAGGTGGACGTGGCCGGGCGAGCGGAAGTTCCCGGCGAAATCGTACGCGTCGGGGTCGGCGGCGGCCGCGGCCAGCTCGGTGATCGTCAGCGCGCGGTCCTCGTCAGTGATCCCGGTGTACGTGTCCCGGTGGTTGACTGTCAGCGAGAACGACGACCGCTCGTCGTATCCGAGTTCGTGGTCGGCCGCAGTCGGGTGATCGATACGGTCCTGTGAGAAGGGCAACTCGAAGGCCTCGGCGACAGCGTCCGAGAGGGCGACACAGATCAGCCCGCCGGCGTCGTTTCGCATCCGTGCAACTGCGCCGGGATCGACCGCGCCGGCGGGATAGACGATGTCCGTCTCGCCCTCCCGGTCGGCGGCGTCGTGGACGAGCACCGGCTCGCCCTCGCTGAAGGCAGCGATTGCCTGGTCGATGCTGTCGGCACCGCTTGCGGTATCGTTACTCGTGGACATGGATGGTAAGGTGGTCGCCGTCGTCGGCGTCGAAGCGCTTGCGCAGTTTCTCCGGGGCGATCAACTCGAGTTGGTCGGCGTCGTGGTGTGTCCGCTCGGGTGCGATGACGTGGGCCTGCTCGTAGGTGCCGGCCGGGAACTCGATCGTTGCCGGATAACAGAAGGCCGGACCGTAGGTGCGTTCGTCGTCTTCCCAGCCGTCGATTTCGACCGGGTCCAGAGCGTCCATCCGAGCCCGTGCCCGAACGCTTTCCGCGTCGAGTTCGACGTTTAGCGTCCCGGCGAACGGCTCGTAGCCCAGCTTTCGTTCGAATTGCCGCATATATCCCGGGAGTGTGATGTAGTGGCCCCCTTCGCTCATCCCGCTGGTCAGCGTTCCTGTCAGCGTGACGCCGACCTGGGCCTCGAAGATCCGCTGATAGTGGGCATACTCCCGCTGGAGGAGCGATTCGCCCTCCCGGGTGATCGAGACCCACTGCCCGTCGCCGACGATCTCACGTTCGAGGAGGTCTGCGTCCTCTAGGCCCTGTAGCCGCCGGGACGCGGTCTGATTGGACACCGCAAGCTTCCCGGCGAGTCCCGAACAGGAGACCTTCGAATCGCCATCGAGCGCGCCCGCCAACGCCAGCACCTTCAGCGTCCGAAGTTCGTCGTACCCGATCGCCCGACTCGACAGTTCCATACCCGAAACTGCGGCATCCCTACGGATAAGCATACCGACTATTGTACGCATCTCAGAAGTGGGATGGAAGACCGTGACGATCGTGTGCTGGCTGCCGGCAAGCGTCAGTACTCGACGAGTGGATCGTCGGCCCAGAACTCGCTGTCTTTCTGCAGTTTCGGGACCCAGGTGTCCGAGTCGGTCGCCAGCACGGCGACGTGGGATTCGGGGACGTCTTTGAGCACGTCGTGGTCCGGGAGGTACTGCTGGACGGCTTCAGCGAACGCGACGACGTCATCGTGATCGAGCATCGACGAGCGGTCGACGCGGTCCCGGGAGTGGCCGACGTGCATATACGCCTTCAGCTCGAAAAAGTCCGCGTCGGCCCGGTCGGCCATCGCGGCGTACCACGCCGGATGGTGGTCGTTCTCCCCGCCGACCAGTGTCGTCCGGATTACCGTCCGGGTGTCGTCCTTTTCGGCGAGGACGTCGAGCGTCTCGACCAGTCGCTCCCAGAGGTCGTCCTCGACGGGTTTGACGGTCTCTTCGAAGGTCCTGCGGTCAGGGGCGTCCACGGAAACGTACAGCTGAGTCGGTTCGCATCGGTCGAGCATCTCCGGGTTCGTCCCGTTCGAGACCAGGAACGTGGTGATTCCACGGTCGTGGAACTCATCGATGAGCTCCGGCAGGTAGGGGTAGAGGGTGGGTTCCCCGTCCAGTGAGATGGCGACGTGTCGGGGCTCCATTGCCTGCTCGAACACCTCCCGCGGGACGTCGTCGTGGCCGCCGTACCCAGCGAGCAGTTCCCGCTGGAGTTCGATCGAGGCGTCGGCGACTGCGGCGGGGTCGTCCCACTCGACGTCGCCCAACTCGTAGGCGTGGCCGGCGTGATCACGCCAGCAGAACACGCACCGCTCGTTACACTTGACGACGGGCGTCATCTGCATACACCGGTGGCTCTCGATCCCGTAAAACGCGTATTTGTAACATTTCCCCTCTCCCTGAAGGGCGTTGTCGGTCCAGCCACAGGTCTGGGCGGCGGTGTGGTTGACGCTGTGGTAGTCGGGGTTATCGACCTGCTGCGGGCCACCCTTGTCGCTCATATAGGTTGATTCCGTCTCTGCGGGCATAATCGACACGGAACCGGATTGTTACGTCTCAGCCAGGCTCTCTGTCTACTGGTCGAAACTCACACCACCGCCGGCGACGAAGGCCGCGTATGCCGACTGTACACAATGGGTCTGTCGACATCGAGTACGTCGTTCACGGAGACGGTCCGACCGTCGTCTGCTGTGGTGTCGCGGGTCTCGGGGCCTGGCAGTGGAGCTATCTGACGACGCCGCTTGCACGCGAGTTCGAGGTCGTCGTCTTCGATTATCGTGGCACAGGCCAGTCGGATACGCCGGACGGTCCATACGCTGTCAGTGACCTGGTCTCCGATCTCGATGCCGTCCTGTCCGATCACGGCGCACGCTCAGCGCACGTGTTCGGGGCCGGTCTCGGCGGTGTCGTCGCCGTCGAGTACGCCCGCCGGGTCGGACGAGTCGACTCGATCGCGCTCGTCGGGACGCCGATATCCGCGTCCGACGTCTCGTTTGACGCGCTCGAGCAGTTGCGCGCGCCACTGGACGACTCGGACGCCCTCCATCGGTCGCTGTCGGTCGCATTTGCACCGGGAACGGTCGAAGCCCACTCCGAGGAGGTCGACCGAATCGTCGACTGGCGACGCGAGGACGACGCCGGGCCCGCTGGTTGGGACGGGCAGCTAGCCGCGATGCGAGCGGCCGAGTTGACCGATCTCTACGCGGTGACGACGCCGGCGCTTGTCTTTCAGGGCGTCGAGGACCGCATCGTCGATCCGGACGCCGGGGCCCGACTGGCCGAGCGGCTGCCACGGGGTGAACATCGCGCCGTCGAGAGCGGGCACCTCGCACACGTCGAACAGCCACGGGTCGTCGCGGACGAACTTCTCGCGTGGCTCGACAGCCAGCGCGATGCGTAGTATGCGCCCCTCTCATACGGTCGGTTGTAACGATTTACCGCTACGACCGCACCAAGCGTGCGGTCGATGCGGAACAGACGTACAACAGACCGTATCACGCACGGCTGACGCTGCTCCGACACAACGCCTATCCCCCCTGCTCACCTCAGGGTCGGCTATGACCGATTACACGACTGTCTCGATCCCGAAGGATCTGGCCGACCGTGTCGAGGAGACGATCGAGGGGACGAGCTTTTCCAGCACGAGCGATCTCGTCCGATTTCTCCTCCGGAGCATCGTCATCGAACATCAGCAAGAAGGCGAGTTAACCGAAGCGCAGTTCGCCGAGATCGCCGAGCAACTGCAGGATCTGGGCTATTTGGAGTAGCTACAGCGCGCCGTCGGGCGGTTCGACTGCGAGCGTCTCGAGTTGCAGGCGGCGACCGCTCCGGTCGAACGCGCGGATCGACTCCCGGTCCCAGGGCGGGACGGCGACGAACACGACTGCGTGCAGATCGTCCGTCTCCGAGACGGTCAGTCGCCCGTCCGGGTGTGACACGAACCGGCCGTCGGTCTGACCGACCGGCGTCCCCAGGTCCATCCCGAAGACGGCGTTGACTGACCCGCCAGCCTGTGGTAAGTACATGTGCGTGAACACTGGCGTCTCGGGACGTAGCGACGAGACGCCGAGTTCACCGGCCGGCGTGGTATCGAGCGACAGCGTCACCGACTGTGGATCGCGGTCTCCGGCGTACTCCAGTAAGTACTCGACCAGCCCGTCTGTAACGTAACATCGGTCGGTCGTTCCGGCGTCCTGATCGGTCGTCCGAGTCGCATTTTGGTCGGTCATCCGAGCAGCATCGACCGGGCCGTCTGTGCGTACAGTCGCGGCGCACACCGGCGTGACCGGTCGAGCGCGTCCGAAATTGCACTGGCCGCGTCCTGGGGTACCCCTTCCCCGTGGCCGACCAGCAGGCGATTGGGTGTGAATCGTCGGAGCGTCCGGGGCGGTTTCAGCCGCAGCGCCGGATGCACGCCCAGTGTCGCCTCACCCGCAGTGAAGTACTCGGCCGTCCCGAGTGACTCAGGAACGACGAGCGTGTCGTCGTGTTCACCGTACAGCGCCGCTTCCTGCCAGAACGGGTTGTCGATGAGCTTGTGAACACCGAATCCGGAGTCGCCGAGGTCGACGTGGACACGTTCGGTCGGTGCGTCCAGTTCCGAGGCGACGCCGTCCATCCACTCGGGCACGTACACCGACACGTCGTGTCGACGTGCGATCGCCGCCGCGTCGCGCTTGTGGCGATCCAGCAGCGTGACTACGCCTGCAACATCACCATATTCGGACAGTAACTCGTCCACCCCGTCGGCATCGATCGGATCGAGAACCCAGACGTCGCCGTTCTCACCGACGACAGCGTGGCTAGCGCGTTGCATCCGTTCGTCCGGGTGGGCGATCCAGCCGATGCCGCCGTCGTAGCGATCGATCTCCCGCATTCGGGCCGGTCCCGACCCTTTCATAGGCATATCTGTCTGGTGGGCCCCGACGGCTATATATTGTCGGTCCCCGGAGTGGTTTGCACCGGAACCGACGGCGGCCTGTCGCAAATCCCTGCCCGTTAAGTCCGACCGCTCCGACCTGCCGCCAAATGGATGTCATCGAGACAGTCGTCGTCGCGTTTTGGGCGATGTTGCCCGCGTATGTACCGAACAACGCGGCCGTCCTGTTCGGCGGCGGTCGACCGATCGACGGTGGACGACATTGGGGAGACAGCCGGCTGCTCGGCGACGGGAAGACCTGGCGTGGTACGGCTGGCGGCACCGCCGTCGGGCTTGCGCTGGCGCTGGCGTTGAACCGACTGGCACCGACGGCCACGGACGCGCTCGGAGTTGCCCTTCCGGAGTTTCCAATCGTCGCTGCGTTCACCCTGGCGGCCGGAGCTATGGTCGGTGACATCACCGCGTCGTTCATCAAGCGCCGGAGTGGTCGCGAGCGCGGCGCGGCGTTCCCCGGGCTCGATCAGCTCGATTTTGTCGTCGGTGCGCTTGTCCCGACTGCCGCGCTCGCCTCTAGTTGGTTCACTGCAACGTTCACCGTTCCCGTGCTCGCGGTCGTGCTCGTTATCACGCCGCTGTTGCACGTCGGGACGAACGTGCTGGCCTACTATCTGGGGCTGAAAGACGAACCCTGGTAAGGGTAGACACCACCTGATACGGACACAGCCGACCTGTCGCGTCCAGCCGGACCGAACTGGTGGGCTTTTCACTCCTGGCCACGCACAAATCGATAATGACCTCACGCGACAGCACGCTCCGACTCGCGACGCGTGGCTCCGATCTCGCTCTTCGACAGGCGGCCACGGTCAGCGAGACCCTCGAAAGCCGACGGCGATCGGTCGAACTTCTCGAAGTCGAAACGACCGGTGATCAGATTCGCGACGAACTGATCCACCGGCTGGGCAAGGTCGGCGCGTTCGTCCGCGCACTGGACGAACGTGTCCTTGCCGGTGACGCCGACGCCGGCGTCCACTCGCTGAAGGACGTCCCGACTGAAGGCGGCGAAGAGATGGTCATCGCGGGCGTTCCTGACCGAGGCCCGGCTGGTGACGTGCTGGTGACTCCCGACGGTAAGACACTCGAGGAGTTGCCCGAGGGCGCGACCGTCGGCACGTCCAGTCTCCGCCGCGAGGCCCAACTGCGCGCCGAACGCTCCGATCTGAATGTCGAACCGCTTCGCGGGAACGTCGACACCCGCGTCGAGAAGTTACTGGCCCCGACGCTCCAACACGAACACGAAGCGCGCAACGAGGCCGAAAGCGAACGCGAGGAACGCGCTGACGACGAGGACTACGAGTACCCATACGACCGCACGGTCGAGGAGTGGTTCAACGACCTCGCGGAGATTGAACGTCGGGCGCTCGAACGGGACGTCGAGACTGAATACGACGCGATCGTACTTGCGGCCGCGGGACTGCGCCGGCTGGGGCTGCACCATCACGTCCCGACCGAGGAACTCGATCTCGAACGGTTCGTACCGTCGCCGGGACAGGGTGCTATCGCTGTCACGGCACCCGACGGCGACGTCGCCGAAACGATCAACGGCGCGATCGATCACCCGCCGACGCGGGTTGCGACGACAGTCGAACGGACCGTCCTGGCGGCGCTGGGTGGTGGCTGTGTGGCCCCGATCGGCGTCCACGCGACGGTCCAAGGGAGTACCGTGCGGGCAACGGTCCGGGTCCTGAGTCGCGACGGCACCGACGAGGTCGCGGCGACGCGTGACTTGCCGATCCATCGCCATCCGGAGGCGGCCCGAGAGTTCGCCGAGGAACTCCGCGAGGAGGGT
>Ga0207850_100823_pt1 | contig 12290 bp, 17 predicted proteins | sample 23E2SouthBayCA_FD_187746 | JGI IMG/M metagenome (GOLD analysis project Ga0207850, IMG submission 187746) | Aerobic enrichment media microbial communities from Eden Landing Ponds, California, USA - A23 E3 (3) (SPAdes) | ecosystem: Environmental > Aquatic > Marine > Unclassified | place...
TGCGGTTGCGGTGAGCCAGCATCCCGCGCGGCCAAGCGAGTGCCGGATGGGTGAAAGCCCGGCAGCGCAACGAAGTGAGCAGCCCGGAACACAGGGCACACAGTGCCCGTCCTCGTTCCGGCGAGGGAGCGCCGGCCGCGAGGGTTCTTCACCCGGATCGCGCGCGACTCCGACGCGTGCATTCGATTACTGCTGTGTTGTGCCGTAGCAGTCGGGTGGGACTGAAAGGGGCACGCCGCTGGCGCTTGTTGTAGTCGGGTCAGCGACCCCTATCCGAACGGAGTGAGGATATGTCGCTGAGCGACCGCCAGCGGCGTGGGGCTTTCAAGGTGTGCTGGTCCGACACCGAGTTGGTCGTCGCGATGTCGCTCGGAGTGGTGCCGTCGAGGCTAGCAGTCCCGTCGCAGTCAGTCGTACCGCCGACGTCAGCGTACCGAGTCCCGCCAGCAGTCCCACGAGTCCCGCCATCCGAAGTGCTGCCTCCCTCGACACCGTCACGAGTGCCACAGGACTCGACTCCAGGGCCAGGAGCGCCAGAATCCCCTGCTCGCTACACACGAGACACACGCCACTCGTACCCTCTCCGCCGGCCATCGGTCAACGCACCGGCTCCGGCAAGAGCGAGAGTGCCGCCCAGCGGCGGCTGCCCGGCGGTCAGACGACACACCAGCCAGCCACCCGTCTCTGCCCGGCCGTCAGTCCCACGCCGACACACACTCGTCTCTCGCGCTCTCAGCCGGCCTGCCAGCCCCACGCTGCTATCCACCAGGTATCCGTCTGCTTCGCCCGGCCGTCTGCCCCACGCTGCGAGGGGCCGACTGCCAGCGTCAGTGCCAGTCATGTCCCTCTCGCCTTCAATCGCTCAACCCCGACATGGGCATCGATAGTTTCCAAATTGGTTGCCCAGGCTGAAGCTGGCTTTTATACCAATACATTCCTAATAGGAATAGTATGCCTACTACGAAAGGAACGACCACAATTGCTCTGGAGTATCCGTTCCCTCAGGACCGGGTCTTTCGATATCAGGCGATGCAGGATGTGCTCGCTCGCTTGATTGAGGAGCCATATGAAGAGTTCACCATCGGCCAACTCGCGGAAATGATTGACGGGAATCAGGCAACGGTCTCAAAGGCAGTCAAACTGCTCAAAGAACTCGGCACAGTTCAGACCCGTAAAGAAGGCCGGAAGCAATACGTGCGTATCCATCGTGACCGACTCACAAAATCTGATCCAGTCCTGTCGATCCCTCAGTCGGAATTTCACAAGCCTGTCCGGGCCTTCGTCGATACTGTTCAGGAAGAGATTGACCATCTCGTCGGCGTCCTGCTTTTCGGTAGCGTGGCACGGGGGACAGCCGACCGCGCAAGTGATATCGATCTTCTTGTCTTCGTCGAAGACGATAGGACACAGGCTCGCCGAACTGTTCAGTCAATCGTAAGCACTCTCCAAGAGACGAAATTTGAGGGGAACCGCTACACCTTCGAAACGTTGGTCGAATCGACCGAAAGCGCGAAACGGATTGGTGACCGGCTCCAACAGCAGTTCGACGAGGGACTGATATTAGTCGGGACAGATCAGCTGTCCAATATCCGGGCGGAGGTGTACGCGGATGGAGAATGAATCAGTGCTTAACGCACTGGCAGCCGCTGAGCGTAGTTTCGAGCAGACACCACAGAATGTTGAGGACGGGCTCGATGTCGACGAAGCCGAATTGGTCCAACTTCGCCGAGCATGTCGGCTTCTGGCAGCTGCGTCCCGCCTGCTTGATGATGGCTACTACACAGTTGTCATCGAGTCGTCGTTCGTTGCGATAGAGCGGACGATCCAGTTCCGACTCATCCACGACGGCGCAATGGACGCTTCTGAAGTCATCAGTAGTCATCGGCGACTGTACCAGCGAGGTGCAGAGATTGGACTCTATGATGACGCGTTTGGGGAACGATTAGCTGAACTATGGAACCAGAACCGAACAAAAACCTACTACCGGCTCGGAATTGCCACTGAATCGCAAGCAAAGGCGATGCACGAACTTGCCACCGATGTTCATCAAGATTTGATCAACGCGAGCCAAGTGCGCCACGAGTGTCTCTGTTAATCGACGGCCAGACGATAGACCAGCCGGCCACCCGTCTCTGCCCGGCCGTCAGTCCCACGCTGAGAGGGACCGACTGCCAGCGCGAGTGCAGTCGTGTCCCTCTCGTCTCCAACCGCGCGCGACCCCGACGTGCGCGTCGTCTGTCCAAACTACCCGAAGAATTGCTTCGCAGAACCCCGTGAACGACCAGTGTAAGTCGATCGAGATTGATTGCTGTATGGATATTATTTTGATATTTACTACTCAGTAAAACTCGCGGACAAGATCCATCGCGTCGTCTGGGGCGCCGTCTGGAATGTCAGCCATGTTCTCGGTGAGTCCTTCGCGTTGTTCCCACGGGTTGGAGTTCTCGTCTCGATAGATGATACCCTGATACTCCTTATCAGCGTCGAGGATGGCATCTTTTGCGTCGTCGTAGTCTGTTGGGTCGTGGTCACTTTCCTCGAGGTCGACGATGGAGTCTCTGAAGTAGTCGTAGGTGTCCACGTCGTTGAACGTCACGCACGGCGAGTAGACGTTGACGAAACCGAAGCCGTCGTGTTCGACAGCCTGCTGGACTATCTCGGTGTGGCGCTGGGAGTCCGACGAGAACGACTGGGCAATGAACGTCCCGCCAGCAGCCAGCGCGAGCGCGAGTGGGTTGACCGGTGGCTGTTTCGGCCCATCAGGCGTCGTCGATGTCTCGAAGTCCTCACGCGATGTCGGCGAAGCTTGGCCCTTCGTCAGCCCGTAGATGCGGTTATCCATAACGATGTAGCTCATATCGACGTTGCGGCGAACGGCGTGGATGAAGTGGCCAGCACCAATCGAGTATCCGTCACCGTCACCGCCGGCGACCATAACCTCCAAGTTTGGATTCGCCAGTTTCGTGCCGATGCCAACCGGCAAAGCGCGGCCGTGGACGCCGTGGAGCGCGTAACTGTTCATATAGGTGCCGATCTTTCCCGAGCACCCGATTCCGGCGACAACGAATGTGTTGTCCGGGTCATTACCCGTGTTCGCGAGCGCCTTCATCATTCCATTCATTGTCCCGAAGTCACCGCAACCGGGACACCAGGTTGGCTGCTTGTCGGATTTGAAGTCGGTGAATCTGACGTCTGAGCTCATGTTGTTATGTTTTCGGCGTTGCGGTATTGACAGCCGGATTCGCCGTTGTGTTGTTTCTCATTTCCGGCCACCAGTCGCTCAAATGAATTCTTGTTATCAGCTTGATTGTTTGGGTGTATTGGGATCTACCCGTTCAATCCCTGCGTCAGCGAGTTTGGTTTTCACTACCGGGGGAAGCGTTTCGAATGTCTCGTCTACTTGTGGAGCAACAGATATACCGTCGACTCTCAGTGCCACTAACTTTCCACGGTTCCCCTGTGCAGCGACCTCGAATTCGAACGGGCGATCTCGTTCGTCGAGCGCATACACCCAGACTTTTGAGAGGCCGTTCGCACTCTCCCAGTGAGCGCTGTTGAGGACGTTGAGGCTCCCCGCAGGAGGAACGCACGGTGAGCCACACGCTTGGCACTTGCCTAGATGGGGCGAGGTGCCGACGTACTCGTAATCGGTTCCGCACCGGTAACACTGTAATGTCAGGATCATCGTCAGCGCTCATCCACCCCGAGTTCAGATCCTCCCCGCTCGCCCCGGGTCAACGTCGATTGCATCGACAGGGCAGACATCGACACAGAGCATACAGTCAATGCACTGGTCCTCGTAGGTGGGATCGGCCTTGATTTCGGACTCGGGGTGGCCAGGGGTATCGGTCCACTCGAACACGTCGACGGGGCAGTCCTCCAGACAGGCCCCGTCTGCAATACAGATGTCAAAATCCACTGCGACATGGGTTCCGTGGATGCCCTGTTCCTCCTCCGTTGGTTCCTCACCATCTGTCGTCCATACCCGGTGGTCCTCGTGGCGGTCGGCTTCCTCGTATGTGTTCTCGAAGCTTGGATCGATAGCCATTGAGATATTTTACAGTACGGTGATTTTTTAGTAACCAACTGAACCGGTCACTACCCGAGCGAGCCTTCCATCTCCAGCTCGATGAGCCGGTTCATTTCGACCGCGTATTCAATAGGAAGCTCTTCTGTGAGCGGTTCGATGAAGCCAGCAACGATCATCTGCTTAGCGTCGTCGTCATCCAGCCCACGGTTCTGGAGATAGAAGACGTCCTCGTCGCCAATCTTCCCAACTGTTGCCTCGTGGGCAACGTCGACCTTGGACTCCTGAATCTCCATGTACGGCATCGTGTCTGATGTAGATTCGTTGTCGAACATCAGCGCGTCACACTCGACAGATGTCGAAGCATTCTCCGCGCCGTCTGCGATGTGGACGAGCCCACGGTAGTTCGTTCGGCCGCCGTCCTTAGAGATGGACTTAGACTCGATAGTCGATTTCGTGTCGGGTGCGTTGTGGTATACCTTCGCGCCGGTGTCGATATTCTGTCCTTCACCAGCCATGGCGATGGTGATATGATTATCCGTCGAACCGGGGCCCTTGAGGACGGTGGAGGGATACAGCATTGTCGCCTTAGACCCCATCGACCCGGAGACCCACTCCATCGTCCCATCCGCCTCAACGATAGCACGCTTGGTGTTGAGGTTGTACGTGTTCTTCGACCAGTTCTGCACCGTTGAGTACTGGACGTGGGCGTTCTCTTTGACGAACACTTCGACGCCACCGCTGTGCAAATTGAAGGCTGAATACTTCGGGGCGGAACAGCCCTCTATGTAGTGGACCTCAGAGTTTTCCTCCGCGATGATGAGCGTGTGCTCAAACTGACCCATCCCTTCGGAGTTCATCCGGAAGTACGCCTGGACCGGCATGTCCACAGTTGTATCCTCGGGAACGTAGACAAACGACCCACCCGACCAGATAGCGCCGTGGAGTGCCGCGAACTTGTTGTCGCTGGGCGGCACGGCCTTGGTCATGAAGTACTCCTTTACGATGTCTTCATGCTCCTGAACGGCTTTGTCCATGTCACAGAAGATGACGCCCTTGTCCTCCCAGCGCTCCTGCATGTTCTGGTAGACAATCTCGGATTCGTACTGCGCGCCGACGCCCGAGAGGGCGTTCTTTTCGGCTTCCGGGATGCCGAGCTTGTCGAAGGTGTCCTGAATCTCTTCGGGAAGGTCTTCCCAGTTCTCGGCGCCGCCGCGCGTCTCGATATCTGGTCGGATGTACGGGACGATCTCTTCAATCTGGACCTCCGAGAGGTCCGGCGCGTTCGGCCAGTCGGTCGGCATCGGCATCTCTTGGAACTGATCGAGGGCGCGCAGGCGTCGCTCAAGCATCCACTCAGGCTCGTCCTTGTCTTCGGAAATAATCCGAACGGTCTCCTCGGTCAAGCCCTTCTCAGTCTCGAATGCCGATTTCTCTTCCTTCTTGAACTCAAAGCGTGCTTCGGTATCGGTGTCTTGAAGATGGTCTTGTTCCGAACTCATGAATTCACGTTGAGACTCTGGCCACATAAGTTTGATTCATAACTATCTTTGATACCGACTTAGACAAAAATTCTCTAAAACTCCCATGCTAAACACTCAAATAGCAAATCGAATTTTTTGATATAAAAACTTAGTATTGCTCAGATGCAACAGAGATGTATGGTATCATTTCACACTGCTTGTCGATTCAGGAAGCAGTCAGACAACCAATCTCCGCTTAGAGTTAGTACACCCAGCTCGTATGCTAGCTTCCGGAGTTGCCGTGATTGGGATATCCGTTTGTCCAACCGGAAGTGCCGCTCCCGCTTTCTTTCCAGGGGCAGCTGAACATGACTGAATCATTTACGACATCAGGAGTTCGCGAAGAAAGCCGTCCAGAGGAACACGACAAAACAGGCGAAGAGGGACGGGATGAACTATCGGCCAAAACGTGTCCGGAGTGCAGTGGACGTATCGTCCACGACGAGGCACAGGCCGAAACCTACTGTCAGGACTGTGGTCGCGTACTCGAATCAGAGCAGATTGACCACGGACCTGAATGGCGTGCGTCCGATTCGCGCGAAAAGAACGCTAAGTCACGGGTCGGTGCCCCTCAAACTCAGCAATTACACGATCGTGGCCTGTCGACAGTTATTGACTGGCGAGACGAAGACGCGTATGGACGGTCGCTCTCGTCTCGTCAACAAAAGAAAATGCGACGTCTTCGGAAATGGGACGAGCGGTTCCGGACGAAAAGTAATCAAGAACGGAATCTAAAGCAGGCGCTGGGAGAGATCAATCGGATGGCCTCCGCGCTTGGATGTCCCGATCCGATCAGAGAAACGACGAGTGTGTTGTATCGGCAGGCACTAGAAAAGGACATACTCCAAGGCCGGTCGATCGAGGGAATGGCGACAGCAGCCCTCTATGCTGGGTCACGTCTGGAGAATATACCCCGGACACTCGATGAAGTTGCCGCGGTGAGTCGTGTCGATAAAATTGAGATAGAGCGTACCTATCGCTATCTGGCAGATGAATTGGACCTAGAAATGGCTCCGCCGGATCCCGAAGCATACATTGGCCGGTTCGCTTCTCGGTTGGGGTGTCCGGATGAAACGGAACGCCGAAGTCGGGAACTGATTCGATCCGCGGTCGAAGAGGGTGTTCACAACGGGCGAAATCCTATCGGAATCGCCGCAGCAGCGCTGTATGCGGCTGCTAAACGCACGAATCGGGAAGTCACCCAAGATGACCTGGCCGAAATTGCTAACATGAGCAAACCAACGATTTCGAAACGGTACCCGGAGATTCTCGAGGCAGCAGACGAGGTGTCGACGGGTTAGCAACTCTAGCCAGAAATCAGTCCCCTTTTGTCCGTTATGCGGACACGAGAACTCTCTCAGCGGTGGTTGGAACACTGATTCTGCGAGTGATCAGTACTGACTCAGATATCTGAAATACAAAATTGAACGAGCACGTCGCCTTCCACCTCATTTGAGGCGTTCTTGAAGCACAGCTGGGCAGGCCGTTATTACCCCATCGATAGAGAGAATCTGGTCGCTTACTATCTCATTTAGTTCGGTACTTCCTGTGGCCTCGAGTTCGGCCATCAACATATGGTCCCCAGTTGCGGTATACAACGCAGTTAGTGAGTCGATATCCCTGAGCTGACTCGTCGCTTCGGGGTACTGATCGCTCTCGACATCAATTCCAACCATCGCAATACTCTGGTGATTGACCTTCTTTGGGTCGATCTCGACAGTATAACCTACAATAGCGCCTTCCTCTTCAAGTTTCTCTATATACTTGCGGGCGGTCGGTCTCGCGACGCCAGCCTGGTCGGCGATTTCTCCAAGGGACGCTTTCGGATCTTCTTTGAGAATCGAGAGAAGACGATGCTCGAGTTTGTCGGTGTCCATTGTGTCTAATATTTATGGGGTGTGGTCATCGTGTTATCAGTCGATTTCAGGTGCGGAAAGATTCTCCGCAGCCACACTCAGAGACAACGTTGGGATTCTCAACAGCAAAGCCTCCACCCTGGAGACCCCCTTCATATTCAACAACACTTCCGACGATATATTGGATACTCGCGGGATCAACGAACACTCGCAGGTCGTGGTGTTCGTAGATGATATCACCTTCGTCGGAACTCATATCGAATCGCATCCCATATGATAGCCCCGCGCATCCTCCTTGCTGAACGAACAATCGAAGTCCCGCTGTATCAGTGTCCAAGTTCTCTTCTTCTAAGAGAGTGAGAGCCTTATTCGAGGCAGCTTCTGAAACTTCTATTTCAGGTTGTTCACCCTCCTTGGCCGTCGTACTCATACAGTGAGTTGGTTGGGCCAGGGTGTTAACCATGACGCTCAGCAACTGAGCGATAGTTCAAAAGATATCATATTGAGACTGACTCGAGTACGGAACTCACGTAGTCTCTCATTGTTTAGTCTCCCCACACGCTTTTGAATAGTCAGTTAGCTGTGTTAGACTCATCCTTCGTATCAGTCACGGGTTTCTGACGGCAAGTAGGTAACTCAAGGAGCGTTGTACGAGATCAGGCGTATGTCTTGTATTTGCGGATGGTGCTCCCTCAATTGGGAGTTCCCAGCAGTTCGTCGGCAGCGACCACCGCTCGCCCGATGAAGGCATCTCAGCCTGGGTAATGGCGAATAATCAACCCGAGAAGAGACTCAAACTCCTCGCGGAACTCCTAATATAACAATGCAGTGATGTTTCCGAAGGTATTGAGAAGATGGAACCGCTTGCGACACCTCAAGTTGGGGACTATGTACACTGTGACAATGTCCGCTCAAGTATTACAGTACGTTGTATACTCTGCATCGAACTCCCGTGACGGTGGTTGCTGGAATTGCGAACCTACATCTTTCGATGTGTAGGGAGTTTCCAACACAGTCAATAACCGCTTGAATTTGGACAGATCTCCGGTTTCGAGATACGCCCCTAGTGCCTCTTCAACCAGATAGTTGCGGGGAATATACCGCGGATTGGCCTCCTGCATCAACTCCTCATTTAGGCCGACAGCATTCAGTTTATTCTGAAGCTGTTCGAATTCTGTAGTTACAAACACTGGGTCATCAAATGTACCAGGCGTCTCTAATTCGAGGAACGTATTGGTATAGTCTGCGTTCGATTTGCGAAGCCACTCCAAGAAGTCATCGACAAGTTCGTCCTCACCATCTGAGTTGATCCCCAGTTTCTTCCGCATCATCGTGTAGTAATGCGCATCAAACCGATCCTCAAATTCGTCTAGTTTGTCTTCAAGCTCATCATACGTGAGCGCTGACTGTGTACACAGCGGTTGAAGTGCTTTTGCAAACCGTTCAAGATTCCACCGCAAGATAGGTCGCTGGTTTCCGAATGTATATCGCCCGTTCTTATCGATTGCGCTGAAAACTGTCTCCTCATCATAATAATTGATGAACGCACAAGGTCCGTAATCAAATGTTTCCCCATCGATACTCATATTGTCCGTATTCATAACGCCGTGGATGAATCCGACACGCAACCAGTCAACAACCATCTCAATTGAGGACTGTATGACTGCATCGAAGAACTCTAGGTATGTACGATCTTTTTGTTGTAGTTTCGGATAGTGCCTATCGATAACATAGTCAGTGAATCGCTGTAGTTCGTCGGATGCTTGGCTTGCGACATACTGGAAGGTCCCGTATCGAATGTGGCTGTTCATCACTCGGACAAGGATGGCTCCAGGTTCTGTCTGTCGTCGTTCGACTGCTTCGTCGGTTTCGACGACTGCCAGACTTCTCGATGTTTTGATGTTTAGATTCTGCATCGCATATGAATACAGATACTCTCTGAGCATCGAGCTGATAGTTGCGTTGCCATCGCCTTTTCCGGAGTACGGCGTTCGACCAGACCCTTTCAGTTGAATATCGTATCTATTACGGTCGTGTACATATTCGCCAAGTATCATCGCTCTCCCATCGCCCAGGACGGTAAAATTTCCATACTGGTGGCCTGCATATGCTTGGGCGATTGGTTCTTCTAGACGGTCCTGTCCTGCTAGAACTTGAGCATTGAGCTTTGCTGTATCCAATCCAATATCAGCGCATAGCTCGTCATTAAGAACCAAAATTTCGGGATTAGCGATACTTTTCGGCGTTACTCTCGAATAGAGGTTCGAGTCTAACTCTTTGTAAGTGGTGTCAAATGAAAAGGTCATTTGATTTTATATGGTATTATGTTGTTTGCTTTAATACTCTTATCTTTGAAAATGTTAAGAACCGGACGACTATAGCGGTTCAACTTGACGTGTGCTGCGTATACTCTCTGTATCTTGGACTGTCTTCTGTAACTCTGTCTATCTCAACATTTTCTCACCTCCGGTTGCACCGCAGCAAATCGACTGCGAAGGATTCTATGACACGCTGCACCTGCCAGGAACACACAAAAGTACGCTACACGAGGTCCGTCTGACATCGAGCCCGCTCTCGAAGCTGGAGTCTTGCTTACAGGAGACGAGCGAGGGACTGCTTGAGACGACCCTTCACGCCGGATGTTGTGAGGACTTCAGTCTCGACGACACAAGAACACAGTAGCAACAGCTCGCCACACGTGGGGCACTCCTCGTAGTCACAGAGCCGATGATGTATCTCGCCGTGCTCGACGCCACAGGCAGGACACGACTGGTCGCGCCACCGCTCAGGGGCGACGGTAACGGCCCGTTCGTTGCTCTGGAGGACCTGTAGCTTGTACGCGAGATACTGGCTGCCCTCGCCCCACGGGATCGGGTCATGGGCTGGCCCGTCGACGTAGTAGCGCTTGCCGACACACGCCGACGCTGACCGTGGCCGGCGGCAGTCGGGACAACACATCTATCTCTCACCTCGGGGACGCCCCGCAAAAACCTCGCCACTCGTCTGTGCCTGCCGGTGTTGGGCACGAATGTCTGGTCGGTCGTCGGCTTCGGTGCTTGGAGACTGTTCGTCAACGGACTGCTGTTCGGTGCTCATGTTCGAGAACCCCCTCATCCACCGGGGGGACACAAAATTGCTTCCAGTACCGCCGTTAGACCGGCATCACTACAGCGGTTCGACCCACGCAGGAGCAGCGTCGTGTATGCCACGGAAACCCAAGTTGTCGGCAGCCTCAACAAACACGACCACGTCGCCGACGCAACACGAGCATAGACCACGAAACGCAGATGTGCGCGACGATTGTGCTGTGCTGTCGTATTGGAAGCAACCGCTAGCGGCGTGGAGAGTTCAAGATGGGTTGATCCTTCTACGAGAGGGCGAAGGCGTTCACAAAAGGCGACCGAGCAGCCACTAGTCGCGAACGACGCTGGACACGAAAACGCAGAACGTGGGACTTCTCACTCGTTTTCGAGCGCTGCGTAGATATCTGCGTGGCGACGCCCATCGAGCTTCCCTATTTCAAGCGCAATCTCGCGGCGTTTGGCGTCGCTTTCCGCCGCCTGATATCGCTCGTACAACTGGCGGACCTCCTCATCGACCATCACATGCCCGACTTTTGCATGCTCCTCGTTAACCGTTTCTCAACTGCCGAGGTCGAGTCTCCCTTCTAGGCCTGCCGGCAGTCAGGACATCTATCTCTCACCCTGGGAACGACCCTCAAAAACCTCGCCACTCGTCTGTGCCTGCCGGTGCTGGGAACGAATGTCCGGTCGGTCGCCGGCTTCGGTGTTTGGAGACTGTTCGTCGACGGACTGCTGTTCGGTACTCATGTTCGGGAACCCCCTCGCCCTCTCGGGGGGACACAAAATCACCAGTGCGAATACGCACTCGACAGGACTCAGGCCTCTGCGACGTCCCAGACAGAGAGATGAGCGCTGGAACAGACGCCGGCGTGACGCCCGACAGCCATGCAGGACCCGTACTCTCCGTCGACAGACGCGATGCGCTCGGCGTTGAAGATCGGCGCGTCGCACTCGTCCGTTCTGCAGGTCATATACTGAGACGAGTCACTGGACATCACGCATCGCCCGCCATCGCTTGGTGACGGCGCTCGCTTTCGTCTGGTAGGTCCCAGCCGTGGTACTCGCGAGCGATGTGGCGTGCTCGCTTGACGTTGACCACGACGCCGGCTGCTGGAGACTGATGCGCCTCAACGCGCTCTTTCAGGTACGCAGGATGGGTGCGTGTGTACGTGCCAAAGCCGAGGCTGTCTGGCCCGCTCTGGCTCATGACGACGTAGCCCTCTAACTTGGTCTGGATCGCGTGTTTCTCTGACATAGCTGGAGGTCAAGACGCTCTCTCTGGAACGCCTCTCACCCGGTAGAGGCTCACAAAATACGGGCGAGTTTCCTTGCTGTCAGACTAGGATAGCTCTAGCGGTTCGACCCACTCGGGAGCGCAATCATGGGTGCCACCGTAGATCCCAGCGCGGGGTCGCTGTTAGTCGGCGGCTGAACTCAAGAGCCACCGCAACCCATGCAAAACAGGCACGCAGTTCGACAGAAAGATAGGGGAATCGCCCGTCAAACACCCCGTTATCGAAGTGCCGCGTCAGCGCTTCGACTCTAGGGACTCGCAGCCGACGGTGACGAATTGGTTCGCCTACGAATTGCGGTCGAGCCACTCACAGAACGCCACAAAATCGTTCGCGCCAGCATCGTCGGCGATGCTTCGGAGCGTTCCCGTTTTGAGTTCGTCGTGCAGCGGGACGGTAACGTGTCGTCTGTCGCTCTCGTTGGTTGGGTGCTGGTAGTAGAGTTGGGCGTGATCGCCAGTCGTCCGACGCCACTCGAAGCCACCGACATTTACCAAGACCTTCACGAC
>Ga0207850_100849_pt1 | contig 11807 bp, 7 predicted proteins | sample 23E2SouthBayCA_FD_187746 | JGI IMG/M metagenome (GOLD analysis project Ga0207850, IMG submission 187746) | Aerobic enrichment media microbial communities from Eden Landing Ponds, California, USA - A23 E3 (3) (SPAdes) | ecosystem: Environmental > Aquatic > Marine > Unclassified | place: Emeryville...
GTGTTTCGGACCGGTGAGAAGCGTTGAATCCATCGAACACTCCCTACCAAGATTTCGGTCTCACTTCACTCTTGGCGAGACTGACAGCTTAGGAGTGGCTTACCGAGAGGGACCAAAATAAAGCAGAGAGGACTGAGAACTCAGCCGACGGTCGCTAGCACTCGGACATCTGTGTCCGAGTGTCGTTCGCGCTGAGTTCGAGCACCCCGTTCTTGCAGGAAGTTCTCGATTTTATCGGCCAGCGTATCAGCGTCCTCTCTCTCGACATGAACGATCAGCGTTGGCCGTTCTGGATCGTTATTGTCGATGACAAGCGATACGTCTTTGAATTCGTCCGGCTGTCTGTACGCCTCGAATTCCTCGGCGACCTGGTCAGCCAGGTCATCGAGAATATCCGCTGGGTCTGAGGTCATATTTGGATGAGGGGCGCTTTGAAGACGATCACACCTGACGGGCTTGGAGAGAATTCTATCGACTACTACCACCTCCGACAACCAGTTCGACAAGCAGGTGTTCAGAAGCGTCGTTTTACGAACCGCGAGAGACGTGTTTTCGCATAGAATGCAGAGATGTTACTGTTCGAGGTAGGTCGTCACCTGTTTCTGAAGATGCTTGAACGCATCCTCGGCAGTGTCCACGTCAGAAGCCCCTGTGATGACTATTTTCCCGTTGGCAAAAACCAAGAGAACGGCCGGGTGGTCAGCGGGCCGATAGATGAGACCGGGGAACTGTTCTGGCTCATATTCCACGGATTCCAAGCCCAACGCGATAGAGAGTGTATTCAGATCGACCGGGTCGTCCAGCTGTGCCGTACAGACAACGTTCTGTACCGTGAATCCGGTTTCAGTCTCTGCATCTACGATGTCCAACTCGGACAGTGTCGTGAGGAACGCGTCGTTCGTCTCGTACAACTGATCGAACGTAGAGCACCCACTGATGATGTATTTCCCACTCCGATAAACCGTGATGAGCGGACCACCCTCAACAAGCCGAAGATAGAGACCATGGTAGTTCGAAGGGTCGTATTCGGTGTATGGCAGATCCAAATCGGACTCGACCTCGGCGACGTCGAGTTCCACACCCAAATCTCCCGACCCGACAGCGTTCGCAATAGAGATCATTCGTCCTTTGCCTCTGTAGGGGAGACGACGTACGCCGCTGTTACTAATTCCGGTTCTTGGGGAGTAACGTGCTTCTCTTCCTCAAGCCTGGATAGCTCCTCTTCACGTTCTCGTCGTAGACTCTCGAGCTTCTGCTTCGCGTTCCCAATCGGCGCGGACATATCCGCACCCTGCTCAGCACGGTGTTGGTACTGCTCTAACCGCTCTTCCCATTCTTCGATTTGCTCTTCGAAGTATCGCTCAGCGTGCTCGCGTTTGATTTCGATCTCCCGTTCTCGTTCGGTTCGGGCCTCCTCGGCGAACGACTCAACGTGCGTCCATGCTTCCATCTCTGCGGCCTCGTAGAGGTCCTCCGCCATACTCGAGAGCCGATCAACCTCATGAGACGATGAGATATCGCTGGGAACCGTCGTCTTCGAGAGCTCAGGAACATCAGTCGTCACATTAGCATCTGGGCGAACAAAGAGACGAACCAGCTTCTCGGTCACCACATCCCCAGCACCGGAGACGTAGCCAAGGCGGTAATTGAACAAGATTCCAGGGGTTTGAGACGCCGTCGCAGCGACCTTCATCGCAATTTCACCCTGGATGCGGTCGCCGTCCAGGCAGAATTCGATGAGCGACTCGACGAGAGGATGGTCCAGCGAGATGAACTCAACATCATCCTCCTCCATCGCGATATCCTTGGTGAACGTGGCGCGTGGGTACTGTCGTGCTACCTGATTTCCACTCAGGACCTCAGGGACATCCAACTGGAACACGTCCCCTTCCATCCGAGCCGGTCCGGGTCGAACACCCTTGATAGAGCCACCGAATTCGTCGAGGAACACACGCACGAGCGTCTCGATATCGTCCTCAGACACCTCGCCGTGTTGACTGCGTTCGATCACGTCGAGAATCTCATCGTCTTCGCCGGAGAGGTCGAAGCGGTCGCGAATCAGGAACTCGTTTTCGACGGTCTGAATCGCTTCGCGTTTCTCCTCGATGGTCGCCTCGATATCGGCGACGACACGTTCAGTCGGCTCCCCTTCAGCGATGGCCGCCATGATCGTCTCGTCCAAGTCGACGTCCTCGAGGACGCGACCGAGGACATCAGAGCGCATCCCGAGGTCCGACTCGATCTGGTTCGTCTTCTCGATGAGCAGGTTGAGGATCTCGCTCTCGCGGGTATCGGCGAAGAAGAGATTCCGAATCTCGACCGTGTGCTCCTGGCCGTAGCGGTGGAGCCGCCCCATCCGCTGGTCGATCCGGATGGGATTCCACGGGAGGTCGTAGTTCACCATGATGTGGGCGAACTGGAGGTTGAGTCCCTCCTGTGCGGCGTCGGTGGCGAGCATCAGGTTGGCCTCCTCCTCGAATTTGCTCATCTCTTCCCGTCGACGGGACTGCTCGAGGTCGCCGTACACCTGCGCGACATCGTGGTCAGCGAAGACCTCGTCACGTAGATACTCCAGCGTGTCCGTGTATTCGGTGAAGATCAGGATTTTCTCGTCGGGGTCCTCTGAGAGGATACGGTCGACGAACTGCCGGAGCAATCGGGCCTTCGAGTCCGTCTCGATGTTCTTGGCCTGCTGCCAGAGCTGTTTCACGCGGTCCAGCTCCTGCTGGACTTGCGACTGATTGAGCGTAATCGTGACCGTTTCAAGCGCTTCCTCAACCCGAGCGCGTTCTGCATCGGTCAGCGTCTCGGGTTCGGTACTATACCGCGGAATGAGGTCCTGAACCTCGTCAGGGAGGTCTTCTGCGATGGCGTCGTTCTGAATCGCCCGCATCCGGTTTTCGAGGGACTTCCGGATCGCGTAGATACTCGAGACCAGCCGCTTCTGGTAGATGACCATCGTGAACCCCGCCGCCTGGTTCTCCTCCTGCTGGGCGAGGTTGTAGTACTCGCGGATGTACTCGGTGACGTCGTCGTACAGCTTCCGCTCCTCGCGAGTCATCTCGACCGGGAGTGCCTCGATGTTCTTCTCGGGGAACATTCGGGTCCCGTCGGTCTCGTACATATCGTCCTTCAGCCGGCGGATCATCAGGTCCTCAAGCGCCTCGGGACTGATCTGCGACTCGTGGCTGAAGCGATACGGATCGAGCAGGCTCACGAGGAAGTAGAACTGGTCTGATTTCCCCTTATGCGGGGTCCCGGTGAGCAACAGCAGCGCATCGGAGTTATCGGCGACGGCCTCACCGACCTGATACCGCTGTGTCCGCTCGATTGAGTCGTCGCTCGACCGCCGAGCCGTGAGGTGATGAGCCTCGTCGAAGACCGCGACGTCCCACTCGTCGTCGAGATTCTGGAGGGCATCGAGGACGGAGACGCGGTCCGACTCGGGGTCGTCGGTGGTCTGCTTCGCGAAGTCGATGGAGGTGATGATGAGGTCCTCTTGCTTCCAGACGTTCTGGTTGGGATGGGACTTCCGGTGTGTACGGACCGTCTCACGGTCGTAGATGACGAAGTTGCGGTCGAACTTCTCACGCATTTCCTCCTGCCACTGGACGGTCAGCGGCGCCGGCGCGACGATGAGCACCCGGTCGGCCCGGTCGCGAGCGATGAGCTCTTCGATGACGATGCCGGCTTCGATGGTCTTCCCGAGGCCGACCTCGTCGCCGATGAGGTAGCGGTGGTCGTAGGAGTTGAGAATCTCGTAGGCGGCCTGCACCTGATACGGTTCGATCTCGATGCGGTTGCTGGTCAGGGAGAGAAAGCGGTCGTATTTGTAGACGAGATCGAGACGAATCGCGCGCTCTCGAAGGTCATAGTGGAGTGGGGCGTCGGACTGCCCTGCTGCGAGGCGATCGACGAGCGAATCGAGTTTCTCGATGTGAGGGAGGCCGCTAGGGAGTTTGCGGAGCTGGCCCTCCGAGGTGTAGACATGGAGGAGATGACCGCCGTTGGGCCGTTCCTCGATTTTCGTGATTTCTCCACGCCCGCCGGCGAACTTGACATGATCGCCGACTGTGAACTCAGTCATTAATCGTGGAACTCTCTACAAGTTCCACTTCTTCTTGATTCAGGCCATAGAGTCGATATACGATCTGATTAAGGATCTGGTCTGTATTTTCGGACTTCAGTCTATATTCTTCTGCCTGTTCTTTCGTATTTAGGTATCTCTCGAAGTCATCCCACACATCATCAATTTCTGGCAGAGTGAGTTTTTCCAGTCGATCGATTAGTGAATTAGTCTTCGTAGCCTTCTCTCGGAAGCCAGCAACGCCATCATCACGTTCGTTGACAACGTGGGGGACAAACTCCTCAATAAGCTGCTGCAATTCAGTACTTAGTCCGATAAATTCCATCACTGGTACGAGATCTGTTTTTGTGTACCCCCACTGGTCTGTCTCGTACTCATCTTCCTCCTCAGGTTTGTAACGAGCATTAGCATAGAGTACAAGCTTCGAACCCTGATTCCTGACTTCTACCTCACCAACCCGAAGACTATCTCGGGATTCGCTCGTTTCGGAGACGATCTCCTCGGAGACACCAGCCGGCGGTTGATATCCCGAAATGCTTCCCAAAGACTGACCCTCTGAATAGTCAGTTAAGTAGTCAGCCAAGCTGAGATTTAATGCACTGTAGGCATCCTGTGCGTCGATACGCTCCCTAACCAGATGGCAGATTAGGTGGTAGACAGTACTCATGTTTCCTTTTTCAATATGCGAAAGAGCCTCCGCCTCTACCGAATCAAACTCACGATTTTCGTACTTTGACTTAATCAGCGATAGATGCTCTTCAACCGAATCATCATACTGCGTTTCAATATCTGGAATGCCAATCGGACGGAGATATCCGGTTTTGAATCTGTAGTACCCTCCTCGGAGAACGTGACTCGTATTACTCACGTAGAACCACGTTGTCGCTGAATTCAGTATAGCAAGAAGATACTCCAAGTCGTATGGAGATTCGGAGGCTGTAATGCTATATATGACCGATGTGGAGTAGTTACCTCGCTTATCCAGAGTGAAACTACAGTTATCACTAATTTCAGGGGTGAGTATCTTTTCCTTCTCGTGCTCATGGAGACTCTTCGGATAGGTGTAGGCATACCAATCCTCACCATCCATACTACCGCCGTCACGACCTTCAAGCGTCGATTTATTCTCAAGGAGGTATTCCCAAACCTGAGGCGAGGTATTCTGAATCTCTTGAGGAGACATCAGAGAATAGCCGTCATCATCTGTGTTGTATGGGAAAATCAACACCTTACGGTTTTTCGAAGTTTCATATCGGTTTACATCTTCTCCCTTGAGATAGGGAACGAGAATATCCTTTGAGAACTCATACTCGTTACCCGTTTCTTCAGAAGTAACTCGAATGTGGTCCTCCATCTCTCTCAAAACGTCAAGAGCATAGACGGAGTCCTTACTTGTTTGAATCCCCACGAAGACCTTGTCTGAGAGGTCCTCAAGTGGGGTACATTCCTCAATCTTTTCGACCGCTCCTAGTTCAGTAGGCGACAATAGAATCCAGGGGTCCTCTCCGATACGATCCTGTGACAATACGGAAGTATCTAAGTCTGAAAGGTCGCGTGGATCGTCTCCTAGTTTCTTATATTCGAACTCGTCATTATCCCCACCAGAGAGGAAGAGCAGACATGTATATGTCGTAGCCGCATCCCCGAATACCTGATAATGACCCATATCGACAACTTCTCTCAGGGCATTCCGATCGCCAATATATGAGCGGACAGCTTCACCGAATTCAGCCTGCATAAATTTATGCGGGACAATATATCCCTGCTCACCAGACTCCGTTAGCAGAGAGTGGCCCTTTTCCATGAACAGGGCGTAGATATCATAGTTCTTGTACGAAGATTCGTACACAGACTCAAAGTAATCAGGGACATTTTGATCTGCGGCACGAATTGTCTGGATCCGCATATACGGAGGATTCCCAATCACAGCATCGAAACCTCCATCTTCCCGAGCCTCACCGTCTGTATCGTAGAAGACCTCGGGGTATTCCAATTTCCAGTGGAAATAGTGGCCTTCGGATGCCCACTCCTGAGCATCTTTGAACCAAGAAGTAGAAGCTAATTCAGACCATTCGTCATCGTCTTCCAGTGCACCAGCCATACGTTTGTACGCATCACTTGGAAGGCCATCTAATCCAAATTCTTCGGCCGTGTGAACGTTAGCCATCGCCTCAAGTCGCTGCCGAAGCTTGTTCCGCTCGAACTCGTCATACTTCGCCTCCATCTCCTTGACATCAGCGAGATCCTGGTTCTCGATGGCGATGAAGTCCTGATAGATCCGCATCAGCTGTTCGATGGTTCCTTTCCGGGCCACACCGAAGTCGGCGAGTGTCGCGTTCTGTCCGCCACCACCGGCATCAGATTCTAATTCCTCAATTTCCTCGATGTCGCTGCCGACCAGCGAGTTCCCCGTCTTCAGGTGGTGGTCCAGGAACGCGAGCGGCTGTTCAGCCGCGAGCGTCCGAAGCCAGAGCGACACTTTCGCGAGCTCGACGGCTAGCGGGTTCAGGTCGACGCCGTAGATACAGCGCTGAGCAACCTGCCGACGGGCCCAATTGATGTCGTGTTCCTCATCGACGGTCTCAATCCCCTCCTGGGCGGCCTGCTTTTCTTGTGCGTCGATGATCTCACGGGCCAGGTAGTCGATAGCGCTCGTCAGGAAATGGCCACTTCCCATCGCGGGGTCGAGAATCTTTAGTTCGAAGATACGTTCTGCGAATTCCGCTGCAAAGCCACGCTCACCCCGGGCACTTTGTGCCATAAGATCGTTCCGGATGTCCGTGACGAGCGGTTCCAGCGTCTCCTCGACGATGTACTCAACGACGTACTCCGGCGTGTAGTACGAGCCCGTGGCTTTGCGTTCGCCAGACCCAGTCGTAAGGTGGACTTCACCCGCCTCGACGATCACCTCGTCACCCTCGTCGGCAGGGACGTACTCACCGTCCTCCAGTGCGAGCGGTTCGTCAGCAACGTCGAGCTGATACTCGAGAAGCCCCTCGTAGATGCTCCCCAGGTGGCGGACGTCCAGCGACGAGTAGTCGACGAAGATCTTCCCGCCGCCGTTGCCGTTCTGACTCCGGGTGAGCAGTTCGATGACCTCAGCGAGATAGGCGTCCCCGACCTGGTGGTTCGAGAGGAACCGGGCTTCGACGCTATCGTCCTCGTCCGGATCAGTTCTGAACAGTCCGCCGTTGTACGCCGGGATGTAGAGGTCCTCCTCCGGGATACCGCGGGACTTGCTCCCCTGGTCGATGAGTTTGAACAGCTCGTCCAGTCGGTCCCAGAGGTTGTCTTGCCAGTCGTGATACTTCGGATTCGGGCTGTCGAGTTCTTCAGCGACGTCCTGCTTGAGTGTATTCAGACTGTAGGATTCCTCATAGATCTCGTTGTTCGTATCGAGCAGGTCACGACCCTCACTCTCTGCGTAGAGCACGAAGATGAGCCGGTAGAGGTAGATGAGCGAACTGTCGTGAATGAGGTCGAGATCCTCTTCGGAGAGGTCGTTGTCCGGGTACTGCATGAATCCCTCCGAGAGCACCTTGATCGCCTCGTAGATGTTGTCCTGGAGGTCCGCTCCCAACTCCTGGGCGAAGACATTAGACTCGTCGTAGACTTCGTCGAGGAAGCACTCGCCGCTGGAGTCCTCGAGGAATGCGCCGTGCCTGAAGAAGAGGTAGAAGTATTTGAAATCCTCAAGATCGCCTTTTTCGAGGACGGTCGGTAGGTCGATTTCGTAGTAGGAGTCGAGACGGTGGCTCGTCGGGCCGTAGTAGAGCCGCCACTTCTTCCCGTCAGTGAGGACGGCCCACCGCGCCGGCGTCTCCTGCAGGTAGACGTGAATCTGGTAGCTCGGGTTCTCGAAGTCCCGCTCGTGGTCCCCACTCCCACGGGTGTCGAGCGGACGACCCCAGCGCTTGGCGTCCGCGACGGCGACGGCGTCCTTGTAGAAATCGCCACCTTCCTCGCGGCGCTCGAACGCACCGCGTGCGGCGTCCTCGGTCTCGAAGAAGCCATAGTCGGGCCGACGTTGGGTCCGGCTGGTACTCTCTTCGACCTCGAAGGGGATACCCAGTTTCCGGAACATCGGCCGGATAAACTTCTCCTCGAGCTGGGACTCGTTACGCTTGGGAGCCGTACCCTTCTCGCGCTCCCACAGGTCCATGATGTCCGCTTTCGCCTCGCGGAGGTCCTCGTCGCTAAGCTCGTCCCACGCCTCGGTCTCGGGGAGGTGCTCGTCCAGGTAGTAGTTCGAGAACAGGTCGCGATTCGTCCGGTAGGTGAGTGCCGTTTGCATACGTTATAGTGGAGTGACGATGAGGAACTGGTCCGTGTCCTTGCTGTCGATGATAGCGTGAGCGACTTCCTTCGTATCGGCAACGTCGACGTCGACATCGTCGCCGATCCCGGCTTCGAGCATTTCGAGCTCAGAACCCGAGATGTTCACCCGCCCGGAATTGCCTGAATTCCGGGCGATTGTTTTTCGAGTCATTCGCGATGCTTTGCCCAACTGACCGCCATTATATAGTCTTTACTTAGACTATTTCGTCTTGGTTGATACGAATAGCAACATCGAAGTCACATCAAGCAGGCCGGAGATCTCGCCACCGTACGTCGACAGTTTCCCCGTCATCCAGTTTTATGCGGAAGAGATACCCTTCCCGAGAGTCCCCTGTCACAGCCTGGGCATCATCCTCGAGTATCTCCACGACCGTTCCTCGGGTATCATGGAGACGCTGATAGTCAGGATCCGTCTCGTCTGGAATATCTATGCGGACACGATCTCCCGTATCAAATCGTTTCATAGCTAAAGTGCTGGAGCTAGCCTCGGTTAGAGACCATACAGTCTCGATCTTGAAGATAATCTCGGAGACGGGCAAAGGTGTCAGCACAACTTTCTGAGGAATCACGGAAAGTGGCGGGAGTCGAAAGCGTCTCCCAATCTCCAATTAACACGAGACGTTTCTTTGCCCGAGTTATAGCTACATTTAGTCGCTTCCGTGCCGTCTGAGGCGGGGACTCAAGAAAGCCAGAATCGTTCTCGGGATTCGACCGGGTGAAAGAGACGATTATGACTTCTCGTTGCCCCCCTTGGAATTTATCAATAGTCTCCACGTCGACGCTATTGTATTCGAGCTCCTCGATACTGCTAACGAGTTCAGAGCGAATTGTTTCTCGTTGATCACTATACCCAGTAATAACACCAATATCACTCGCATCAACATCGTGATTCAGCGCCCGCTGAACCTGTGCCACAACATACTGTGCTTCGGTTGGATTGTGGTAAGAATTTGAACCGGAATTTTGAGCTTCGCCACTGTTGTCATCAATTGCGAGGAGGGGTGTAAGGCCATCAATCGTTGCTGTCCGGTTGTCTTCACCGTGTTCTAGATTCCCATCATAGAATTCCTGGCTCGCGAATTCGGCAATCGACTCATGCATTCGGTACTGACGGTAAAGGGTCTGGGCAAGATCCTCTCCATAGACATCGAGGAGTCGCTCAAATAGAGATGTGTGTAGGCCCCGGTCGCGCATTTCTGGATCCGATACGAATGGAGGTAGCTGTCTATGGTCGCCAGCGAGGATAGTCCGGTACCCGTATGGACGAAGACGACCACGATCGGTTTCTTCCACACGGTTCCCCCATCCGAATGGGACAGCCGTTGCAGGTCCGGACGCCTGCGTCGCTTCATCAATTACCACGAGATCGAGGTTAACATCGTCTCGGTCTTCAAGAACTGCCGCCGTATTAGTCGTTGACGCGATAATATCGGTACCCTCGATATTCGAATCTAGTCGGTTGGTAGAGGTATAGTACCGGGAGGCGACAAATGAATCGACGTCTTGCCGGGAACTGCCTATACGAACCATCGAAATGTCAGAGAGTTCATCTTCGGCACTAAACCGCTGAACAATTCGATGAAGAGAGGCTTCGTCAGGGGTCTCAGAGGTACTTTCACCGGCTACGATGTTGTCAACAGCTTGGTTCGAGTGTGCACAGACGAGAACTCTATCTCCGGTTTCGACCGCGTGCTCGATAATCGTGACCAGCGTTCGGGTTTTCCCAGTACCGGGAGGTCCGTGAATACAGAATACGTCGTCTGTACAAAGCGCATCGACGGCTGCTCGCTCTTGATAGGTATTCAATTCCAGATCGGGAGTGAAATCTAGATTAAGAGGGGAACTGAAATCGATATTCGAGTCCCCACGAAGGAGTGATTCGGATGTCTCGCTCAATTGTTTGAACGCTTCGTACTCTCGACGCTCTGCCACTCCTTTTTGCACAACACGGAGCGTGACTTCCCCAATTTCGCTAAGATCTACGTCCTCCCGGTCATAGGTTCCAAACCCATCATCAATTACGATAGATCTTTCGTCGATTCGAGTGATAATCCCATCTAAAGCTGCGGTATCACCATAATCATCCTCCCATAGAAGAGCGACTGTATTACCTTCATAGATGTCATATACATCCTGCACAGGTTCGTACATACGTCCGAGCGAGTCTGACGGCGGGAGATCAACGTTACAAGTTATCGTAGAAGGCCCTCTGTGGATATCAGTGGATCTTACCACTCCTCCTCCAGAACGGTCAACATCTACACCGTGCCCAACTATGGTATCTAAGTCTCCTTGATGTTGGGATAAAAGCTCAGTTCGGACAAATTCGAGCGTTTCATCAACGAAAGTAGAGTACTCGTCAGCACTCATCGGGGACTCAGCACTGATAGGATTTGGTCGATACGGAGGACGATCGTCTAGAACTTCAGATAAGAGATTATCCGGGTTTGAAAATCGTCGATCCCAGAAACGGAGCCGATACAGTAAGCCCGACCGTGAGGCGTTGTCATATTCAATGAAGTCTGGAGCTCCATTATCTGTATTATAATATTGAAGCGAGTGACCGTATTCGTCTTCAGTGTATAATATGTATTCGCCAGTTAGTGATGCTGACCCGGGTTCATGAACTGGTAGCAGCACAGCATCCCCTCTAACCAGACCACGTCGCCGAAATACAGCAATTAAGTGGTCTAAAGCTACCGCAGGAGCATCTGGATCCCACCTTTCCTCTTCCTGCACTTCTGCGTCCGATAAACGTACCTGCCCACTAGGATCCGATTCAAATTGAGACTTTTTATGCTCCAGATACGTCTCCATTAGAAATCGGGTACAAACTCCTGGTTAAAAAAGCCCCATTGACGATGACGAAAGACTGCTGGGAATGAGTTCGTTCATGTTTCCGGAAAAGAGTGTAGCTAACACAATAACCACACGACAGAGGGGATCAAGACATTATCACCGTTCGTTTCCGGAAACGACCCGGTCAAGTTTTTAATATTAGCTAAAGAAGTCGTCTAACAGATATAGATGATCCGCGATGCTCGCGTCCTCCGGGCCGGATTCGTTCCTCGGGAAGTAGAGCATCGCGACGCTGAAGTCAACCACCTCTCCAGCGTCCTCGAACCCATCACGAACGGAGAACCAGCCGACACAGCCATCGTCACCGGACCCAGCGGCGTCGGCAAGACGTGCATCTCGCAATTCGTCACGGAACGGCTCCGCGAAGAGGTCCTCGACGTCGAGACTACCTACGTCAACTGCTGGCGCAACTACACCCGGTTCCGCACGCTCTACCAGATCCTCGACGACCTCGGCGCGACCATCGACATCCACCGGCAGTCGACGCCGCATGACGAACTCGTCGACCGCCTCCAGCAGCATG
>Ga0207850_100863_pt1 | contig 11655 bp, 10 predicted proteins | sample 23E2SouthBayCA_FD_187746 | JGI IMG/M metagenome (GOLD analysis project Ga0207850, IMG submission 187746) | Aerobic enrichment media microbial communities from Eden Landing Ponds, California, USA - A23 E3 (3) (SPAdes) | ecosystem: Environmental > Aquatic > Marine > Unclassified | place...
CCGTATCTATGATGGCGACGACACACGCGTTCGTGGGGTTGGCGGTCGCCGCGCTCGTCTCCCTCGTCGCGCCCGAGTTCGCGGTCCCCGTCGCCGCTGCCGGCCTCGCCGGCGGCGTCTTCCCCGACCTCGACCTCTACGCCGGCCACCGACGCACGCTCCACTTCCCGGTCTACTACGGCGTCGCCGCCGCCGCTGCGGGCACGCTCGCGGTGCTCGTACCGTCTGCGTGGACGGTCGCCGGTGCCGTCTTCCTCGCGGCCGCCGCGCTCCACGCCGGCAGCGACGCGCTCGGCGGCGGCCTCGAACTCGAACCGTGGGAGGGAACCAGCGAGCGCGCCGTCTACAGCCACTTCCACGGCCGGTGGCTCCCGCCGCGCCGACTCGTCCGCTACGACGGCGCGCCCGAGGACCTCGCGGTCGCCGCCGTCTTCGGCGTGCCCGCGGCGCTGGCGTTCGGGCCGTCCGTCCAGCGCGTCGTCGCCGTCGCGCTCGCCGTCTCCGCCGGCTACGTCGTCGTCCGCAAGCGCCTCCCCGCGGTCGCCACGTGGCTGCTCGCGCAGGTGCCCGCCGGCGTCCGCCGCCACGTCCCCGAGCGGTTCGCGCCGTAGCCCGGCGACGGCGGTATAAGAAGCCTTAACCTCGCTCGCTCCCGACCGGCACGCATGCCCAGTTTCGAGGTCCCCGAGGTCGACCTCAGCCAGTACTCCATGCGGCAGCTGCTCGCGCCGCCGCTGGCGTTACTGGTCGTCGCGCTGGCGGTCATCGGCGCGTGGGTCGCCCTCACGGGGTCACCGGTCACCCCCGGCATCGAATTCACCGGCGGGACGGAACTCGTCGTCGAAGCCAACGCTCCACAGGCGCAGGTCACCGCGGCGTTCGAGCAGCCGCACGACTCCATCCGCCCCATCGGCACCGACGGCTCCCGGTACCTCGTCACCTTCCAGTCGTCGGAGCAGCAGGCGCTCACCCAGCAGGCCACCGACGCCGGCTTCGAGGTGGTCCAATCGCAGAGCACCTCGGCGACGTTCGGTAGCTCCACCCAGCGGCTCGCGCTGCTCGGCGTCGCCATCGCGTTCGCCGGCATGAGCGTCGTCGTCTTCCTGCTGTTCCGGACGTTCATCCCCTCCATCGCGGTCGTGCTGTCCGCGTTCAGCGACATCGTCGTCCCCGTCGCGCTGATGAACCTCTTCGGCATTGAACTCTCGCTGGGGACCGTCGCCGCACTGCTGATGCTCATCGGCTACAGCGTGGACTCCGACATCCTCCTGAACAACCACGTCCTCCGGCGCTCGGGGGACTTCTGGGAGAGCGTCCACCGCGCGATGCGCACCGGCGTCACGATGACCGTCACCTCCATCGCCACGATGGCGGTGATGACGGTCGTCTCCTACGTCTTCGGCATCCAACTGCTCACCGCCATCGGGCTGGTGTTGGTGTTCGGCCTCACCACTGACCTCCTGAACACGTACATGTTGAACGTCTCACTGCTTCGCTGGTACAAGTTCGAGGGGGTGGCGCGATGAGCTGGCTCCGCGAGAACTGGCGGGTCGCGTTCCTCGTCGTGTTGCTGCTCGGGTCGTCGGTCGCGCTGTTCGCGCCCGGCATCGGCGCGTCCGCCAGCGAGGACGAGGCCGCCGCCTCGCGGCCGACGAACCTCCAGTACGGCCTCGAACTCTCCGGCGGCGTGCGCCTGCGGGCGACCGCCGTCGGCGTCACCGCGACCGGCGTCGACGTCCCCGGCAACGAGACCGCGCGCAACGGCCTCGAAGCCGACATCGCGGGCGCGCTCTCGCTCGACCCCGGAAGCGTCACCGCGCGCGACCGGCCCAGCGGCGACGCTTCCGACGTGGTAGAGGTGTACGCGAACAACACCACCGCGGAAGTCAGGACCGCCCTCGACGACCTCGGGGTCGGCTACGACTCCGTCTCCAGCGGCGTCACGTCCGCGACGCGCAGCGAAATCGTCGACACCATCTCCACGAAGATCGACGCCACCGGCTTCTCCGGCGCGTCGGTCTACTCCACGGAGACCCAGTCGGGCTCGCACTACGTCGTCGTCGAGGTCCCCGGGCAGAACGCTTCGCAGGTGCGCTCGCTCATTCAGGGCCGCGGCGAGGTCGAGATGCTGGCGTACTACCCGGAGGGCACCAATCAGACGAACGCCACGGTGCTGACGCACTCTCAGCTCCAGCGCAGCGACGTCAGCACCGCGCAAGTCATCAACGACCGGCCGTCGGTCCCCGTCTCGCTCACGCAGGACATCGCCGAGGAGTTCGCCGCCGACATGCGCCAGTACGGGTTCGCGGCGAACGCGCCGAGCGCCGGCTGTGAGTTCCCGAACGGCGGCTACTGCCTGCTGACCGTCCTCGACGGCGAAGTCGTCTACGACGCCGGCGTCCGCGCGAACCTCGCGCAGAGCTTCGAGAACGGCGACTTCGTGCAGGACCCGCGGTTCGTCATCACCGCCAACTCGATGGAAGAGGCCCGCGAGCTCCGCGTGAACCTCCAAGCCGGCGCGCTCCCGACCGACCTCAGCTTCCAGGACTCCTACTACGTCTCCCCGAGCTTCGCGGAGAAGTACAAGCCGCTGTCGCTCGTCACGGGCCTGGCGGCCGCCGTCGCGATGGCGCTGGTCGTGTTCGCGCGGTACGGCGACCCCCGCATCGCGGTGCCGATGGTGTTCACGGCGCTCTCCGAGGTCGTCATCCTGCTCGGGTTCGCGGCCGTGAGCGGGCTGGCGTTGGACCTCTCGCACATCGCCGGGTTCATCGCCGTCATCGGGACCGGGGTCGACGACCTCGTCATCATCGCCGACGAGGTGATGACCGAGGAGGTCGGCTCCCAGCGCGTGTTCCAGAGCCGCTTCCGGAAGGCGCTGTGGGTCATCGGCGCGGCCGCCGTCACCACCATCATCGCGATGAGCCCGCTGGCCGTGCTCAGCCTCGGCGACCTCCGCGGGTTCGCCATCATCACCATCCTCGGCGTGCTCGTCGGCGTGCTCGTCACGCGGCCGGCGTACGGCGACGTGCTCCGCCGCCTCCTCACCGGCGAGCACTGACTCGGCCGTTCTTCTCCGCACCGCCCCGGGCGCCACGCTTAACCCGGCTACGGACGCAGACGGAGTATGACCGTAGATTCGCGGCGCGCCGCCGCCAGCGCCACCATCAGCCTCACGGGCGTCGTCGTCGTCGCCGTCATGCTGCGCCACGTCCTCTCCGCACAGCCGCCGCTGTCGGGGTGGCTGCTCGCCGGCTTCGGCGGGCTCGTCGGCGCCGCGCTGGTCGCCGCCGGCTACGTCGTCTACCGCGCGGGGTTCACGCTCCGGCAGACGCTCGGCATCGCCGGCTGGAACGTCCTCGGCATCGTCGTCATCGGCGCCGCGCTCGCGCTGCTGTACGCCTACCAGTCGGCGGTCGCATCGCTGCCCGCCGCCCCGGTCTTCTCGGGCACCGTCGTCGTCGCGGTCAGCGCCGTCGCGCACGTCCTCATCGGCGTCAACGACGCGCGCCGCATCCGCGCCCGCCAGCTCGCCCGCGAGCGCGAGAAGCTCGACGTGCTCTCCCGGCTCGTCCGCCACAACCTCCGCACTGAGGCCCAGCGCCTCTACAGCTACGCGACCCGCGTCCGCGCGGTCGACGGCGAGTCCAGCGACGACATCGCCGACGACGTCCACGGCTCCGGCGAGCGCCTCGCCGCGCTCCACGAACACATCACGACCATCCGCAACCTCGTGGACGACCCGCCGGAGCGCCGGCCCTACGACGTGGACGGCGCCGTCGCCGCCGTCGTCACCGACCTCCGCGAGGAACACCCGGACGCGACCATCGACGTGACCACCGGCGACGCGACGGCCGCGGCCGGCGACTACCTCGAAGACGCGATTCGGGAGCTCGTCGAGAACGCCGTCGAGCACAACGACAGCGACCACCCGTGGGTCGGCGTCGAGGTCACGCAGGCCGACGGCCGCGTCGAAATCGCGGTCCGCGACGACGGCCCCGAGATTCCCGACATCGAGCGCGAGACCGTCACCGGCGAGCGCGAACTCACCCAACTCAGCCACGGCAGCGGCGTCGGCCTCTGGCTGGTGCGCTGGATCGTCGACGCCTACGACGGCCAACTCCGGTTCGGCGACCGCGAGGACGGCAACGAGGTCGTGGTGTCGTTCCCGGCTAGAAGTCAGTGAGCTTCGCCTCGGTCGCGCCCTTCGCGTCCAGTCCGAACTCCGACAGTTCCACGAACTCCATGTCGTTGTCGCGGAGCGCGCGCCGCACGCGCTCCGAGGCCGACGGCGCGACCAACATCCCGCGCACCTCGTCGTTGCTCTCGGCGTACAGTTCGACGTAGCGCTTGAGCTGGTCGAAGTGGTTCAGCGTCGCCTGAATCCGCTTGACCTCCACGACCACGGGCGTCCCCTCGCTGTCGACGGCGTAGAAGTCCACGAACCCGTACTTCGTCTCGCGCTCGTGCTCGACGATGCGGATGCCGTCTTCGAGGCTCTCGGGGTTGTTCTGGATGAACTCGTGCATCTCCGCCTCCGTCCCGGACTCCTCGTAGGTCGCGCCGTCCTCGGCCTCGAAGCGCGTGACGCCGTACGCTTCGAGGACGCGGGCCTCCACGCGCTCGCTAGGGTTGCTGCGGCGCGCCAGCAGGACGGCGTCGCCGTCGCTCTCGCGGGCCTCGACGGTGCCGCCGCCCGGCATCCAGTTGACGGGCTTGTGGCCCGTCGGCTGGTGGACGAGGAACGTGCCGTCGGGCTTGGCGACCAGCAGGCGGTCGCCCTCGCCGAGGTAGCCGCTGGTGCGGCCCTCGTACTCGACCTCGCAGCGGGCCTCCACGGTCAACACCGCGCCGTCCCGGAACGCCGCCTTCGCCGCGGCGACGAACGCCTCGGGGTCGGGCGCGTCCAATCGCTGTACGACCATCGTCTCCCGCGGTTACCGCGAGCCACCGATAAAGCTACGGATTAGAACTCCCCGAGGCCGGACTGCTCGGCGGCCGCGAGCGCGTCCCGGCTGGTCTGCCACGACTCGCGGGCGCACGTCGGGAGGGCGCCGTGCTCGCGGACGTACTCTTCGAGGAACTCCCGGGTCGCCGGGTCGCTCGGGTAGCCCGACCCCACGTCGCCGTACTCCGCCGCGAGGGACGCGACGTGTCCGTCGCGGGCGACCTTGGCGACGATGCTGGCCGCCGCGACCAGCGGGTACTCGTCGTCCGCGCCGTGCTCGGCCGTCACGTCCACCTCGGCGGGCACGCCGTCGGTGACCCGCCGACCGAACCGCGCGGCGTCCACGTCCCCGGCGTCCACGTGCCCCGCGAGGCCGTCCTCTGCGACTTCGGCGAGCGCGTCCGCCTGCGCTTCGACCGTGAGCGCGTTCATGTCCGTCTCCGGGTCGTCGATGCGCTCGACCGGGACCTCCGCGACCCCGACCGCGAAGCCGTCGCGGATGCGCTCCGCCAACGCCTCGCGGCGCTCCGCTGACAGCCGCTTGGAGTCCTTGACGCCGTCCGGGAGGTCGTCGGGGTCGCCGGCGACCGCCGCCGCGAACATCGACCCCAGCACGGGTCCCTTCCCGGCTTCGTCGACGCCGAACGCGGTCATTCCCGGAAGTATTGTTCGTCCTCGAACTCGTCGCGCTCGCCCTCCACGGTCACCACGTCCAGCGCCGTCACGGTCGCCTCGACGCCGAGCGCGCCCGCGAGACTCGGCTCCGTGCGCCCCTCGTCGCTGGAGACGAGTTCCTTGATGTAGAGGCCGCCCTCGCCCTCCACCTCGACGACGGCGTGCGTGTCGTCGGTGAGTTCGCCGGTGATATCGTACACCTCTCGCTCGCGGACCTTCTCCGCCCGCCGGTGTTTCACGCGCTGGGGCGTCTCCTGCTGGATGGTCGCGCCGTCCAGTTCCAGCAGTGCGCCCTCGAAGTCGTCCTCGTCGACCGGCGCGCCGAACTCCACCTGCGCGCGGTAGCGCTTGCGCGCGTCCAGTTCCTTCACGCGCGCCACCATCTCGTAGGACGCCAGCCGCACGCCCTCGACCTCGACTTTCCCCTCGGCGTACTCGTTGATGGCGTCCTCCAGTTCCTCGGCGTCGGGGTGGCGCTCCTGAGGCTCGTCGACCTCGACGACGAACGGCCGCCCCGTCCCGAGCATCAGCGCGTCGATGTCCTCGCGGCCCGCGCCGTGGAACGACGCCGACTCGCCGTCCATCGCCTCGATGACGGGCGGCGCGGTCAACTGCTCGACGCTCTCCGGGTAGAGGTAGCCCGTGCCCTCGCAGTGCGGGCACGGCGAGTCCACCAGCGTCCCCGTGCCGTTGCAGTCCGAACACGGCCACTTCGTCTGCGGAATCCCCCGCTCCAGCTTGCGGTACCGGCCGTAGACGAACGCCGAGTTCACGGTCACCTCGACGGTCTCGTCTTCGACGTCCAGCACCGCGAGCACGTCCGGGCGCTCGAAGTCCACGCTCGCGCCTGTCCGCTGGCCGACGCGCTTGCCGACCTCGCGGTTGCACTCGGACTTGAACAGCTCACCGGCGTCCTCGTCGAGGTCCGCGAGGTCCCGTAGCATCGTCTCGTTCTCCTCCACGAGCGGCGGCGCGCGCGTCCCGACTTGGTACGTGTCGAAGCGCTGCTCGCCGAGCGCCTCCACCACGAGGTCCGCGAACTCGTCGAAGCGCCCCGACGCCCCCTCGCAGACCCAACACTCCGCCGGGTCGACGGCCTCGTAGGGCTCGTCGTCGTCCAGCGCCACCGTCGTCCGCAGCGCCCGCCCGCGCTCGGCGTTCGTTAGCCCGAAGCTCCGCTCCGCGAAACACCGCCCGACGCACGCGTCACAGATGGGGTCCTCCGCGAGCACCCGTCGCGCGTCCTCTACGATGGTCATGTGCGTGTTCTCGGGGTCGGGTGGTACGTATGCTTCGGTCCTCTGCCCCATGACCACCACTCAATGCCCTAGAAATCAAATTCTGGAAGGGACGTTTTGATTGCTTGGTCGGCTGCCAACTTCATCCGCCCAAGCGCAGGAATCTTCACTTCCTCTAAATCAACAAACCCCTCAATCTCAGACCCCTTATCTGGATGTTTCAACCGATTAACGGTGTTTCTCCAGCTTTTGGCATCATCAGGAGTTAACGGAGTAACATCACTGATTATTTCGTCCTTCTCGTATCCTCTCATTCGGCCAGAGGTTAGCAAATTCTCGCATACGTAGTATAGATTTGTAGTTGCCGTCCATATATTCGAGGAGAACGCATCATCGTACATATGTAGTGCTACACGAAGGTCGGCTTCCTCATCCTCCGATATTGATTTTGACCGATATTTCCTCACGCTTTCATACAGCGACCACACGTCGCCGCTAATTCTAATCGTCTCCGGGATTTCATGCATTGCTAGGAGAGCATTGGCGATATTTCCTGGCTTGATATCATTCCGGTAATCAAGACCCCCATCTCTATACCGATAAGCTCCTCCTACCGTTTGCCCGGGGTCTTGTGAGAAAAATACTGGATCTTCTGTCGACAGGGTGAGTGTGATTAATAGGTCAAAAATATCTGCATGCTGTCTCAGAGGAGGGTCAATTTCCTCTAAAAATCCACTCGTGATAATCCACCAATGCCGTGAAGAGTGATCAACGTCTTTTGAAACGCGAATTTCTCTGTCATTCGTTATCCTGGTTTTCCCTTTATACGCTTGCTCGTTGACCCATAGGTCGACCTTCTCCAATTGCTTGAATTCCAAACAATCTATATGAGGGCAAATAATCTCCTCAACTTCGTTGGTTTTCTCATCAACATTTGATTCGTTACCATTCCTCATTCTGCTAAATGGACGGAGATAAGACGGAATATAGGTAGTCATCACATCCATAATTAATTCCGGCACACATAAGATTAGCTGGGGATTCAGTCTTTCTTTCTTACACTTTTGCTAGATACGCTTCTCCAAACCCGATGCACGTAAGCCCGCCCGCTCCGACAGTCCGGCCATGAGACAGTTCGTCGTGCTCGGCCACCACGCGCCGACCGACCCCGACTTCTCGCTGGACGACCTCGCGGGCGGTGCGGGCCGCCTCGACGTGCTCTGCCGGTGCGTGAGCTCGGCGCTGTTCCTCTCGCACGGCATCCGCGACGACGTGGAGGTCTTCCTCGTGCTCGGTGACGAGGTGACCGTCCGCATCGACTCCGGGGACCTCCGGTACATGAGCCCGGACGAGCGCAACGTCGCCGGCCTACTCAAGCAGGCCCTCGAAGCCAAAGAGCGCGCCATCGGCCACCGGGAGGCCGAGTCCACGCCCGGCATCCACGTCTCCAAGCGCGGCTTCGCGGCGGTGCTCGACGGCCTCGACGGCACCGTCGTGGAACTCCACGAGGACGGCGACCCGCTCGCCGACGTGGCGCCGCCCGAGAATCCGGTGTTCGTGCTCTCGGACCACGAGGACTTCACTGAGGAGGAGGCCGTCCTGCTCGCGGACCGCAGCGACCAGCGGGTGCGCGTCGGTCCCGAAGTCCTGCACGCCGACCACGCGATTACGGTCGCGCACAACTACCTCGACACCGACGGCTTCACCGACTACTGATGCGGGTGAGCGTCGTGGGCGCGAGCGCGCCCTCCGAGGCCGCCGTCGCGGACGCCCACGAGGTCGGTCGGCTGCTCGCCGAGCGCGGCCACACCGTCGTCTGCGGCGGGCTGGGCGGCGTGATGGAAGCGGTCTGCCGCGGCGCGAGCGACGCCGGCGGCCACACCATCGGTATCCTCCCCGGGGAGGACCGGGACGCCGCCAACGAGTACGTCGAGACGACCATCGCAACCGGGCTCGGGCACGCGCGGAACGCGCTCGTCGTCATGAACGGCGACGCCGTTATCGCGGTCGACGGCGCGGGCGGCACGCTCTCCGAAGTCGGGTTCAGTTCGGTCTACGACCGCCCGATTGCGGGCCTCGGCGCGCCCGACGCGCCCCACGTCGAAGCCGTCGGGACGCCCACTGACGCCGTCGAGTACGTGGAAGCGCGCGCCGACTGACGGTCACAGCGTTCGATACTCACGTCGCTGGCGCTGTTCGCGCACGAATAGCGAGAAAGACAGAGAGAACCGCAGAACGGAGCGGAGCTTATTCGAGGTCGAAGCGGTCGAGGGTCATGACCTTGTGCCACGCGGCCACGAAGTCCTCGACGAACTTCTGTTCGGCGTCCTCAGCGCCGTAGACGTCCGCGATGGCGCGGAGGCGGGCGTTCGAGCCGAAGATGAGGTCGAAGCGGGTGGCCTCCCACTCGACCTCGCCGGTCTCGCGGTCGCGCACCTCGAACACGCGCTCGTCCTCGTCGACGGCCTCCCACTCGTAGTCCATGTCGAGGAGGTTGGCGAAGAAGTCGTTCGTGAGCGCGCCGGGGTCGTCCGTGAAGACGCCGCGGTCGGCGTCGCCGTGGGTCGCGCCGAGCGCGCGCATCCCGCCGACCAGCACCGTCAGCTCCGACGGCGTCAGGTTCAGCAGTTCGGCCTTGTCGATCATGCGGTCCTCGGGCCGGTCGTCGTAGCCGCCGCCGAGGTAGTTCCGGAACGCGTCGGCCTTCGGCTCCAGCGGCTCGAAGGAGTCGGCGTCGGTCTGCTCGTCGGTGGCGTCCGTGCGACCGGGCTCGAACGGCACGTCGACGTCGTAGCCGGCGTCGGCGGCCGCCTGCTCGACGGCCGCGTTCCCGCCGAGCACGATGAGGTCGGCCAGCGACACGCGCACGTCGTCGTCGCGGGCGTCGTTGAACGACGCTTGGATGTCCTCCAGCGTTTCGAGGACGCTTTCCAGTTCCGCGGGCTCGTTGGCGTCCCAGCTACGCTGGGGTTCGAGGCGGATGCGGGCGCCGTTGGCGCCGCCGCGCTTGTCGCTGTCGCGGTACGTCACGGCGGACGCCCACGCGGTCTTGGCGAGCTGCTGGCGGGACAGCTCCGAGTCCAGCAGTTCCGCCTTGAGTTCGGCGACCTCCTCGTCGCCGACGAGCTCGTAGTCGGCGTCCGGGAGCGGGTCCTGCCAGATGAACGTCTCCTCGGGGACCTCCGGGCCGACGAGGCGCTCGGGCGGGCCCATGTCGCGGTGGATGAGCTTGTACCACGCCCGCGCGAACGCCTGCTGGAAGTCGTCGGGGTTGTCCTGGAAGTGTTCGAGGACCTCCCGGAAGTCGTCGTCGTGCTTCAGCGCGACGTCCGTCGTCAGCATCATCGGTTCCTCGGTGTCGTCGGGGTCGTGGGGCTTCGGCGCGTCCTCGACGCCGTCGCCGACCGGGCGCCACTGCCACGCGCCGCCGGGCCCCTTCACGGAGGTCCAGTCGTGGTTCAGGAGGTTGTCGATGTACCCCATGTCCCACTGGGTCGGCGAGGAGTTCCACGGCCCCTCGATGCCGCTGGTGATGGTGTCCGGGCCCTTGCCCTCGCCGAGGTCGTTCTCCCAGCCGAGGCCCTGCAGGTCGATGGGCGCGTCCTCGGGCTCGACGTCGACGTGCTCGTCGGGGTCGTCCGCGCCGTGGACCTTCCCGAACGTGTGGCCGCCGGCGATGAGCGCGACCGTCTCCTCGTCGTCCATCGCCATCCGCGAGAACTCCTCGCGGATGTTCGCCGCGGAGCCCTCGACGTCCGGCTCGCCGTACGGCCCCTCGGGGTTCACGTAGATGAGCCCCATCACGGTGTTCGCCAGCGGATCGCGGAGCTCACCGGTTTCGTTGTCGCCCTCGAAGCGCTCCGGGGACGTGGTCTCCCACTCGGTCTCCGGGCCCCAGTCGACGGCGTGGTTGGGCTTGAACTCGTCGTCGCGGCCGCCCGCGAAGCCGTACGTCTCGAAGCCCATCGTCTCCAGCGCGACGTTCCCCGCGAGGATGATGAGGTCGCCCCACGAGAGCTGCTTGCCGTACTTCTGCTTGACCGGCTGGAGCAGGCGCCGCGCCTTGTCGAGGTTCACGTTGTCCGGGAAGCTGCTCTCCGGCGGGAGCCGCTGGAGGCCGCCGGACGCGCCCGCGCGGCCGTCCGCCGTCCGGTACGTCCCGGCGCTGTGCCACGCCATCCGGATGAACAGCGGCCCGTACGTGCCGTAGTCCGCGGGCCACCACTCTTTGGAGTCCATCATGACCTTCCGGATGTCGTTTTTCAGCTGCTCGTAGTCGATGTCCTCGAACGCCGCCGCGTAGTCGAAGTCCTCGTCGAACGGCCCGACCTCGTGGCCGTTGTCGTCGAGCACGTCGACGTCCAGCAGGTTCGGCCACCAGTCGTCGACGCCTTTCGGGTCCCAGTGCTCCCCGCTTCCCCCGTCGGGTCGCAGGTCCTCGCTGTCGCGTTCGGGTTTGTCGTCACTCATCGGAGTTCTACCTACTCGTAGCCACTCGTGGCTCCCAGTTAACGATACCGTTGGCATCTGCTAACTCCAGCGGGCGCACTCGCGGCGCCGCCGTCGCGTGTTCTCAGCCCCCACGGTTCGATGATTCGGAAGCGTTAAACCGACCACGGACCAACGATGGACTGCGGGCCGGTGGGGTAGCTTGGTATCCTTCGGCCTTCGGGTGGCCGTAACCACGATTCAAATTCGTGCCGGCCCACTGGGTACATACCCGTTTTCCCGCATTCTCTGATACTTAGCGGCCGCTCTACGGGGTGGTCAGCGTGAGCCGGTACCTGCGGACCG
>Ga0207850_100871_pt1 | contig 11595 bp, 13 predicted proteins | sample 23E2SouthBayCA_FD_187746 | JGI IMG/M metagenome (GOLD analysis project Ga0207850, IMG submission 187746) | Aerobic enrichment media microbial communities from Eden Landing Ponds, California, USA - A23 E3 (3) (SPAdes) | ecosystem: Environmental > Aquatic > Marine > Unclassified | place...
GGTATCTCGACGGGCAGTGCTGGAGCCACAATAAAAAGGTTGTCCGACTCCCCGGGAGACCCGTCGGCGGTCCGACGAAGACGCGGGTCGGCTACTGACCCAGCGGGTCGCGGTTGATCGCGACGCCGTGGGGCGTGATGATGAGTTGGTCGTCGCCTTTCTGGGCGATGTCACCGCCGACCTCGTTGGCGACCTGTTTGAGTTCGTCCGTGATGTGTTCCATCGTCCGGTCCTGGGTGGTGTGGCGGGTGATGTCCGCGATCACGACGGCGCCGTCGTAGACGGCGTCTTTGATGTCGATGACGTCCTGTTTGTCGCTGATCTTGGCGATGCGAAGCTCGGTCTGTGCGGCCATGGCCCCGGTATCGACGGCATCGCTGTCGATCTCGACGTAATCCTCCTTCTGACGGGTCCCCCCGGAGTCGGGGATGATCTTGCTCATCAGTCCCATACTCCCTACCCTGTGCCCCGACGGCTTGTAGTTTACGTCAGACGCTCTTTTCCCCGCGAATCCGTTCGGAACGTGGTTCGGCTTCGTGTCGGGGGTGTCGATCGGGTCGGTACCGGGCCGTCGACACGACGAGTCGGGTCCGTCGTTCGTCGAATCAGACGATGCCCGCTCGGAAAACGAGATAGAACATTCCGAGCGACGTCACGAGGCTGACCGATACCATCCCGAGCAGGAACCCCGTGGAGACGCCACTAAATATGTCCTCCTCCTCAGCGATCTCGGAGAGAACCACGCTCAGGTTCCGGTCGTCCTCACCGACGGTGACCGTCACGGACGACCACAGGGAGAGTAATCGCGAGACCGCGACGAAATACCCGAGCGTGTACGCAACGCTCGTTCCGAGATAGACGAGGAGGTTGAGACGGAACGTCTGGAAGTTGTACACCTCGGCGCCGACGATTATAAACACGGCACCGAGTTTCACGCCGGTCGCCATGTCGTCCACGCTATCGGCTCCGAGTTTTACCCACAGACCGACGCTGGAGACCACCACTGTCACCAGCGCCCAGTAGAACTGGACTGTCGTCACAATATCTGTCTGTATCGGGCCCCAGACGACCGAGAACACGGCGATCCAGGCACCGGCGACCAACACGTAGACGCCGACTGCGCCCGCGATCGCTCGCGACGACAGCGACAGCACGGACGACGCGGAGCCTGGCAACGACCGACGACGGTAACTGTAGAGTAGTTTCTGATAGATCCGCAGTGAGGACAGTCCCTCGATGTAGCCGGCGATCAGGACGACCCCGATCATCATCGGTGTCACGTCAATCCGTGCCACACCGTACATGAACAGGCCACCCCCAAGCGTGACACCACTTGCCGCGAGCCACTGCAGTCGCCTCGTTTCGCCGCCGGCCGCGACGATGGTTGCGACAGCGATGATGACGCCTGCAGTCACCACGGCAACCCCGACCCACGCCGGAAACAGGTCGAAAAACAGTGACGCCTGTAACGCAGTCATCTATCGATCGGTCCGGTGAGGACTTCGGTCGCGAGCCCTGCACACCCTCCGGCCAGCATGACGGGCACTGCCGTCGGGAGGAGTCTGAACGGATTGATTCCGTACCAGATACTGCCCATCGTATGTATCTCGAGTGTCTGGAACAGTGTGCCGACCCAGAACCCGAGGCCGAGGACGATGACGACGAGAACCAGGAGACTTCCGGCGACCGGCCCGAGAACGTCGAACACCCGCTGTAGTTTCGTGTCTTCGACGTGGATCCCCCACACCAACAGACTCCAGACTATCAGGACGTCGCCGGCGACCAGGTAGGGGTTCCAGAACTCGAACACCGCTACCACCACCAGTTCGTACATGTCCGAGACAGTATTCACCAGCGAAACTACCGTCTCGCTCATGGGTTCGACCTCCGATCAGATTCGACCCAGTCGAGGTCCACTCGACCATTCATCCGTCTGGCCCTATCCGGATCGACCGTTATAGTAGTACGAGGCCGGTTATCGAGCACAAAAACGGGCTATCGTCCTGAAATCCGGGTGACTCTCCGAACTCGACGAGCAGATCCCTGGCCGACAGCGCTTCGCGCGGTGATCGGCTGTCGAGTGAGCGCCGCTCTCGAACCAGGCGAACTGTCGGGATTCGAACAGCACACAGCACTCGTGTGGTGGGGCGCCGTTCGAAATGTCATATACAAAAGTGGTTCTCGCGACTCGCACCGCTCGCTAGTAGACTCACGTTGCCGGATGCGACTCGGCGACGTGGCTTGCCGCGGGTCGGGCGGCCGACACGCGGTAGCGATTGCGGACCCGGCGTTGACTCGCTTTCGGGGGCCAGCTATACGATGGAGGAGTCCCCAGCACGGGTATGACGTTCAGCATCTGTGTGCGGGAACCGTACGTGGACGAGGACGGCGAGGAACAGACCCGCTACGGCGTCGCGGTGACGACTCGCCTGGCGGGTGTCGGGACGCTCTGTCCGTTCGCCAGCGAGAACGGTGCGGTCGCGACCCAGAGCCTCGTCAACGTCGACCTCGGCCGGAAGGGCGTCGAGTATCTCGACGACGGGCTCGCTGTCGAGGACGCCCTGGAGGCACTGTTGAACGCCGACGAGGGCCGCGAGGGACGCCAGCTCCACGGGGTCGGCGCGGAAGGGGAGTTCGCCTTCTCCGGCGAGGAGTGTCGCCCCTGGTACGGTCACACCGTCGGCGAGAACTACACGGTGGCCGGCAACCTGCTGACCGGCGCGGAAGTCGTCGACGCGGTGGCCGAAACCTACGAGCGGGACGCGCCCGATCTGGGAGTCGCGTCGGGTTCCGAGGACGAAGGAGACGCCGACGTTGACGGGGATAACGACGAAGGAAACGCCGATGCCGACGCCAACGGAGACGACGACGGAGGCGAGGACATTCACGGGGACGACGAGACGGCGCCACTGGCCGAGCGACTCGTCGACGCGCTGGCCGCGGGCCACGCCGAGGGTGGCGACAAGCGCGAGGAACTCCACGTCCAGAGCGCGGCGTTGCTCGTCCGAACGACCGAAGAGCGAGAGATGGAACCCTATTACGACGACCTGCGCGTCGACGCGACCGAGACGCCCATCGAAGACCTCCGGGACACCTACGACCTGGCGAAGGAGGGCTACGAGATGGCGCTGGAGCGCTACGAGGAGGCCTACGAGGACGACGAGGACGCCGGGAACTGACTGCCGACGTCGCCGCGCGGTATCCGCCGTCGCTCAGGACAACTCCTCGACCCGAGTGTGGACGAATCCACGCAGCCAGTCGGCGGCGTCGTCGGGGTCTCCACCGGAAACGAACCGGCTGAAGTAATCGAAGTAGTGCAGGTGGTCCAGTACCGAGAGGAGTCTGTAGGCGGGGTAGGTCTCGTCGAAGTGGTCCTCCCGGCACCCGCCGCGGGCGTCGACGCAGGCGCCGCGCAGTTCGTCGCGGAGGCGGTCGGCGCTGTCGTCGGGTGCGAAAACGAGGTTCTCGGCGTGGGAGTCCCGGTAGAGTATAGACTGGTCGACGGCGCGCTCGTCGTCGAACGTTTCGAACGCATCGAGAGCCGCCCCCACCGGACCCCGGAGGTCGTCGAAACGGTCGTCGACTCGCTCTACGTTCCACTCGACGACCGACCGGTAGATGGCTCCCCACTCGTCGAAAGGGTAGTCGATACCGAACGCACCGTCGTCGACGACCAGTCGACCGTACCGACCCTCGTAGTCGAGGTCGTGGACCGCCCCGAGGTGCGTGCCGGCCTCTCGAACGAGGCGCTCGTGAGCGCCCGGCGACAGCTTGCGCACGTCGGTCAGGTGGCGGCCGTCGACGTGCTCTATGACGACATACGCGGCGTCGATCGGGCTCTCGTCGGCAGTGACGGTGGCCACGATTTCCGGAACGGACACCGCTGTCTGGTGGGCGAGTCGCTCGGCGAGCAGCGGTCCCGAGAGCAGTTCCGGACCCGACTGTGCGGTGCCGGCTTTCAGGACGATAGTGATCGCCAGTACTTTTGATCAAATAGCGATGAGTGGTCAGTTCCGGGCGTGAGCAACGTGATCTGGGAAAGGCCACAGTGACGCGTGACCATCTATCTGTGAATGCCGATATCGCGATCCAGAATGTGTCTCCGGCGCGATTTTGACGCGGTGTCTCGCAGAGACGCTGATCCTGCGAAATCCCACATACCTCTTGAAAAACGTCTATTTCCGGTCGTAGAACTCCTACGTTCGTTTCAGGCCTCACCAAGCTAACTATACAAGACTCATTGCGACCACTACAGAGTCCCCCGCTCATCCCGAAAATCTTCGATTTTCGGAGACAGCGACCGCGAGAGCGAGGCCGACCGGGGGGAGGCCTCGATGCGAACGGGGAATGCGCGGCGCTCCGCGCCGCGAAGTCGAGGCGGCGTCGCCGCCTCGCACGGAACGACCCGTGAGCGAGCGGCCCGAGGGCTTTCGTCACACGCCGGCGAGTGTGGTTGCAGTCGAAGTCATTGTCCGAGCAAATGGGGCAAGCGGACTTCGTCTCCTCACCGGCGTTCGTAGGTCACGAACGCCAACTCGCCCGCCTCGTCACGCTCGACCTCCACCCACTCACCAGAGTCCCACTCGGGAAAGTGAGTATCCCCATCGGGCTCCTCGGGCACCTCGGTCAACACGAGCCGATCCGCACGAGAGAGAAACTGCTCGTAGACGGTGGCACCGCCGGCGACGTAGGCCGTCCCCGCCCCCGCCTCGATGGCCGCCTCGACAGCCCCCTCGACGCTCTCAACCACTACGACACCTTCGGGAACCTCCGGGTCCGAGCGCGACAACACGATGTTCGTCCGGCCGGGCAGCGGCCCGTCGAGTTGCGCGGCGATAGACTCGAACGTGCGCCGGCCCAGAACGACGGGATGGCCCATCGTCGTCTCCTTGAAGTGGGCGAGGTCGGCCGGGTAGTGCCACGGCATCCCGCCGTCGTCGCCGATGACGCCGTTCTCCGCGATAGCCGCGATGAGTACCAGTTCGATTTCTCTGTCTTCTCCACCCATCGTCACTCGGCGACCGCGAAGTCGAGCCCGGGCGCCGAGTCGTATGCATGCAGCTCGATGTCGTCGAATTCGAGTTCGTCGAGGGGCTCGTCGGCCACCTCGATGGTCGGCCGGGCGCGAGGCTCGCGGGTGAGCTGTTCGAGCAGGTTCGGGACGTGGTCGGCGTTCTCGGTGCCGGGTTCGGGCGGTGTCTCGTCTTCGATCCACGCTTTCACGTCGCCGTATTCGGCCCGGTCCTCGACAGCATCCATCCGCTCGCGTAGCGCCGTCCGATTGTGCTCGTACCACTCGCCGCGGGCGCCCTCGCCGCAGTAGGCGTGGGCGTCGACGACCGTGTGCGAGAACGTCCCGACCTCGAACCCCGTCCGCTGGGCGATGACGTGGGTCAACAGCGAGTAGGCGGCGATGTTGAACGGGATGCCGAGCGCGATGTCACCCGAACGCTGGGTGAGGTGCGTGTTGAGACGGTCACCCTGCACGTTGAAGACGAAGGTGTAGTGACAGGGCGGGAGCGTGCTCACGGCGGCATTGGCGGGATGCCACGCATTCACGACGATCCGTCGCGATTGCGGGTTCTCCCGCAACTGGTCCAGCACGTACTGGATCTGGTCGAACGTCCGCTCGTCGTCGTTGACCCAGCGGTGGGAGTCCTCGGGCCAGGACTCCCCGGACAGCCCCTCCTCGGGGACCGGGTAACGGCGCCAGAACCGGCCGTAGGCGGTGTCGAGGTGCCCGTCCTCGTCGGCCCAGTCGTCCCAGATGCTCGTCTCCTCGCGCAGGTTCCGGATGTGCTCCTCGCCCGAGAGATACCAGAGCAGTTCGTGGATGAGCGAGTGCCAGCGGAAACCGTCGAGTTTCTTCGTCGTCAGCAGGGGAAAGCCCGCCTGCAGGTCGACTTCGTAGTGCGCGCCGAACGTCGACAGCGTGTCCACCCCGGTCCGGTTGGGTTTGTACGTCCCCTCGGCGACCGCCTCGCGGACGAGATCGAGATACTGCTGCATTATCGCGTGGGTGGCCGTCCGACGAGTTAAAGACTCTCCAATGACTCCCGATAGCGTCGTCACGCACGACACCTCCGACACAGGACGCCAGCGGAAGGACGACGAGACTCGTCGCTGGGGAGCGCAACGACCGCGAAAAACTGCCTCTACTTCACCCCGTTGTGACCAGAACTACTTAAACGAATTCGAGATCACGACACGAGCGCGACAGCCACGGCTCCCGTGTCAGTCGTATCTGCAGCGAGAAACTGCCTCTACTTCACTCCGTTGTGACCAGAACTACTTAAACGAATCCGGATCTCGCTCCCGTTTCACCGCGCCAGCACCAGCACGTGCCGGACGAGCGACCGGTGGACGCGCCGTTCGAACTGCGCCTCGACGGTCCAGCCGGCCTCACGTGCGGCCATGGCCCACGAGCGGTCACCGACGACGACCGCCCGCGGTGCGACGCGACGGAGTTCGACCAGTGCACTCGAAACGAGGGTCTCCAGGGAGTCGGCCTCGATCTTCGACTGGCGGCCGTAGGGAACGTCCACGACGGCGGCGTCGACGGCGTCGCCCGCAACCGGTAACCGGTGTGCGTCCCCCCGACAGACCGCAAACACCGTGTCGGACGGGAGTTCGCGGAGATTGCGGCGACTCCCGCGGACCATCTTCGCCTGTGCGTCGACGCCGACGACGCGCGCACCGACGAGCGCGCCTTCGAGGAGAAACCCCCCCGTTCCACACATCGGGTCGAGCAGCGTCGCGCCGGGGCGGGCACCGGCGACGTTCACCAGCGCGCGGGCGAGGATGGGGTCCATACTCCCCGGCTGGAAGAACGGGCGGTCGCTCGGCTTGCGGTCGCCGAAGGATCGTTCGACGGCGTGGGTCAGCCAGCCCAGCGCACAGATACCGGCTCCCGCCTGAACGCCTCCCTCGCCGTCGCCCCCCGGCGGGCCCGCAAAGAGCGCCCGCAGTTCGTGGTCGGGGTCGTCCAGGTCCACGGTCAGTCCGCGGTCGACGAGAACCCCTCCCAGAACGCGTTCGGCGCGCTGGGTGTCGATACCTGTCGTCCCGCGGACGTCGACCGCTCGCACCGCGACCGACCCGCGACGCTCGATGGCGTCGGCGTGCTCGTCACTTTCGCTACCGCCGGCGGACTCGTCCCGCTCGACCGACGCGGACCGCAGGAGCGTCGCGGCGCTCTCGACGGTCGGGTCGGTCGTCCCGACGAGTTCGCTCGCGCGCCGGGTAAAGGCCAGTTGCCCCAGGCGGTCGCTGACCGACCGCGCGGTCGCCAGTCCCGCACCGACGACCTCGACCCCGGTGGCGGCGGTCTCGGCCTCACAGGCCGCGAAGGCGTCGTCCTGCCCGGCGAGTTCGAGGCAGTACACGCCCGGGAATCACCCGCGGCCACCCAAGAACCCTCCGGTGATACGGTCGGTTGTGACGATGTAGCGGTATTTCGCCGGGCGGTCCGGCGAAATCCGGAAATAACGTACGAGCGACCGTACGAATCCGCACACCGACCGACACCTCTGGACGCGTGACCTGTCAGTCCGACCCATGAAAGTTTATATAGTTTAAATACGTCGTTTAAGTCGATACATGGTCGACCCCAAAGAGACTATCAACATAGAGAACGTCGTGGCTTCGACCGGGATCGGGCAGGAACTCGACCTCCAGAGTGTAGCGATGGACCTGGAGGGCGCGGATTACGACCCCGAGCAGTTCCCCGGCCTCGTCTACCGCACCCAGGAGCCCAAGTCGGCGGCGCTCATCTTCCGTTCGGGCAAGATCGTCTGTACCGGTGCCAAGAGCACCGACGACGTCCACGAGAGTCTCCGTATCGTCTTCGACAAACTCCGCAACCTCCAGATCCAGGTCGACGACGATCCGGAGATCGTCGTCCAGAACATCGTCACCTCGGCGGACCTGGGGCGCAACCTCAACCTCAACGCCATCGCGATCGGTCTCGGCCTGGAGAACATCGAGTACGAACCCGAGCAGTTCCCCGGCCTCGTCTACCGACTCGACGACCCCGACGTCGTCGCGCTGCTGTTCGGGTCGGGCAAGCTCGTCATCACCGGCGGCAAACAGCCCGAGGACGCCGAGGAGGCCGTCGACAAGATCGTCTCCCGCCTCGAAGACCTCGGACTGCTCGAGTAACGCGCGAAACGCGGACTGCGACGCACTCGAAACCGCGGCGAACGGTTCTCCCGCGGGACGACCCGTCCCGTGTTCTCTCTCCCGCTACTACCCGGTCCCGCGAATCTCCGGTTTTTCGATACCGTGTGAACCGGACCCGACTGGCTACAGGTCCCGGGAGTTACTCAGACTCCGCAACAGACCCCCACACTCACACCAGCGGTCGTCCGGCGATTCGACGCGGTTGCCACAGCGGGGACACTCGTATTGCTCCGATTCCGGAACGGTTACACTCGGTCTCATGCGTGTGTGAGTGTCTGCCATCCCTGGTGATAAGCGCGACCCTATTATCTTTTGAAGTATATTAGTAAACGTTCGTCCACACCCTCGGTATCTGGCGATTCGGCCGGTGGGAGTTCTTATACTTCCGCCCCCAGATCGACAGGCGTCTCCGTATCTTCCACTGATACGCTCGAAAATACTCGAATCGGAACCACATCTCGAAGTAGCGTTACGAACCAGTGCCGAATTCGCCCATCGGCGGCCGTCCGGACACTCTTCAAGCCGTCGCTCTTCGCGTGGCAGTACTCATAGCGACTGCTGGAGCGCTGTCCCAGGACGGACACCCCTGGAGCCGGTCACGCTCCGGAAACGGTCGGCATCGATCACGATCACGGTGAGCACGCTCGTCGGAAATAGCAGGAGCCAAACCGCGGGCGCACCGAGTTCGGGGTATGCTCCAGGCGAGTCCGGACCCGACCGGCGGTGGCGTGCTCGCGTTCGTGGTCACGTTCCTGGTCGCGTGGCTGTTCTACGCCGTGACCTTGCACCTGGCCGCGACGTTTTTCATCGGCGACGTGCCGAGCCAGCGCGCCGCCTACGCCGGCGTGGTACCGGCACTCGTCTCTATCCTGCTCGGCCGGTGGGGGATCGAAGGGATCGCTTTCGTCTCACCGAGTCTGGGTGTCGCGGTCGTCCTCGTCGCGACGCTCGTGGCAGACGCCGTCGCGGTCAGTGCTATCTACCGGATCTCCTGGCGCCCGACGGCAGCGCTCACGCTGTTACATCTCGCGTTCGCGGCCATCCTCGGTATCGCGCTCAACAACATCTTCGGGCTTATCTAGTGCGGCTTCGGACGTGAACAGCTAGATTCACACGATACAGCGCCTCTCGGTTGATTCTGGGGGTTCTCGTCTGAAGTCGCACTAACCCCACCGAAGCGCCCGGGTGTATCCGGATACCGGCGCTGTCAAGTACGAAGCGCTGCTCCCGAGACCGGCGTGTGAGGGCGACTCACGGTCCCCGAAAGCACTTTGTCAACTAGTCTGAACGACCGGGCATGCCGACGATCGAAGTCGCAGCCGAGGCGTTGCGCGACGAGGAGACGCCGGTCCGCGTCGAGGGGGTCGAGCCGGGCGCCGACGTCGAACTCCTCGCCCGGACCGACGACTGGTACGACGGCGGCTGTGCGTCACGGACCACGTTCGAGGCCGACAGAGACGGCGTCGTCGACACGGCCGAACAGGCGCCTCGCTCGGGGGACTACGAGGGGGTCGCGTCGATGGGGTGGCTCTGGTCGATGGGGCCCGGGGACGACGCTGGTCGACCCGGTGGCGGTCGCGAGCGCGTCGAAATCACGCTCGAAGCGCGCGTCGACGGCGCGGTTCGCGCGAAGGCGACTACCGTCCGACGCCCCCACGGTCCCGCGGTCGAACACCGCCGGGTCGACGGCGAGGTCGTCGGCGACCTGTTCGTCCCGGGCGGGGACGGGCCCCACCCGGGCGTGCTCGTCCTGCACGGGTCCGGCGGGTCGCCCTCCCGCGGCGTCGCCACACGCCTGGCTTCCCGGGGGTACGCCGCGTTCGCGCTCCAGTACTTCGGCGACCCCGACCCGCTACCGGACGGCCTCGCCGAGGTACCCGTCGAGTACTTCGACGACGCGGCGGCGTGGCTCCGCGACCGCGACGGCGTGGCCGACGGGTCGCCGGGACTGTACGGCACCTCGAAGGGCGCAGAGGCGGCGCTGGTCGTCGCCGCCAGGTACGATTGGCCGCGAGCGGTCGTCGCAGTCGCGCCCGCGGCCCACCGCTGGCAGGCGACCGACCGGTCCATCGACCGCGAGACGGGGTCGTGGACGACCGACGGCGAGGTGCTCCCGTTCGTCCCCTTCCGTGCCGCGCCGGGGACCGACGACGCCGGACGGATGGTCCTCGCCGACGTCTACGAGCACTCGCTCCCCCGCGTCGCCGACGAACGCGTCGAGAGGGCCCGGATCCCGGTCGAAGAGAGCGACGCGGACGTCCTGCTCGTGGCCGGCGAGGACGACGAGATGTGGCCGTCGGCCGCGTACGCGGAGGCGGTCGCGGAGGCCATCGCGGGTCGCGACGCCGGGACGGTAGACGTGCTGACCGGCGAGACGGCAGGTCACGGGATCGTGCCACCGTACCGGCCGACCGCGGGTTCCACGGGTAACGAGCAGGTCGCGCTCGGCGGGACACCCGCCGGGAACGCCCGCCTCGGTGCCGACTACTGGCCGGCGGCGCTGGCCCTCCTCGACGGGACGCTCCGGTGACTCACTCCACGAGCCGTTCGATCTCGGTGACGAGCACGTCGCTCGCCCCCACCGATTTGAGCGCGTTGATCGTCTCGAACACCGCGCGCTCCTCGACGACGGCGTGGACGGCGACCTCCTCGGTCCCGGCGATGTCCATGACCGTCGGCCCGCTCATCCCCGGCAAGACGTCTTTCACGTCTTCGAGCGCCGCCTCGGGCACGTTCATCATCAGATAGCGCCGGTCTTCGGCAGCGAGGACGGATTCGAGCGCCATGCGGACCTGCTGGACCTTCTCGTCGTCGGCGACGTCCGCGCGGGCGAAGAGTCGCACGGAGGAGTCGAGGACGTCTGCCACCTCCGCCAGCCTGTTCATCCGGAGGGTGGTTCCGGTCGACGTGATGTCGACGATGGCGTCGGCGATGTCGACGTGGGGCGTCAGTTCCGTCGCGCCCGACACTTCGACGATCTCGACGTCGACGCCCCGGTCCTCGAAGAACTGGCGCGTGACCGTCGGGAACTCGGTGGCGACGGTCCTCCCATCGAGGTCCGCGACGGCGTCGATGTCGCCGTCCTCGGGCGCGGCGAGCACCAGTCGACAGGAGCCGAACTCGAGGTCGAGCAGGTCCACGAGGTCGACGCCTGCCTCGCGGGTCTGGTCGAGACCCGTGATCCCGACGTCGGCGGCGCCGTCGGCGACGTACTCGGGGATGTCGCTGGCGCGGGCATAGAGCACCGTCACGTCGGGGTCGACCGTCTGGGCGTACAGTTTGCGGTCGGCGCCGTCGACGACGTGCAACCCCGCACGGTCTAACAGATCCATCGCGGGGTCGTGCAGGCGACCCTTGTTGGGGACGGCGATGCGCATACTCCCTCTGGACGGCCCGTCGGCAACTGTCTTTCCG
>Ga0207850_100877_pt1 | contig 11571 bp, 8 predicted proteins | sample 23E2SouthBayCA_FD_187746 | JGI IMG/M metagenome (GOLD analysis project Ga0207850, IMG submission 187746) | Aerobic enrichment media microbial communities from Eden Landing Ponds, California, USA - A23 E3 (3) (SPAdes) | ecosystem: Environmental > Aquatic > Marine > Unclassified | place: Emeryville...
CCCCCCGCGAGCGCCGTAATTGGCGCTCGCGAGGCGTCCACCGCCACCGCACCGCTGTCGCGGTCGGCGCGCGACGTGAGCGCCTCCGTGCGCGAACGGACGTGAGCGAGTGAGTCGGCTGGGGAGGTCTGTTGGCTGTGCGGGGCGGTGCGGTCGCAAGTTGCCCTGCTCACTCCGCGGTCGTGTTTGCGGTCGACACAGCGAACTCCGCGGTTCCGTTCGTCATCCAAGTAGCCAGTACTGTGCCACGCCCGGGTGACGCGAACAGGAACAGAGAAACGAAGACCGAAAACTACAGCAACTGCGCGACGATCTCGTCCTCGAACGCCGCGGTCCCGGCGGCGATCCGCGCGCCGGCGACGAACAGCGGCTCGTCGGTCTCCTCCGCGATGTGGTCGGTGAACTGCTCCAGCCACGTCAGCAGGTGCTCGTCGAGGAACACGCGCTCGAAGCCGACGGTCTCGTCTTGGCCGGCGCGCTGGCGCTCGATCAGGTTCCGCAGGAACGCGAACTCAACGGCGATGTGGTCGTTCTCCTCGCCGTACTCCTCCGGCGGGTTCCAGCCCGCGGCGCCGTAGCTGGCCTCCACGTCGGCCAGCCCCTCGCCGATGAACTCGGTGTCGTCCCGGTAGTACGTCTCGTGGGGGAGCACGTTCGGCCGGGGGCCGACCATCAGCGCGGTGTACTCCTTGGCGAGCTCGTTGGTCACCTCCGCGGGGTCGCGCCCCTCGTTGGCCTCGACGAACTCCTCCAGCGCGGCGAAGCCGGCGTCGAGGTACTCGTTGACCTCGTCGCCGGGCGTCTCGATCTCGCCCGCGAGCAGGCGTTCCACGAACCCCTCGTCGGGCGTGTCGTGGAACACTTCGATCACGAAGTCGACCAGTTCGATGCGTGCGTCGTAAACGGCGGTTTCGTCCATTAGTTACCCCTGAAACACGATCTGCGCGCGGCACTCGTCGCAGTACTCGAAGATGCTGTGCTCGGTGTCGCCGGCGACGCCCTCGACGAGCTCGCCCACCTCGTCCTGCACCTTCTCCATCGACCCGCGGCTGGTGAAGGGGGTGCCACAGCGCACACACTCGATCAGCTCGCCCTCGAAGACGGGCTCCCACTCCTCGCCGTCGCGGTTCTCCGGCAGGCGCGAGCGTTCGAGGCCGGCTTCGATCGTGATCGCGCCCTCCGGACAGCCGCTCTCACAGAGCCCGCAGTTCACACAGTCGGCGTGGTTGAACTGGAGCTCGCCGTCGCCGCTCCGCTGGATGGCGTCGGTGGGACAGAGCGTCGAACAGGTGGGCGTGAGGTTGCAGTCGTCGGAGACCTCCATCCGGCCGAACGTATCCAGCCCGCGGATCACGTCCCGATCGGGGTCGGTCGCTTCGAGGATCCGGCGCAGCGACTCCAGCGCCCAGTCGTGGGTCGTGAACGGCTCGCGGGGAGAGTCCGGGCGGCCGGTGCCGGTGGCCTCGTGCTCGCCGGTCGGGAGCGGCGACGGGTCGAGCCCCTCGACGAACCCGTCGAGCTCGTCGGCGAAGCTTGCGGGCTCGTCACCCGCTGGCGCGAAGAAGGCAGTCCGCGCGCCGAGTTCCAGATCGTTCGTGGCGACGTTCAGTCGCTCGACCAGCTCTGCCTTCGGGTCGGGGCCGGAGTGGAGACAGTCGTCGCCGCAGCCGACAATCGCGACGCCGTCGGCGCCGGCCGCGAGCGCGTGGAGCACCTGCGCTTCCCCGACCGTGTCCGTACAGTTCACGCGGACGGGGAGGATCGGCTGGTAGGACACGTCCTCGCCGCGACCCGCACGTCGCCCGTAGCTCTCCAGCGCGTCGGCGGCCTGCTCGGAGCAGACGAACGCGATCACCGGCGACTCGATGCCGCTGTCGCCGCCGAAGAAGTTCGAGAGGCGGCCGCCCTCCTCCATGTCGAGCAGGGACTCCACCTCGCGGGCCAGCCGCTTGTTCGTCGGCTCGCGGAGTTCGACCGCGCCCGTCGGGCACGACGACGTACACGCGCCACAGTCCATACAGGCGGTCTGGTCGAACTCGACTTCGTCTACCGCGGGCCGGGAGACGGCCTCGTGGGGGCAGGCGTCGGTACAGCGCGTACAGCCCTCGACGCCGGAGTCACCCGAGGCACAGAGATCCATGTCGATGTCGAGGTGCTGGGGCTTGGAGACTCCGCCGAGCTGGCTCTCGACGGCCGCGGCGACGCCGCCGTCGAAGTGGGAGAAGTAGCCCAGTTGGCCCCCGCGCCCCCGCGTCGGCCCGCCGGGGTACACCACCTGATCGGCCTCGATCGTTCGCTCGACGCCCTCGGGCTCGATGGCGTCGACCGGGCAGCAGTCGAGGTAGTCGCCGTCGGGTGCGTCCGGCGCGATGTCGACCGGGTAGGAGCTGACCGCCTCGTCGGGGCCCTGCTTCACGCACTCCATACAGCCGATGCAGTCCTCGGTGACGCGGGCCTCGACGGTCAGTTCGAACTCGCCGAACGAGCCCGAGAGGTCACGAATTCGGCCGCGCTCGACGTTCACGTCGTCGAGGTCGTGTTCGGGCTCGCCGAAGTCCAGCCCGTTCGCAAGCAGCGTCACGTCGGCACGTCCCGACAGCGACTCGGCGGCGGCGGCGTCGCCGACGACGACGACGTGGTCGCCGGCCTCCTTCGACACCGTCCGCGAGGGCGACTCCTCGCGCAGGCCGGCGACGGTCGCGTCGATGGTGCGGGCGGTCTTCTCGGTCGCTTCGGGTGTGTCGTGGACCCAGCCCGACCCCTCGCGGTGGTCGACGAACGCCGTGGCGTCGGGGTGGAGTCCCTGCGCCTCGGCCATCTCCTGGATCCGCCGCTGGCAGCCGGCGTCGGGAGCAGTCGCAACCACGTGGTCGAGGTCGTACTCCTCGACGACGGCGGCGGCCTTCCCGAGCCCGTCGCCACAGAGGTGGCTCGCGCTCGCGACCACCTCCACGTCCTCGTCGCCGACGCCCTCCCTGACGCCTTCGGCGTCGATGGCGTCCGGGGCGCCGCAGTCGCAGACGAACGCGCCTACCTTCATCGTCCGAGCGCTTACCCACCGCTCCCAATAGGGCTTGCGACACGGGCAGTTTTACTTTCGGGTAGCGAAAAATATATCTCGATAGTTCTCGATACCCGTTTCGTGATCGCGTAATCGGCGTACGATGTTGTGGCAATCAGTTTCATTTCGCCCGAGAATCGTGTCGATTCGTCCCGAAACCACGGTACTGCCGTGCGATGGATTCAAGGAGTACCCGTCCGTGTATCCGTTAATTCGTACCGACATGGTCGTTGGTGCGAGATGATTCAACAATGAGTTCACAACCAGTCTCCCTCGACCTGGACCGCAGGTCGTTCCTGAAGGCGAGCGCACTGGCCGGCGCAGTGGCCCTCGGGGGCGGCGGCGCGGGACAGGCACTCGCACAAAGCGATGGGGAGGTAGACGGAACCGACGAAGAGGGCGAACTCACGAAGACGGTGTGTAACTTCTGTGCCGTCGGCTGTGGGTTCCGGGGCGAGCGCAAGGGTAACGCCTTCGTCGGGCAGGAACCCTGGCACGAGAACCCGATAAACAACGGCTCGCTCTGTTCGAAAGGCGCCGCGATCTACGGGAGTGAACACTCCGAGCGGCGTCTCAAACATCCCCTGATCAAGGACGGCGACAGCTGGCGCAAGGCCGGCTGGAGCGAGGCGCTCGACAAGGTCGCAGACGAGATCAACCAGATTCGGGACGAGCACGGTCCCGACTCGGTCATGTGGATGGGGTCGGCCCACTTCTCCAACGAGGAGTCCTACGCGTTCCGGAAGCTGAGCAGCCTGTTCGGGACGAACAACGTGGACCACCAGGCCCGAATCTGTCACTCCACCACCGTCGCCGGCCTCGCGAACACGTGGGGCTACGGGGCGATGACCAACACGATCAACGACTACCGCAACTTCGACCTCAACATCATCATCGGCCAGAACCCGGCCGAGGCCCACCCGATCGCGATGCAGCACATCCTCGAGGGCCAGAAGCGCGGCGGCGACATCGCTGTCGTCGACCCGCGGTTCACGAAGACCGCAGCCCACGGCGACTACTACTACCGGATGCGGCCCGGCACCGACGTGGCCCTGATGATGGGGCTGATGAAGTATCTCCGGGACGAGCAGAACCTCGACCGGGAGATGCTGGAAGAGCGGGTCATGGGCTGGCCCGACGTCGAGGCCGAACTCGACCAGTACGACCTCGAAACTGTCGAGGACATCACCTGGGTCAGTCAGGAGCAGATCCAGCAGCTCGGCGACCTGATCGCCGAGAACGCCCCCAACGTCCAGATCGAGTGGGCGATGGGCGGCACCCAGCACAACAACGGGACCCAGAACATCCGTTCCTACGCGCTCACCTCGCTGGCCTCCGGGAGCGCCGCCCGATCCGGCGGCGGCCTGCAGGTCATGCGTGGCCACGCGAACGTGCAGGGGGCGACCGACCTCGCGGTCGCGAGCCACATCCTGCCGGGCTACTACTCGGTCGGCTCGCCCGGCTCGTGGCGCTACTGGACGGACGTCTGGAGCAAAAGCCCGTACACGAGCGGTGAGATCGGCTTCGAGGAGCTGTACGAGGAGTACGACCTCATGCCGGAGGAGAAGTACGCCCGGCAGTCGGGTGAAGGGGAGGTCGACGAGACGTTCCCGAACGACCGCTCGATGATGTTCCAGAAGGGGATGACCGTCGCACGGTGGTTCGACGGCGGGCTCCCCCAAGAGGAGCGGCTCAACGAGACGCCGCTGTATCAGCCCGACGAGCTGAAAGCCGTCGTCATCTGGGGCCACTCGCTGAACTCCATCTCGGAGATGCAGAAGATGAAAGACGCGATGGACCGGATGGATCTGGTCGTCGTCGTCGACGTGTTCCCCTCGGTGGCGTCGGTGCTGTCGGATCAGGACAACGTCGTGATCCTCTCGGCGGCCTCGCAGTACGAGCACCACCGGTCGCTCACCAACTCCCACCGTTCGGTCCAGTGGTCCGAGCCCGTGCGACCCCCGTCGCACAACACGAAGCCGGACCTCGAGATCATGCAGGAGCTCGCGGCTCGCTTCGGGTTCGGTGACCACTTCGACTGGGGCTCCGGCCCCGGCCTGTACAACGGCAAGAGCACCTACGAGGAGGTGCTCCGGGAGGTCAACCTCGGCGTCCGGACGATCGGCTACCAGCAGGATCCCGAACGCCTGCAGGAGCAGCAGGAGTACGACTACGCGTTCTCCACGGACAACCTCCGTTGTGAGGAGGAAGGGCTCCCCGTCTCCGGGGAGTTCTGGCAGCTTCCGTGGCCCTGCTGGGGCGAGGGCCATCCCGGCACCCCGATCATCTGGAACGACGACCTCGACCCGCGAAACGGCGGGCAGGACTTCCGCGCTCGGTGGGGCGTGCAGGCCCCGACACCCGAGGAGTGGGCGGAGATGGACGTCGGGGACAAGGAGTACCCGATGCAGGAGACGTACGATCAGGACGGCGAAGAAGGCCTGAACCTCCTGCGTGACCCCTACGAGCCCGAGTGGGAGTCCGACTTCGACGACGAGGTGCAGGGCGTCCCGCAGTACCCCGGGTTCGCGACGACGCTGCCCGAGGACTACACCAACCCCGACCAGCTCTCGCTGCCGTACGCGTACGCGCTCGATCCGAACCAGTCCGTCTACGACACGGCGGTCGCGATGAACGAGCGCTACGGGACGGACTTCGACGAGGACTGGTACGAGCAGTACGACTACGCCCAGCCGGACGCGCCGACCGGGCGTGGCCGCGCACGCGGCGTCGTCTGGGGCTTCCTCGACACGGTCCCGGTTCACCGGGAGCCGGTCGAGAGCCCCCGGCCCGATCTCGTCGAGGACTGGCCCGCCAACGGCCAGCAGACCAACTTCTACCGGCTCGACCAGAACAACGCGTCCGTCCAGGAGCGTGCGACCGCGGCCGCGAACGATCCGGGCGACGAGTCGGCGTTCAGCACAGTCATGACGACCGGGCGGCAGGTCGAACACCAGGGTGGCGGGGCCGAGTCCCGCTCCAACGAGTACCTGGCCGACCTCCAGCCCCACATGTACGTGGAGATCCACCCGAACATGGCCGAGGAGATGGAGATCGACGGCGGCGACCTCGTCGTCGTCTCCACGACCGACCGCGGCTCGGTGCTGGTCAAGTCCCGCGTCACGCCGCGACCCGGCCACGGGCCGGAGGAAGAGGAGATCTTCCTCCCCTACCACTGGGGCGGCATCGCGAAAGGGGAGAGCTTGCTCGACAAGTACCCGGACGGCAACGAGCCGTTCGCGATCGGTGACTCGGTGAACTTCATCACCTCGCGCGGGTACGACGTGGAGACACAGATGCAGGAGACGAAGGCGGCGCTGGCGAAGGTCCGACCGGCGACCCAGGAGCTCGTCGACGAGCTCAACATGGACGTCGACCTGGAGACGTTCTCGTTCCCGCAGGACGAGGCCGGCTTCGGGCAGCAGAAGGACTTCGACACCCGCGACAACACGACGACTCAGTAAAATGTCCACCAACGAATCAAACACCGAAGTCATCGGCCAAGGGGTGATGAGCACCGGCGAGGATACGCGCATCTTCCCCGACGTTGCCGCGTGTATCGACTGTGGCGGCTGCGTAGTCGCCTGTAACCGAACGTGGGATATGCCCCGCGACGAACAGCGTATCAGCATCTCCACGATGCTGGAAGGCGAGGAAGGCGCCGAGGGGCTCAACGCGAACCCCTCACAGGCGATGGCCCAGGGCGAGAGCCCGGGCGAGACCAGCGTTCCGATGCAGTGTTACCACTGCGAGAACGCGCCCTGTGTGTCGGTCTGTCCGGTCGACGCGCTCGTCAAGAAGGACGACGGGTTCGTCGACGTGCGCGACGACGTCTGTATCGGCTGCCAGTACTGCCTCTCGGCCTGTCCGTTCGGCGCCCCGCAGTTCCCGGGCTCGAACGACGGCGCCGCGGAGATCTTCGGTACCGGCGGCACGATGGACAAGTGTACGATGTGTCAGGATCGACAGGACGTCGGCAAGGGCCCGGCGTGTGCCGAGGAGTGTGCGACCGACGCCATCCTCGTGGGCACGACCGAGCAGATCGCCGACGAGCTGGACAAACGTGACTCGGGGACGTTCTTCAACGACGACGCGATGAAGGTCGTCTTCGGGGAGGACGAGGCGAAGGAGGCGTTCGGCGTATGAGTAACTCGACCGCAGAGAACGGCGCCAGCAGCTACTCGGGGACCGTCATCGCGGTCAACGCCGTGATCTCGGTGGCAGTCGCACTCGGGCTGATCTGGGTCGTCAACGGGTTCAACGTGTTCTACGAGCGGCTTGACCGCGTCTCGCCCACCGTCGACGGCGGCGGGATCGGCACCGCGTTCGCCGAGGGCAACGAGATCGAGTGGCTCGTCTTCCTCGTGGAAGCGATCCACGCGGCCGACGTGCTGATGGGGCTGTTCATCCTGGTGCTAGTGTTCGTCCACTGGGGCTCGTTCCGACGCCTCGCCGGACAGATGCGCCAGCCCGGCGAGTCCCGCACGATTCCCGACGGCGGCGAGGCCGACACCGGAGGTGACGAGGAATGACGAACCTCGACCACGGGAAGTTCACGCGCATGACGACAGTGTTCCACTCGCTGCTCGCCATGGACGTGTTCTTCCTGTTCTTCACGGGCTATGCCATCATGTTCAACGACGAGCTCTGGTGGATGCTCACCCTGATGGGTGGCTCCGGCGCCGTCGCCGCGCTCCACCGCGTCTTCGGCGTCGGCCTGCTGGCGCTGGTCACCTTCTGGATGCTGATGATGGTGACGACGGACACCGGGCGCTCGAACTTCCGTGAGATCCTGCCCACGCCCGGCGACGCGAAGGCGTTCGTGCAGGACATCCAGTTCGTGCTGGGCAACGCCGAGGAGCGCCACCCCAACGCCCGACAGTTCGCGGGCGGTACCGCCGACGAGGTGCCGCTGCTGAGCTACGTCGGCAAGGGCGTGGTGTTCATCTTCGCCGCGGAGCTGACGCTGCTGTCGGTCTCGGGCCTGCTCATCTGGAGCAAGACCGGGCTGATGCAGTACTTCGCGACCCAGACCGCGGCGATGGCCTTCGTCGTGTTCCACGGTCTGCTCGGGGTCGTGATGCTGATGGGGATCATGTTCCACATCTTCGAGCACGGGTTCCACCCGGCGTTCTTCCCGGTGGAGACCAAGGCGTTCATCCCGCGCTCGATGATTCCCGAAGAACACGACGACGACCACGAGGGGACGGGCATCGAGCACCTCGAACTTTCGCCCAACTGGGCGAGCGCGTCCAACCTCGGCGGCGCGGCGACGGTGATCGGGATCGTCAGCGTGCTGGTGGCCAGCATCTACGACACCGGCTACCCGGTGTCGCTCGAACTGCTGGTCGGCGGCGGCCCGACGAACCTACTGCTGACCGTCGGCGTCAACATCGGCGTGCTCGTGCTGTTCCTCGGCATGGTGCTGTCGGTGTACGGCAACCTCGTCCGCATCCGCTGGGAACAGCGCATGGCCGAGGAGGAGGCCGACAGCGTCGACGCCGAAGCGGCCGACTAACGGGACACTCGCGGTTTTCTTTTCTGACCGACCGAACAGCCGCGGCTCCCGGCTGTGAGCAAACGGCGACTGCAGGAGGAGATTAGGAGATCAGTTCCGCGCTTTCCGTCGACAGTTCGACCGTCACGTCCTCGGTGGCGTGCTGCTGGATCTGGTCGATGTTGCGCGTGAGCACTTCGAGCACGTCCTCCGGCTCGGGGTAGACGAGCATGTTGCCGTCGTCGTCCTCCATCACCAGCTGGGTGTCCGAGAGCTGGATCTGCCCGTCCTCGATCGAGGCGACGATCGACGACAGCGCCTCCGAGCCGCCGGGCTCGCCCTCGACTACTTTCGTGATGTAGAGGCTGTCCATTCCGATCAGGTCCTTGTACTCCCGGATCCGTTCGGCACAGCTGACCATGTCGCGGGTCACTGCCGTCTTCTCGGGGTTCCCGTGTTCTCCTTCGTAGCAGTGTTTGCAGACCCGCAGTTCCATCCGCATACCCCGCTGTGGGGGATGGGGTCGGATATAGCTGTCCACCTCGGCCGACCGCGCTGCGACCGGGGAGTTATTACGGACGCGCCGTAACGGCAAGGTATGGCTGGCGAGCTACTCAACATGGCCTACGCGTGGGCGGCGGTCGTCCTCGCCGTAGTCGGCGTAGTGGGAACGGTGCTGTTCACTGACGGCCCCGAGAACGACGGGACCGCGTCCGGCGTCACCGCGATCGCTGTCACGCTGTTCGTCGTCGCGCTCGTGGCGTCGATGACGCTGTAAGCCGGCGCGAGAACCCTGCCGGGGTCGACAGCGACAGCATCCTCAGTAATCGAGACACCGTTTTACCGTCTCCCCTCGCACAGACGCTTCTCGACGAGCCGGAGCTACCGCTGACAGCTCCAGCGTCGGTCGGCCAGCCGGTCCAGCAGCGCGCGTACGTCCTCCGCTCCAGCAGTGACGGTCGTGCTCTCCTGCCGGGCGCCGACGGTCGTCACCGTCGCCGTCACCGCCGAGGGCTCCTGTCGTTCGAGGAGCCACGCGTACGTCGCCGCCTGTAGCTCGTAACGCTCCCGGAGCTCGGGCTCCGGCGGCCGGAGCCCGATCTTGAACTCGTCGACGTGCCACTCGCCATCCCTGTCGACCGAGACCACGTCCGCGCGGCCGCCGAGTTCGACGGCCAGCCCCGACACGCGCACGACGGCGTCCAGCGGCTCCTCCACGTACCGCCGCTCGCTCGCCGCCAACCGCTCGTAGCTCTCCGTCGCCGCCAACTGCGGGCAGAGCGTCCCCTCGACGTAGTGCCGGAGCTGCTCGCGTTCGTCGGGCGCGACCCCGCGGGCGTGTTCGTCGATCGCTCGATCCAGCGCCGCCGGCAGCGGCCCCGCGCAGTCTCCGAGCGTGTCGGGATCGACGCCGGCCGACAGCGCGAACGCGAACACGTCGTGGGCGACGTCGCCGACGACCTCCGGCCCCATCGTCTCGAACGACAGTGGGACCGTGACGCCGTCCTGCTCGGCGTGGAGCGGCTGCCCGCTCAGGTGGGCGAGCACGCCCGCTTCCGGCGCCGCGGCGAGCTCGTACACCGTGCTGGGGTTGACGAACCGTGGCGTCCACCCGCGCTCGGGGAGGGGGTCCGGGCGGGCCGCCCCATCCGTCTCCTCGCGATCCTCGGGCGCGGTCGGCGTCCCGCCGTCCGCACGGTGGACCGCGACCGTGAACGGGTCGTGGTCGCCGGGCGCCTCGACTGTGTACTCGCCGGCGCGGTCGGCGTCGAACGAGAGCGTCTCCCGGAGCGTGTCGACCCAGCGGTCCCGCGGCGTCGGCTCCGAGCGCCGCCCCGGCAGCGGGAGGACGAGATGGTCACGCGCCCGCGAGAGAGCGACGTACAACAGGCGCCAGCGCTCGGCGCGTGCGGCCGCGACCGGTGCCCGGAGCGGCGGCGGGCCGGCGAGCCGCGGCGGGTCGCCCTCGATCCACTGCTCGCTCGCCCACCGGAGGCCCGCGCTCCCGTCGCCCGGCGACGCGTCCGGGTCGTACGGGCCGCCCGCGAGCACCGTCCCACCGAGGTCGGGGTACGCGTCACCCGCCTCGGGCGCCGGCGGTGCCAGCGCGACGTGGCGGCCGTGAGCGACGAACTGATCGAGGAAGGCGCCGTACCGGCCGACGCCCGTCCCGAGATCCGCGACCGCGACCACGTCGTCCTCGTCGCCTTTCGCGCCGTGAATCGTGCGGAACGTCACGTCGGCCTCGGCGGCGGTCGGGAGGCTGGGCCCGCCTCTGGGGTTCCGGCGCGCGTGATCGAGTGCCGCGGCGAGCTCCGCCAGCGAGTACGGCTGCTCGCCCTCCCAGTCGGCGACGACGCCGACCAGTCGGTCGAGCACGGCCGCGTCGTCGACCGCGGTGGCGCTCTGGTCCAGCGGGTCGCCGGCCAGCGAGAGCGTCTCGATCACGTCGCTCACCACGTCCGCACCGGCCATCGCGAGATGATCGGCACGTCTGTCCGCGAGTTCGGCGAGCCCGTCGACCACTGCTGCCTTCTCGCCCCGCATCGAGCCGGACTCGGCCACGGCCGCGATCGACCAGTCCGAGCGCATGAGCCGGTCGACCAGCCCGTCGATCGGTAGGTCGTCGTTGACGAGGTCGAGCGTCGCCGACTGCGTGGTGGGCGCGCGGAGCCACTCGACGACCGCACAGACCGCGCCGACGAGGGGGTGGTCGAACAGCGCGCGGCTGGTGTCCCGCACCGAGAGCCCGGCGTCGGCGAACGCGTCGACGTACGTGTCCATGTGGGTCCGACGGTGGAACAGCACCGTCACGCCCGGCGCTTCGCCGTCCTCGCGCTCGAACCGTCCCGACTTCAGCCCCGTCGCGATGCAGTCCGCCAACGCCTCGGCCTCGCCCAGCCCCTCCGACGGGTCCACCCACGTCGGCGAGCCGGGGCGACCGTGCTCCGGGAACGCGGCGACGTGGACGCCCGGATCGGGTGTCGGCTCGCGGACGGCCGAGAGGCGATCG
>Ga0207850_100892_pt1 | contig 11408 bp, 12 predicted proteins | sample 23E2SouthBayCA_FD_187746 | JGI IMG/M metagenome (GOLD analysis project Ga0207850, IMG submission 187746) | Aerobic enrichment media microbial communities from Eden Landing Ponds, California, USA - A23 E3 (3) (SPAdes) | ecosystem: Environmental > Aquatic > Marine > Unclassified | place...
CCCGTGGCGGGTCGATTCTAGCCCAGTGGATCGAGGAGAACGGAGCGCAGAACCCGCTGTACGTCCACTTCGAGGACATCTGTGAGATCTTCGCCGAACACGACGTCACGTTCTCGCTCGGCGACGGGCTTCGACCGGGGAGCCTCGCCGACGCGAGCGACGAGGCCCAGTTCGCCGAACTCGATACCTTGGGCGAACTCACCCGGACGGCGTGGGACCACGGAGTGCAGGTGATGGTCGAAGGACCGGGCCACGTCCCGATGGATCAGGTTGCGAACAACGTCGAGCGCCAACAGGAGGTCTGTGATGGCGCCCCGTTCTACGTGCTCGGCCCGCTCGTCACCGACGTCGCACCGGGGTACGACCACATCACGAGCGCCATCGGCGCGGCCGAGGCGGGCCGTGCCGGGGCCGCGATGCTCTGTTACGTTACGCCGAAGGAGCATTTGGGTCTCCCCGACCGCGAAGACGTGCGCGACGGGCTGGCTGCCTACCGAATCGCCGCCCACGCGGCCGACGTGGCGGCCGGTCTGCCGGGCGCCCGTGACTGGGACGACGCGCTCTCGGAGGCGCGCTACGAGTTCGACTGGCGCCGGCAGTTCGACCTCGCGCTCGATCCGGAGCGAGCCCGAGCGTACCACGATCAGACCCTCCCCGGTGACAACTACAAGGAGGCGCGGTTCTGCTCGATGTGTGGTGTGGAGTTCTGCTCGATGCGGATCGACCAAGACGCCCGCGACGCGGACGGCGAGATGTCGGCCATCGACGACGAGACCGATCTCGACGCCTCACCGGCGGCCGAGACGAACCTCCCGCCGGTCGGAACCCACGACACGAGCGGCGTCCCGGATGAGATCGAGATCGACGGCGTTACCTTCACGCCGGAAGATAGCCACGCCGACGACTGAGCGCGGACAGCGGCCGAACACCCCGTGCCGGGTGATCGCCTCCGACGGCGCGTCCGCGGCGGCGTGAGTGTCCGCCCACTGAAAGGCACGTGGGAGTCCGGACGACGCCCACGTGTCAGGCGGCGTCGACGCCCGTAATTTCGACTCGTGTTCCGCCGCCCTCGCTGTCCGTCACCGTGACCTCCCAGCCGTGACCGTCGGCGATTCGCTTGACGATACGCAATCCAAGGCCGGTTCCATCGGTCGTCGTCGAGTAGCCAGCCTCGAAGACATCCTCGCGTTCGTCCTCGGGAATCCCGACCCCGTCGTCCGCGACGTAGAACCCGTCTGGCAAGTCGCCGACCGACACCGTCACCTCCGTGCCACCGTGCTCGACGGCGTTGGCGAAGAGGTTCTCCAGCACTTGGCGGAAGCGGCTGCGGTCGGCACGTATCGTCCGGTCGCTCTCGACAGCCAGCGTGGCGTCGTCGCTCGGGACTATCTGCCAACACTCCTCGGCCTGTGCCGGCACCGAGAGTGGTTCCGTGCTTCCCACCGTATCGCCGCACTGTGCGAGCGTCGACAGGTCGTCGATCAGCGCCTGACTCCGGTCCAGTGCGTCGGCTGCGGCCGACAGGTGGGTGGAGTCGTACTCGGCCTGTGCCAACTCCAGTCGCCCCGTGGCGGCCTGCAGTGGGTTTCGTAGGTCGTGGGTGACGACGCTGGTGAACTCCTCCAACCGCTCGTTTTGAGTCTCGAGTTCCTGCCTACGCTCGACTTGCTCCGTGACGTTCTGCGTCAGCGCGATCCCGTGAGTGATCGCCCCGTCACCGGTTTCGACCGGCACCGTCCGATTCCGATAGGTCCGACCCCCGAGCGTCTGTGTGAACGTGTGGCTGCGGCCGTTCAGGGCCTCGGTGAAATAGTGTGCGAGTTCCTCGGCGAGCGCCGCCGGGAAGATATCGTGTGGAGTCGTCCCTTCGACCTCGTCCGGTGAGAGACCGACCGCGTCGAGTTCCGTCCCACGAGCCCGGACGTACCGAAGGTTGTCGTCGAACAGGAACACTGCCCCGTTGGGGATGTTCTCCGAGAGTGTCCGATACTGACGACTCAACTCTAGGATCTCCTCGATGCGACGCTTGCTCTCGGTCACGTCTTGAATCGTCCCACGAACTCTGACGAGTTCCCCGTCCTCGGTCTGTGGCTGCCCGTGTACGGAAACCCACCGCGTCTCTCCGTCCGCGGGCTGGAGCCGCAGCTCTAGGTCGTACGACTCGCCGGTCTCGACCGCGTCCGTACACGCCTCCCGAAGCGTCTCCCGGTCGTCCGGATGGTACAGGTCCACGACCGCTTCGGTGTCCGCGGGGGCCTCCGGTGAACGGTTGTAGATTTCGTAGACTTGATCCGTCCACGTGGTTCGGTCCTCCGAGATATCGTACTCCCATGCTCCGATATCGGCGATCTCCTGCGCTTTCCTGAAGAGATCGTTTTGCCGCTCCAGTTGCTCTTTTTGCCACCGCTTTTCCGTGATGTCGTAAAACGAAACCACCAACTGTTCGGTCTCGCCCAACACGACGGGAGCAACCTTGCCCGGCCTAGCAACCTGACCGGCCGGCAGTTCGAGGTCGACCGTGTATTCGAGCGATTCACCACGCTCGACACACGCGCGGTATGCCCCCCGAATTTTCCGCCCGTCCTCCGGGCCGAACACCTCACACGGCGTGTTTCCGACGATATCCGTCCGGTCTTGGCCGATGAGTTCGAGCGCCCGCGGGTTACACCGTTGATACCGGAACCCGTCACGTTCGACATCGACCAACAGCAGTCCAACCAATGCGCTCTCGAAGACGGTGGCGTACTCCTCTCTCGTCTCACGGAGCCGGGTTTCGGACCGATACTGTGAGACGGCGTTTCCGATGCGGTTGGCGAGCAACTCGTACTGATCCGTCCCTTTCCCTTTTTTGTAGGTAATCGGTCGCGCCGTGGGCAATCGCCTCGCTGGCGACTTCCTCGCTCCCCTTACCGGTGAACAGAATAAACGGTAGCTCGGGCCACTCGTCGCGGACGCTCCGCAGGAACTCGATTCCGTTTGACCCCGGCATGTCGTAGTCGGAAACGACACAGTCGGGTGGCTGGCTTCTGATCCTGTCGATGGCCTCGGCGACACTCGTGGCCGTTCGAACGGTAAAACGGTCGTCTTCGCGCTCGAGGAACGTCGCCGTCAGCTTGCCAAGCTGAGCGTCGTCATCGACGTGAAGCACTCGCACCGTCTGGGTCACAACGTATTATGTTGCCTGCAAAAGCGTAAATGGTTTGCCAGCCCGAGACGCGTCGTGTGCCACGGCGTGGCTCCCCGGTGTCTGCGGTGGTGACGGCGCGACGACACGGAGCGCGGAACGACGCCCCCGAAGCGGTCGGAATCGATCGTCTGCGACCGAAGTCCAACACATTCCGGAACCAGTCGACGAGTGACGACGCCTAGCAGATGAACTCGGCACCACCTCGACAACGGATGCCCTGCGGCGAAGTGGTGAGTTCAGTCCGGGCACCGACACCACGCGGTTCGGGTCGTGGATCGCGGCCCCGTGAGACGGGTTGGTTTGTTCGTTATCCAATCGACCCGCTCAACCCCGAAATTAGCGGTGTTCAAAGACCATTTGACCGGGCAGAGCGACGATCACCGACGAGATCAGACCGGGCGATCCATCAATAATCCTCCCGTTGAACGGTGTGAAAGCGATCGGCAATCAGTCATAGGCGATCTTCAACGGCCTCACAACAACACAGGTCGGGGAGAACGGGTGACGTAAGCGCGTTCGATCACAGCACCGGGCTGTGAGACAGGGCGCGCGAAAACAGGAGCGAACGACTATGCAACGACGCAAGTTCATCACTGGTGTGGGATCACTCGCGGCCGCCGCGGTCGCGGTGACTGGTACTGGTGCGTTTACTAACGTGACTGCAGCCCGGAACGTCGACGTGGCGGTTGCGGACGACGCAAGCGCGTACCTGCGACTTGAAGGGACCGGCGGCGCAAACTCCGAGTACGTGACCGACGATGGGAACGGTGGAACGCTGTCCATCGACCTAGATTCCAAGAATGCGACTAGTAGTGGCGGTGACGGTGTCAATCCCGATGCAGTGACCCAGATAGACGACCTCTTCGACATCGAGAATCAGGGAACGCAAGCGGTCGAGGTCAGTCTCTCCAAGACTGGTGACAACAGCTCTCTGGTGAAGTTCTACAAGGACGGTAACGCTTACAGCGGAGACTCGATTGGGAGTAGCCCGGTCACCCTCGGCACTGGGAGCAGTGTTACTGTCAGTATCGAGATCGACACGGTCGGTCAAAGTGTGAGTGACGGCGACCAGCTCCTCGATTCGGTGACCTTCACCGCGACCGCCACCAGCTAGAGGGAGTAACAATGAACCGACGAAGATTCGTGCTGGGACTCGGGGCCCTCGCCGGTGGCGGTGCGGCAACCGTGGGTACCGGAGCGTTCTCCAGTGTCGAGGCGCAGCGTAATATCAGTGTCACGGTCAGCGACGATGCCAACGCGCAACTCGGCATTCAGCCGACCGACGAGCCGAGCGGAAACTACGTCGACACCACTCCGAATGACGCCCTCGCAATCGACCTAACCGCCAGCAACAACAATGTCGGAAGCGGAATCGCTGGTGGGGAGGGACTGAACGCGAACGCGATCACCGAGATTGCCGACGTGTTCGAGATCCGGAATCAGGGCGCCCAGACGGTAGAGGTGACCGCAACCCCACTGGCGTATCTCGAGACCGACTCTGGAGCGGTGGCCGTTCTGCTCGTGCCCCAAAACGCACCAGATCTGTTTGGTTTCGGCGTCTTCTATCCAACGGACGGAATCACGATCAAAGAACTCGATCCCGGCGACGACATCCGCTTTGGCCTCATCGGACTCCCACTTTCGGAGAGTGCAATCGACTCAGCAGGTATCAGTGACGAACTAGCAATCAGCGCGGAGGCGGTGTAACAATGCCAAACGAGCCACCGACGGTCAGTGATTACGAGGAGATGGCAGGGGTAGACTTCGACTTCGGTGACGACGAACTGGATAGAGATACGCTAAACGCGAGGCTCGCTGAAATGTTCGACAGCTAGAATCGGGCGGTACCGATCCACGATTCTCTAATTTCTGGATCGCCGAGAGCGACGCCGTCGAGTTCGACGCGTTCCGTGCCTGCTGCACGGCGTCGTGAGCCAGTTCGGCGACGTACGACGACCGGCTACTCACTTCACCGTAACCCCGCCGCCATGCCGTCGACTCGGTCGAGGGAGCGCCGCACGCTCTCCGGATGGTGCTCGTACTGATCCGCGATATCGTTCGGGGAGACGCCACTGCCGTCCGAGACCAGTGGTTCGAGACTCTCATTGGACCGGACTGAGACCGTCGCCGTAGACGACTGGCCGCCTCCATTCCCTCACAGAATCGCAAGCAGGCGGCGACCCGCACTTGAAATCTTGTCGAACTCCCTTCTGCGAGGAAGTAGTTTCGCACTCAGAGGTGATGAATCCAGTCGTCTCAGAGTCCGTACCTTGCGGTCGTGATCCCTGAGTATGACCGAGGAATAGTAGTGGACTCGCCGGGATTTGAACCCGGGGCCTCGCGGCGTCGTCGGGCGGTTTCACCGCCCTCCTCGCCGCGCACCGCACCGCAAAGACATGAACCCAAGATGATCTGGACGGATCTGCCCTGCCTCGTCGCTGTGGCGGTGTAACCCATGATTGAACCAATCACACCACGACGGGCGAAAGAACTGTACCTCGAAGACCGAACGGACCTCAGCGACACTTCGAAGCAGAATCACGGCTATCGGGTCGAACGATTCGTGGAGTGGTGCGAAGAGAACGACCTCGATAACCTCAACGACCTCACGGGTCGGGATCTCCACGAATTCAAAGTCTGGAGAGCGCAGGACGTGAACAACGTCACCCTCCAGAATCAACTCGGAACCATCCGGCAGTTCCTCGCGTTCTGTGAACGAATCGACGCCGTTCCCGGTGGAGTCAGCGGGAAGGTCGAGTTACCTCAACTCGGGATGGATGAGGACGTGAACGATACGGCGATCACGCCTGAAGAGGCCGAGGCGATTCTGGAGTACCTCGATAAGTACGAGTACGCAACACTCCGGCACCTCATCTTCTACACGCTGTGGCACACTGGCATCCGCACCAGCACGCTTCGAGCGTTCGACGTGACCGACTTCCATCCCACTGAGGGATACCTCAAAGCCAACAACCGGGAATCGTCGGGGACACCGTTGAAAAATCGCAATCGTGGAGAGCGCGAAATCAATCTCGAAGACAGTCTCGTGGAAGTCATCGACGATTGGATTCACGACCAACATCCACGGGTCGAGGACGATCAGGGGCGGATGCCGCTCGCTGGTACTCCACATGGTCGCGCTCACGAGACGACCATCCGCTCTCACATCTACAAGATCACCCGGCCTTGCCACTATACGAACAAATGCCCTCACAGCCGCGATTTGTCGGAGTGCGAGGCGGTTGCCAGCGGGAAGGCGAGTTTGTGTCCGTCTTCTGTGAGTCCACACGCCATCAGGAAAGGCTCGATAACCTATCACCGCAACAAAGGCTGGCCAGCCGAGGCAGTCAGCGACCGAGCCGACGTGAGCCAAGAAGTGCTGGACAAGCACTACGACAAAGCATCGGAGAGCGAGAAGCGAGAACGGAGAACAGAGTTCTTAGATAAGCTCTAATCCTCTAATTGGCGATCTTTACTTTCTGCCAAACATTCAATAATATCTGAGCTATATGCGTTGCGTCTTCTGATTTGGCCTCAATCTCATCTTCTGAAATATCTACCTCGATTGAGTGGGCGCTTGTGTTGGCGTCCACCCTGAAGCCGTTGAGGAGATCAATAAATTCCTGATCAAGAGTCAGTGAGTAGTGCTTGAAGTCCCCAATATTATTCTCAAACTTATCAATCAGTTTTGCGAATGAGCGATACTCCGCGCGATCTGGATTGAAGAACATTCTAATACGTTGGTTTCCGTAATGGCCTCTGAGAATATCAATTAATAGTGATTCGAATAATTTTCTGCTCAACACGAGAGTTGCGTCGTAGATACGTGCATGGTATGACCTATTGATGTCCTTAATTAGAGAGGTATAGAATATGTCCTCGTTGTATTCAATTGAGATGAAGTCATCCTCCCGAACATTGTTGACTTCGTCAACGTCACATAACTCTCGGAAAAATCTCTTGCCCTCTGGCGTGAGAAGATAGCCCCCGTTCCGTTTTATTGCGTGTCCATCGCTTGCTATCTGGCTTGGATAAGCAGTTACGTTGTCCAAGTTTATCGGTACACGAGAGTTTGCTAAGAGTTCGCGTATTTGACCTCCCGTGACAGGTGCTTCGTCTTCCTCTACATCAAGATAGTAGAGTGCGACTCCAACTTTCTTCTTGTCTGTCGTTATGTTCGCAGACTGAAGGAGTCGAGCGAATTTCATTAGAGGCTTTCTTCGATAATGTCCTTGAGTAGAGAGCGCCCTTCCTGCTTTCCGGGGTGACGTATCTTTGTAGTGGCAGAACCTCCTGTACCTCTACGATTAACATACACCTTCTCATTCGGAACTTGATCTATATCTGAGAATGCGTCCCTCTCAATTCCAGAATCCGCCAGCGCATCCATCAAATCAGATGTCTTTACCCTTGATACATCGTGGAAATCATTAAGAGCAGTTAGCAGAACAACTGCCCCGTGTAACGCACGCTCTTCTTCGGAATCCCCGAGTACACTAACATCCCCGATTATTTCCGGAAACTCCGCTATCTCATCGTCCTCAACAGAGCCGGTTTTTAACACCCGGTACAGCCGATCTTCAGAAAAATCCTGAAGATTAGTCACCTCCTCAGATGGTCCGTCACTCTCCTCTGCTTCCGAATCTACACTCTCTGCATTACTTGGTTTGGGATGATCTCCATTAGTTTGATTTTCAGGCGGATCAGCCACCGCAGGAGTCTGCACATCATATTGCTCCACAAAATCTGATAGCCGGTTCAGAACTTCCTGATAGTCATCATCTGCTCCGGCTTCAATCTCCGCTTCAATTGGCCCATCCTGAAAGGAGATGTGTATCTCCATCTTTGGTAACCTCATCAAATCAATAGACAATAATTCTTTCCGACATATCCGCTCAGAACATCGAGGAGAAATGAACCAAGCCACCGGACAGCGACGACCACAAGTGTAGATCGGTTCGAATCACATTGCACGCATGGCCGGAAAGTCGGGTCAAATCCCTACGATACATATTTATTGAAACCCGCCCAATACGCCGCTACGCGGCGATTAGGGGCGGAAGAAGGTTATATGGACTCGCCGGGATTTGAACCCGGGGCCTCTCCCATGCCAAGGGAGTGATCTACCCCTGATCTACGAGCCCGCGTCGCAACGAATCGTACCGCGGTCCACATAATAAGGCCTTCGGATCGGCGCGTCGGTCGTGTCACACTCCCACGGCCCCGAATCCTCGGATTCGAAACGGTTTAGTGCTGGACTGCGTTGATTCGAGTGGGAACGGCGCGACCGCAAATCCGACTCGCCTTCGGGCTTGGGATTGCGGGAGTGTGTGACCGACAGCTGTCGGTCACGGATACGCTTCTGCGGTCTGTGCGGTTCCAATCCATCTATGGCACGAATGCACACCCGTCGCCGTGGCTCGTCCGGTTCGGACAAGCCGGCGGCAGACGAACCACCGGAGTGGAGCGACGTAGACGAAGCGGACATCGAAGAGCGCGTGGTCGAACTCGCCGAGCAGGGTCACGACCCGAGCGTCATCGGGATGAAACTGCGCGACGAGGGCGTGAAAGGCACGCCAATCCCCGACGTGAAGCTGGCGACGGGGAAGAAGCTCACCGAGATTCTGGCAGAACACGACGCCGAGCCGGAACTGCCCGAGGATCTGCGCAGCCTGATGGAGCGGGCCCTCCGCCTGCGCGAGCATATGCAGGAGAACCCTCAGGACCACCAGAACAAGCGCGCACTCCAGAACACGGAGTCGAAGATTCGCCGCCTCGTGAACTACTACCGCGGCGACGCGCTCGACGAGGACTTCACGTACAGCTACGAAGTCGCCATCGAACTGCTCGAGGAATAGATGTCCACCGCGCCCGCGACAGTCGAGGACGCCGACGCCGGCGACGTAGCCGCGACGCTCCGTGACGCCCCGTTCGTTCGGGTCGTCGCGGCGGCAAACGGCGACGCGCTGGCCGCCAGCGGCGTCCTCGCGCGGGCGTTACGAGAGCGATCCACGCCCTTCCAAGTGCGCGTCGACCCGGTGCCCGACCCGTTGCCGGCCGCCGGCGACGACGTCGCCCTCGCACTCGGTGTGACGGGCGGAGACCTCGCACTCACGGGCGACGCGCGGCCGACGAGCGTCGCGGCCGCGGAGGCGGCCCGCGAACTCGGCGTCGACCCCGATCCGATCCTCGCACTCGCGGGGGTCGCCGCGGCCGGTCGCCCGGTCGGCGACGCGCCGTCGTTGCTCGACGCGGCCACAGAGCAGACGGTGATCGACCGGCGCCCGGGACTGGCCGTTCCGACGGCCGACCCGGCGGAGGGTCTCGCACACTCGACGCTCGTTCGCGGGCCGGGGTCGGGTGACCCCGAACGGGCGCAGGCGGCGCTCGCGGAACTCGGCGTTCCCGCCGATCCCGAGAAGGCGGACCGTCGGCAGTTGGCGTCGTGGCTGGCCATCGAGGCGTCGGCGTCGTCGACGCGGGCCGCGGAGGCCGTCGAGCGGGTCCTACATCCGTACGCGACCCCGGAGCGTCGGTTCGCGACCGTCGCAGGGTTCGGTGACGCCCTCGATGCGGCCGCACGCGAGCGGCCGGGGACAGGGGTCGCCCTCGCCATTCGCGACGCCGAGGCGATGCGGTCGGCCGTCATCGACGCTTGGCGGATGCACGCCCGGGCGGTCCACGGGGCGCTGTCGGACGCGACGACGGGTCGGTACGACGGCGTCTTCGTCGCGCGCGTCGCCGACGGCGATCCGGGTCGACTCGGGACGGTCGCTCGCCTCTGTCGGGACTTCGAGTCGCCGGAACCGACCGTGATGGTCGTGGCCGACGAAGCGGCTGCGGCCGCGAGCACGGCCGACAACGGCCTCGGCGCGGCGATGGCCGAGGCGGTTCGGGCGGTCGACGCGGACGGTCAGAGTGCCGGTGGCTCTCGGTGGGCGACGGCGCAGTTCGACGACGCGAGCGCGGACGCGGACGCGTTCGAAGCAGAGGTATCGAGGTTCATCGCGGCGTTCAGGGGGGCGCTATGAGGCGCGCCCGCGTCGAGACGACACACGAGGACGCGTCGACGGTGGCGGCCGCACTACGGCCGGACAACACGCCGTCGATGACGACCGACGTGGCGGACGACGTCGTCCGCACGGTCGTCGAACGCGAGACCGCAGGCGGTCTGGGGTCGACCCTCGACGATTACGTGGTGAACCTGACGGTCGCGGAGACCGTCGTACGAACGGCACGCGGACACAACCACAATCATGAGTGAACGCTCAGTACCCAAGCAGCAACGTGGCAAGCGCTGGTATACGGTTTTCGCCCCGGAACAGTACGACCGGGCGGAACTCGGCCAGACGCTCGCCGACGAACCGGAGAAGATCATCGGACGAACCATCGAGACGACCCTCGGCGACCTCACGAACGACGCCGGGTCGAACAACACCAAACTCACGTTCAAGATCACGGACGTGGGGTCGGACTCCGCGTACACGGAGTTCGTCAAGCACGAACTCACGCGGGATTACCTGCGGAGTCTGGTGCGCCGCGGCGCCTCGAAAGTTGGCGCGACCGTGACGGTGCTGACGACGGACGACTACCGCGTCCGCGTCCAGCCCGTCGCGTTCACGACGAAGAAGGCCGACCGAAGCCAAGAGCAGGCCATCCGGCGGGTCATGATCGACCTCGTCGAGGAAGCTGCCGACGAACGCGACTTCGAGTCCTTCGTCGAGAGCTGTATCGAGGGGCGTCTCTCCTCGGCCGTCTACGGCGAGGCCAAGACCATCTACCCGCTTCGGCGGGTCGAGGTCCAGAAACTCACCCTCGAAGCACGGCCCGAAGAGGTCGCCGCCGAGGAAGAGGCTGCCGTCGACGTCGACGAGGAAGACGTCGCTGTCGACGAGGACTGATCGGCGCCGAGCGACCCTTTTTGCGGACGCCGCGATCCGAGTACGGATGTGTGTTCGGCGACAAGGACACCCGATGACTAAGTTGGAGTACGCAAACGCCGGGTACCGGCGGCTGTTCGCATCCGACGGCCTCTCGTTCGGGATCGGGTTCCCGCTTACCGGTGTCCGGGAGTCGACCCCGGACATCGCGGCGGAGACACGACTCGCGAGCCACGCCGAGTCGGTTGGCTTCGACGGCCTCTGGGCACGCGACGTCCCGACGTACTGGCCGCGGTTCGGCGACGCCGGTGGCGCGTTCGATACGTGGCCCCTGCTCTCGC
>Ga0207850_100904_pt1 | contig 11234 bp, 10 predicted proteins | sample 23E2SouthBayCA_FD_187746 | JGI IMG/M metagenome (GOLD analysis project Ga0207850, IMG submission 187746) | Aerobic enrichment media microbial communities from Eden Landing Ponds, California, USA - A23 E3 (3) (SPAdes) | ecosystem: Environmental > Aquatic > Marine > Unclassified | place...
GGACTTACTGTGTCATATTACCATGCTGAAAATTCGATGGAACCGTGGTGCTGTCTGGGACTGCCGCCGCAGGGGCAAGCGGAGTTAACGGGTCGGTCAATTCCCCTAGCTCCGCAGCACAGGGCAGTAATGCCAGCGTAAATACAACTTTTGATCTAGTAGGAATTAATACTTCAACTTCGACGACTGGTGGCATCATCACCGTCGGCTTCGACAACCTGAACGTAACGAGTTCAACAGATCTTTGTTCCGGGTCGTCAACCTCCTTGGCAGTCAATAGCGTCGCCTACAGCAACCGAACCGCGAGTTCTGAGACGGGCACGGTCACGTTCAATACGGATGGTACTAGCTCTGTCGATAGCGACATTGCACTTGACCTCACGTTCAGCAATGTCGATGTCTCCAACGACGTCAGCTACTCCGGCACACAATCGATCACGGTTGAATCCGTCAACGCCGACGCTACCGGTGGCGCAGACGGTATGACCGTGACGCTGGGGCCGATTTCGATCGGCACTGGCAACCGCGCCAGTGCTTCTGACGGCACTGGCACCTTCGACACCGATAACGGTGAAGGCTACCTCTTCGATCGCGCGACGGTCTTTTAGCGCGAGTCCGACGTGTTTCTGGCCGGCACAATCTCCGGCGGTGTCGAGAAAACGGCCGGCAACGATGAGGGTGTCGTCCTCGAAACGCCAAACATCCTGCAGAGTCAGTCGACCAGTTCCTACACGACCGACGGTCTGTCCGGGTCCACGGAAGTGGCGAGGACGTGCTTGATGGCCTCCATTTCGGCTGCAAACGGAACTACGGCTACGGCATCACGCGGCTGAAGGACATGCAGGTTGTTGACCTCGCCAACCTAGACTATTCCCGGCTTGAGGACCGCGAGGCCTTCGCCGTGGAGGTGACGACACCGTTCGTTGGGGTCGGAGTACCCCAAGGCCGCCGACCAAGACGTCCCGTGGTGGTGGAAAGAGAGTTGACGAAATTTCCGTGAGCAAGCGGAGAAGATACCTAACTAACGGGAGGTCTACAAGTTCCAGACCGTTGACCACGGGTGGGTTGTGAAGTACGAGGGCAACCGCCTCATCGAAACCGCGAAGAGCGGTATCTTTCGGAACAGCAGTCACTCGAAGTATGCCTTTGGAGAGCTTTGAGTGAAGCCGGTCGAACCCCGGACAGATCAGTGTAAGAATTTCACAACAACTGTTATCTGAAACCGGAACGGAACTGACCAGTCAAGTACTGAGGTGTGTCACCGCTGGTTTTATACTGTTCTTGGTTCCCCTGAGGGTATGGCTGCGATCAGTGAGTTAACTCAATCCTTCCTTGAGGACTATCCAGACTCTGAGAAGGCCCTCCAAGCTATGGTGGAACTCGATAAACAGGGAATATGGACGTTTGATGATGTCCCTCTTGACTCGGGTGTATTTGGAGAAATCGTATCCCGGGGAATCGTTGAACAAGCCGACGATGGATATCAGCTTGCAGACCGACAAGCCGTCCAAGCTGTGCTTGAAGAGGATGGAACTACTGAAACGACGACGCCTAACAAATCGCATCTCCCTATTACCGTCCCACAGATTGAACCCAAGGTGCTTGGGCCGGTATTTGCGGCGCTACTGTTTCTTTTGTTATCTCGTAGTTTCACCTACACTAGTGTGTTCCGCGATGGAGTAGTTGTGTTACCCGGTAACGATCCCTACTTTTATCGCTACTGGGTAGAGGTACTCTTAGCACAATCTGCAGGTTCTACGGCCCTCCAGACGCTTTCCACATTTCCAACCGGAATTTCAAATGGAGAACCTTTCCTCGTGGCTGTCTTGTGGCTGGGGACCGAGATTCTAGGCGAGAGTGCATCTGATGCGGGCGTTGTCCTTGCTTGGTATCCGATACTTTCAGCGGTCACTGTCGGAGGCATCGTGTATCAACTTGGGACACGAGTTTTCGCTGACCGACGTGTAGGTGTCGCAGCTGTGGTTATGCTGGCGCTCATTCCTGCCCATGCATTTCGAACGTCGGTGGGCTTTGCCGATCACCATGCGTTTGACTTCCTGTGGTTGGCAGTAACGATGTTGGCATTAGTGCTCCTCGCCAATCGACCAACAGCTTCTGTGTGGCCATCTACGATCGGAATTGCAATGCTTGGGATTGGTATTACTGGGCAGACTCTTGCTTGGGAAGCTGGTCCGTTACTTCTCCTTCCCATCGGACTTTATATTGCAATTTTCTCAATAACTGTACTAAGGCGAGAACAGTCACCACTTTCTGATTGCTATCCGATCCTAATTGGGCTTGGCGGTGGCGCTGTACTCACTTACTTGATCCACCTCAAGTTGGGATGGCATACTCCTGTTGTTGCGACTGTCCCAGCCATACTAACAATAGGCAGTTGTGGTGTGATTTTTTTGAGTGAAGTGGCTTGGCGAACTGACCGATCCCCGAAACTCCTTGCCGCTATTGAACTTGTCCTTCTCGGAGCCGGTGGTATCGCCTTGCCTCAGGTCTTTCCCGACCTTGTCACAGGACTTGACCGTGGGATTGCATTCTTACTTGAAACGGAGGGTATCGCAGAATCAATGTCGCTTGTGAGCGGTGACTTGGGATCAATTTTCGGGCCAGTTCTCTTGTTTGGCTGGATTCTTTTTCTTGCGTTTCCGTACTTGAATTGGGCTACATTCCGCAGTTATCGTGATATTGATATGAGAATCCTTGTTCTGGTCGTCTATGCGTGGTTCCTGCTTGGCTTAGCCCTCATCCAGGTTCGGTTTGCGGGTGAATTGTCTATCCCCGTTGCGCTGTTTGCTGGGCTCGGATTCATTCACTTGCTCTCACGACTTGAGATTGCTCAACCGATTTCATTAGGGACTACTCATTCCCAACAGCCAACGACAGCTCAAGATCGGGCACAGCGTTCGATGTCGGTTGTTCAGTTTCCGGATCGGGACACGATTGTCCCACTCGTAGTCGTCTTTCTGTTAGTTGGGAGTTTGAGTTTTGCAATGGTCCCGATCAAAATGAGCCAGCCCTCTATTTCCGAGACGGAGTATCAAGCTGCAAGTTGGATGGAGGGGTATGCCGGTATTCAAGAATGGGTGTATCCTGAAAATTACGTGTTTAGTCCATGGGGCCAGAATCGGATGTATAACTACTTCGTGAGTGGTGAAGCCCGCTCATACAGCTACGCCCAGACGAACTATGCTGACTTCCTTGTCGCTACCGATGGGGCAGCGTGGTACCGGACTCTTCGTGATCGAGTCGGCTTTATCATAACTCGCGATTCACCGTACCAACGCGATGACTTTGATCAACAGTCGCTGCAGACGCGGTTACATACTCACTATGGGAGCGCAACTACGTCTACCCCTGGGCTCTCACACTATCGGGCCGTTTATGTGAGCGATGACACTTCACTCAAGATCTTCACGCTCGTGCCGGGTGTACAAATTGTCGGGACTGCACCACCAGAGACGGAACTGACGGTCACAACTAATCAGTCCGTGACCGGGACATCCATCACCTACACTCGGACGGTCCGAACGGATGCAAACGGGAGCTACGCTATCACGATTCCTTATCCAGGAACGTATACTGTTGACGGGACACGCGTCCGAGTCTCCGAGACTGCGATTCGACAGAACAAAACGGTGCGTGTCTCTTCTCAGTAGTTTTATAATATGATTGATGACTTTTCGGATTCCGTTTGGTGATCCGAGTTTCAGGGAGGAGGAGACCCATGAGTATAGTCATGATGGGAGCTGACACAGGGGAGAATGGACTGCCGACCAATAGCTGTTTGACTCTTTCACATCTAATCGGAAGCACCTTGTTGGCGTAGTCAGCTGGTATTCTCATGGATCGTGCGGTACTCGTTGCGATTGTTGTTGGTGCCCTCCAAGGGGTGTTTGAGTGGCTTCCAATCTCAAGTGAGGGTAACGTTGCAATCGCTCTTACGTGGTTAGGTGAACGCCCACAGGAAGCAGTTGCTTTTGCCTTGTTTCTCCATCTTGGAACGGCCCTGTCAGCAACGGTGTACTACCGACAGGAAATCGCCGCTGAGCTAGCACGCGCTCGATTTTGGCGCCCACACGTAGCGTTTCAGGATGAGTATGCAACGACGACATTTCTTGGAGTCGCAACACTGGTTTCCGGTGGTGTTGGGATCGGTGCATATCTGTTGCTTGCAGAACTCGTTTCAGCACTCACCGGCGGCACGATCATCATCCTCATTGGAGGGTTACTCGTTGTGACCGGTGTCTTTCAACGACTGTCAACCACTTTGGAGCAGACGCCGCGGACGACCCCGACTCTAAGGGATGCAATCCTTGTTGGTCTTGCTCAGGGGCTCGCTATCCTCCCGGGCATTTCGAGATCTGGATCAACGACGGGCGTGCTCTTATTGCGAGGATATGCAGCCCCGGCATCGTTTCGACTTTCGTTCTTACTCTCGATCCCGGCCGCAATCGGCGGTGGGATCTTAGCTATGTTTGATACTGGCCTCTCCGGAATCGCGATCACTCACGGGTTGGTTGCGTTAGGTACCGCTGCCGTTGTTGGGTATCTCACGATTGATGCCTTGATGCGGATCGTTCATCGGGTTCCCTTCTGGGGCGTTTGTCTCGGGCTTGGTGGCTTGGCTGTGGGTGGCGGTGTACTCCTCTTGTGAGAGTGATTCCGCGGCGAAACGAATTATCTGCGCTCACGCACGATTTGTGAGTTCGTCCCATTGAATCCGGATATATCGAAGCCGTGATTCAAGCAGAAACCAAGCACTTGCAAGCACTGCTCCGCCAACGTTTGCTAGTGCATCGCCGAGTGAAAAATATCGATTCGGTTGGAACCACTGAACGGATTCGATCAGGAGGCCATAGCCTATTGCGATCGCTAAGACAAGTGTGATTCGTCTCCAGAGACGATCGCGAAGATTTGCTGTCGCGTATGCTAATGCAAGAGCAAAACCCGCGTATCCGAGGAAATGCAGTTGTTTATCCCAAAATGGACTTGGACGTGGTGAGGTCGGTGGGGCACTAAGGACAGAAAAATAGAACAATACGGCAGCGACGATGCTGACTCCGAGATATCGGAGCCACCGGGGAACGAGTGGAATGGGGAGGCTACGCATACGATACTAGCGTTGTGGATCGGGTCGTGTTAAGTTAAGCGTAAAGAGTGAGGCGTGGTGATTTCGTAGTGCTCTATGCCAGAAATCACACGCTTCAGCGACGGTAGCGACTGGATCGAATTAGATTTTGTGGAGCGTCAGCGGACACCCGAGTTCGCGATGTGACTCGGTATTCAGATGCACGTGGTGAGACTGTCACTTTCGAATACAATCTCGATTCTTGAAAGGTTGAGTGTCGAGCGCTCTCGAACGGCCGTCCACAACTGGGTGCATAAGGCCGATTTACAGCCCGAAGGCGGTGCGAGCCCGAATCACGTTGCGCTTGACGAAACCGTGATTCGAATCAACGATCAGCAATACTGGCTGTATGCCGCTCTCGATCCTGAAACAAACTCATTCCTTCATATCCGGCTCTTTAGCACGTATGCAACCGGTCTCATCGAAATCTTTCTGAGCGAATTACGCGAGAAACACGGTGTCGAAACCGCCGTATTTCTCGTCGACGATGCTGAGTGGCTCAAAACTTCCCTTGACCGACACGGCCTCGATTGCAGATACGAACGGCATGCCAATCGGAATGCCGTCGAACGTATATTTAGAGAAGTAAAACGACGAACCTTTTTGTTTTCAAACACGTTCAGCAACGTGGAGCCGACGACAACAGAATCGTGGCTCCAAACTCTCGCCGTCTGGTGGAATCGATAGAAAGTATGAGGCGAAAACCCACGGCTTTAGCCGTGGGATGAAGCCGACAACAGGGAATCAGACCACGGTACGACGGCAGATTGGCTCCCAAAAGTCAAGAACTCCCAGCACTACATATAAGATATGGAAGTGCGGCGCACCGTCCCTGTTGCACTCGACGTGAACAGTGCTGACGCCGCACTCCTCGAAAACACCGTAGACACGTTCCTCTGGTCGGCGCAATACGTCGTAGACCACGCTTTTCAAGACGAGTACGTCACCACCAGCAAGACGACGCTGGATGATGAGACCTACAACGACGTACGCGAAGCCATGGACGGGTTCAACGGTGGCCTCGTGCAAGCCGCTCGGAACAAGGCCGCCGAAGCCTGCAAGAGCGTCGTCGCCCGCTGGAAACAAGGAAAGACGGCATCGAAGCCACGCTTCACAAGTCCACCCGTCGTCTACGACAAGCGTACCGCGACGTTCCACGACGAGTACGTGAGCCTTGCCACCACGGACGGGCGAATCGAAGCCGATTACATGCTCCCTGACGAGGACAGTGACACCCCACACTCGGAATACCTGTTTTCAGACGAGTACGAAACGACAGGTGCGGAACTGCATTACCGCGACGGAAATTGGGTACTTCACGTCCACTGCAAGACGGAAGTGGAGTTAGACACGTCAGAACAGAACACCACCGAGAACGGAACGGTTCTCGGGGTTGACCTCGGTGTGAACAACCTTGCCGTCACCTCAACAGGCGCGTTCTGAACGGACGACGAATTCGACCACTGGCGCCAAGAATACGAGAAACGGCGTGGCGAGCTTCAACGGTGCGGAACGCGCTGGGCACACGAAAATATCCAATCAGTCGGACGAAAAGAAGACGGACGGTTCAAGCTGCTCCATCGCATCAGCAACGAACTCGTCGCGGAAGCCCGTGAGAACAAGTGTTCGGTCATCGCGCTTGAGGACTTGACTGACATCCGTGAGCGAACCGGTGCTTCGTGGGGGGCACAAGTGGGCGTTCAACCGCCTGTACGAGTACGTCGAGTACAAAGCTGAAGAACACGGCATCGCGGTTGAGCAGGTTGACCCCAAGAACACCTCGCAGCGTTGCACACACTGTGGGTTCACCATCCAGACAACCGCGACGACGACGACTTTATGTGTCAGAAGTGTGGGTACAAGAACCACGCTGACTACAACGCCGCGAAGAACATCGGCCTGCGAGATCTCCGTCGCAACCAAATTGGCGGCGACGGAGGCGCACCCTTGGGCGTGCGCTTGAACAGCGGGACGCTGAACGTGAACGGAGGCTATGCTCCTGCCTCAACTGAGGCCAGAACGGGAGTCCACGCTGAATCCCACCGCTTTAGCGGTGGGTAGCTCAAACCGGTCTTTCTCTTGATTACCGATTCAGGTCGGAATCACTATCCTGGTTTTCGTCGCTAGCTTGCTTTGGCCACTCTGGCGGCTCGAATAGCCCAACAAGCGTCTGCCCAAGTCGAGTGTCACTCAGCCCAGCTATGAGTATGGTGAGTCTGTTGAGGGCGTGTTTCAGATGCGATGTCTCGAACCATGGACGCAACACAGCAAGGATTCGGTCAAGAAAGGTGAGGAATGGTGCAATAATAAGTGTTTCTCGAAGATCGATAACAATAATGTCTGGATCGGGAGGCGTGGTGAGCCAGCGATATATGAATGAATTCTGGATAACACCGATCATTCGGGAGTGCACGGCCGAGATGCGAGGACTCGCAGTATCGCGAAGTGAGCGAAGAGCAGCTAGCACCTTCGATCTTGAGATTGCCTCGGACCGTGTCGTCATTTCCGAATCATGGGCAGACATAGCTACGCAGAGACGACTGTCGCCTCAATGGTTATCGTCCCAAGATCGATGACGATCTGTGACTGCTGTTGCAGACTCTGGCCCTTAAATAGAATATTACTGGTCGTCTCACGGACGCGGAGTGTAGCAGTAATCGTCACGTCACGGTTTATCGGATGATCGACAACGTTTACAGATCCGTCTTCGCCGGTAGCAATAATGACCGACGGCTCGACAGCGACTCGATTGATCGTCGCGATCGTCTTTCCGTCAGTACGTTCTGTCATGCCTGGCTGGAGCGCGTCTGCAAACTGTTTTCGAACCTCGTTCATACGAAGGACAACGGTTCGAGTTGCCGCTGTACCTCGTGGCTCAACGGCACCGACACGCTCAATAGAGCTTGAGAGCTGGTAGTTCTCACTCGTAAGGTTGATTGTATTTCCCCGCTGGACTGGTGTCGCGCCGAACTGTTCGCGCTCGCCGTATCCAAGTGTCCGCAACGAGACGCCGACAAAAACACGCTCTTGATTTGGATCCTGTGTAGCATATGTGATTACATTCTCGATCGTCGCCGTTTCATGACTCCCCGCTCTAGCGACATCGCCGTCTGCAAGTCGGTCTGCAGTCTCAGAATCAACGACCGCCTCAAGCAACACGTCTGCACGTCCACGATCGAGGCCACTCCCAACACGTTCAATACGACCAGCGTATGTGTACTCCTCACTTGGGAGCGACACCACTTGCCCGCGTCGTAGTGGATTCCCACCGAAGTGGTGTTGGCCCTGTTCTTGATGTGTCTGTAGGGCAGCTTCCACAAATACGGTCCGTTCAGTTGGATCGCTCGTTGTATACGCTGCGACATCGTTGATCGTCGCCACGGTACGGCCAGCAATACGGATTTCATCACCCGGTGCAATCACTTGAGCATCAGGTGCGGGTAATGTCTCCCGAAGGACGACGGTCGTTGTATCGTCGGCAAACGCCTCCTGGTTTCCGATCGCACGAATCTGTCCACTCACCGCGTATCGGTTCGTCTGGATCTCAAGACTCCGCCCTAACCGCGGCGGTGCGTCAGCGTAGGTGATGCCCTCCTCACCTGCTGGGCCCTGGAGTTCCGCACGGATGATGACTTTTGTGCCCTCCTCCGAGGGAGTAAGATGAATATCAGTGATCGTGAGTTGGCTGCTTCCACTTGGACTGTACGTATCGCCTTCGTTGAGTTCCGCAATCAGATATTCTGGCTGGGTCCCTAGATCAAGTGTCACAATAGTCGTCTCAGGTTCTGGCCCTGAATCAGACGGTTGCAGTACAAATGCAGCCCCTGCCGCCACCACGGCAAGGATGACGAGGACGACAAGCGCATCAATGACATTAATAACGCCAAACAGATTCCCCTCCTCATCAATCAGCGACATTACAGTCCCCCGTGTCCATATTGGTCCGAACTGATTAGTACAGCGACTAAACCGTTATGGAAGCACATACAGAAGTAATCAAGAATTACTGGTCGAGAGGAGAGTTGAGCGAGACTGTCGCCGTATAGCGTAGTACTTACGACTGCACAATCAACATTCGCTGATAATGGATACTGGATGGCGCTACCGCATCGTCAGCGTTCTCGGTGTGGCTGTGCTGTCAGCACTCACCGTTGTTGTCGTTAATAATAGTGCCGTCCAGACAATTCTAGGGACTGTCCCGCCGCTGGGACGGTTACCAACTGATCCGCCAAGTGGTGCCGAATTTACGATTGAAATGCTATTAACTGTGAACGTCGTGGCCGGATCATTTCTTCCGTTATACAAATCGCGGCCACGCCGTATCGTCGATATCGTTGCCTTGGCACACAAGCGTGTGCTTGTCGCCATTTTCGCGTTAGCGACGATCGGATACTTTGATTATTCGTATAAGTTGCCGCGGGTGACGATCCTACTACTTACGCCGATCCTGCTTATTGCACTTCCCCTGTGGTTTATTTGGCTTCGTCGGCCGTCGTCACGCGGGGAACGAGCGATCATCGTCGGGGATGACCTAGACCATATCGCGGTGATTGCCCGAGAGGTGGAACTTCCCCTGCTCGGCTATTTGTCGCCCACGCCGGCACGAATGGCATCCCCAACACAAGATGAGCCCATTCCCACCGTAACGGACGGCGGCAAGGACAACGAACTGCAGCATTTGGGGGGACTGTCGCGGCTTGAAGATATGCTTGTTGAGTATGATGTCGATACAGCTGTGTTGGCGTTCTCCAACGCCGATCGCGCGGAGTTTTTGTAGCGTTGGATGCCTGTTACGAACACGGTGTTGACGAAAAAGCTCATCACTCCCATGCAGATACGGTATTGACTGCCGGGAGCGATGCTGGCACGCTCGTTGATGTCGCGATTGAACCCTGGGACCTCCAAGACTATCTGTGGAAGCGAGCGTTTGACGTGGCGTTTTCGCTCACAGGGCTTGTCTTGTTGTCCCCTGTGATTGTGGTGATTGCTGTGGCAATCAAACTAGAGGATGGGGGTCCCGTTCTGTATCGTCAAGAGCGAACGGCCGTTTTTGGAGAGGCGTTTGATGTGTTCAAATTCCGGTCGATGATACCAGAGGGCGAGCCCGAAACTCCAATCGATGACGAGGACAACGATCGAATCACGCGAGTTGGTGGCGTGTTACGGAAAACACACTTGGACGAGATTCCACAACTATGGGCTATTCTTCGCGGTGATATGAGTGTTGTTGGCCCACGTGCTGTCTGGACCGAAGAAGAGCATCTGCTGGAAAATGATTTGGAAATGTGGCGCAAGCGATGGTTCGTCAAGCCCGGCTTAGCTGGGTTAGCGCAAATTAATGACGTGAGTAGTCTGGATCCAGATGCAAAATTACGGTACGATCTCCAGTACGTTCGCGAGCAATCGCTTCAATACGACCTGAAAATCGTCGCCCGGCAACTGTGGAAGGTCGCTGTTGATGTGTGGGCCACTCTTGTGGCTTCTGACGGTTCGTGAACTGTCTTGGAGTCCTGTGGCTCGGGGTCTCACCGATATCTCAACACGGAAGACCGTCGCTTTTTGGAACGGTCCCGAATATGTAGCCTAGTTCGCTCTTTTTACTCGACCGTCACGCTTTTCGCGAGATTACGCGGTTTATCGATCGGTCGTCCCTTCTCGTTTGCGACGTAGTATGCAAACAGCTGAAGGACGACGTTCGCGACGACTGGCTCCAATGGACCACACGCTGGAATCTCGAAGACAGTGTCGACATCGCTGGTCACTGCCAAATCACTAGCCACCCCAATAACAGGTGCGCCACGGGATTCGACCTCGTTGACGTTGTTGACAGTCTTCTCGGCTGCGGCTTGGTCAGTGAGGATTGCGATGACGGGCGTCTCAGGTGTCACCAGCGCGAGTGGCCCATGTTTCAGTTCGCCAGCAGCGAAGCCTTCTGCGTGATCGTACGAGATCTCTTTGAGTTTGAGGGCGCTTTCAAGCGCGACTGGGTAGCCAGCCTTCCGTCCAATATAGAAGAATGCCTCACTGTCGGCGTAGGTCTCAGCAGCGCGTTTGATCGTTGGTGCTTGATCTAATACCTGTTGAACCGCCC
>Ga0207850_100928_pt1 | contig 10852 bp, 11 predicted proteins | sample 23E2SouthBayCA_FD_187746 | JGI IMG/M metagenome (GOLD analysis project Ga0207850, IMG submission 187746) | Aerobic enrichment media microbial communities from Eden Landing Ponds, California, USA - A23 E3 (3) (SPAdes) | ecosystem: Environmental > Aquatic > Marine > Unclassified | place...
GACGGGGCAGTCCTCGACGCAGGCGCCGTCAGCGAGACAGATGTCGAAGTCGACGGCGACGTGGGTGCCGTGAATCCCGAGCTTCTCGGGCTCCTCGACGGGCCCCCAGACGTCGTGGCCCTTGTGTGTATCCACCTGCTCGCGGTTCTCCGTGAACTGCGGGTCGATTGCCATACCCGGACTCCGCGCGCTGGCAGTATGAAACCCTCGGGGAACGACTTCGGCCAGCCCCCGTTTGGATTTCGGGTGGTTGCGGGGCTGTTGTCCGGCTGCTCGTGGACTTCGACACTCCCTGGAGAGAGTCGCCGGCCTCGGACTCCCGAGGGCTTATGCGCGAGCCGACCGGAATCCGGACGTATGCGGAAAGTGCGCCTGGACGACCTCGACTCCCGGATGGGGCCGGCGGCCCGCAGCCTCCCGCTGACGGACGCGCTCGGGCTGGCCGACGCCGCGATGAACTTCTACGAACTCGAACCCGGGGACAGCTTCGCGTACGGCTTCCACGCCCACGCCGAACAGGAGGAGGTGTTCTGCGTCCTCGACGGCGCGGTGACCTTCCGGACGCTGGAGGACCAGGACGACGTCACCGTCGAGGCCGGGGAGCTCGTGCGGTTCGGTCCCGGGGAGTTCCAGCAGGGCGTCAACGAGGGCGACGAGCGCGTGCGCGCGCTCGCCGTCGGCGCGCCACAGGACCCCGGGGACACGGAGATGCTCCGGGAGTGCCCGGACTGCGGCGACGAGACCACCCAAGAGCTCGAACTGGCCGACGACCGCTCGGAGATTCGGACCGTCTGCGAGGCCTGCGGGACCGTCACGGGGCACTTCGACTGACCATGTCCGAGGAGTACCCGCCGCGGCTGGTGTTCGACGACGACTGCGGCTTCTGCACGTGGTGTGCGAACTTCGCCGCGCGCCACGGCGACGTGGCTCTCGTCGGATTCACGGAGCTGTCCCCCGACCAGCTCGCGCGGCTGCCCGACGACTACGAGAACTGCGCGCACCTCCTCACCGACGACGCAGTCTACTCCTGTGGCGCGGCCATCGAGCGCACGCTCGAACGCGACTTCCCGGAGCTCCGGGCGGTGTTCGCCGCGCTCCGGACGGTCCCCGGCTACGCCGCGCTCCGCGAGCGGCTCTACCGGGCGGGCGCGGACCGCCGGGCGATGCTCGGGAACGTCGTGCGAGACGACCCGCCCGCCCGCGAGTAGTCAGCAGCCGGCGAGCGCGGCGGCGCCGCCGGTCCGGAGGAGGGCTCTGCGCGAGGGCATACCCGGGCGTTCCGGCGCTCGGGGTAAGTGTCTTGTCGGGGCGACAGCGAGGACGCGAGCCTACTGGTAGGCCTGCATGCCGGTGAGGTCCTCGCCGAGAATCAGGGTGTGGATGTCGTGGGTGCCCTCGTACGTGTAGACGGTCTCCATGTTCGTCATGTGCCGCATCGGCGAGTAGTCGGCGGTGATGCCGTTGCCGCCGAGCATCTCGCGAGCGACGCGGGACTGGTCCCGGGCCATCCGGACGTTGTTGCGCTTCGCCATCGAGACGTGCTGGGGGCGGAGGTCGCCGCGCTCCTTGAGTTCGGCGAGGCGGTGGGCGAGCAGCTGGCTCGTCGTGATCTGGGTCGCCATCTCCGCGAGCTTCTGCTGTTGCATCTGGAAGCCGCCGATTGGCTTCCCGAACTGCTCGCGGTCGGTGGCGTACGAGCGCGCCGTCTCGAAGCAGTCGCGGGCCGCACCGATTGCGCCCCACGCGATGCCGTAGCGGGCCTGCGTCAGGCAGGACAGCGGCCCCTTCATGCCCTCGACGCCCGGGAGGCGGTTCTCCTTCGGAACGCGGACGTTCTGGAGGCTGATTTCGCCCGTAATCGAGGCGCGAAGCGAGAGTTTCTCGTGAATCTCGTTCGTGGTGACGCCGTCCCGGTCGGTCTCGACGAGGAATCCGCGAACCGGGTCGCCGTCCTCGCTTTTGTCTTTCGCCCAGACGACGGCGACGTCCGCGATGGGCGAGTTCGTGATCCAGGTCTTCGAGCCGTTCAGGACGTACTCGTCGCCTGCGTGCCCGCTGGCACGTTCGGCCGTCGTCTCCATCGCGGAGGGGTTCGAGCCGTGCTCGGGCTCGGTCAGTCCGAAGCAGCCGACGGCCTCGCCGCGGCCGAGGGCGGGCAGCCACTCCTCTTTCTGCTCCTCGCTGCCGTAGGCGTGGATGGGGTACATGACGAGCGCGCCCTGCACGCTCGCCATCGACCGCAGCCCCGAGTCGCAGGCCTCCAGTTCCTGCATCAGGAGCCCGTAGGCCGTCTCCGAGACATTCGGCAGCCCGTACCCCTCGAGGTTCGGCGCGTAGAACCCGAGCTCCCCCATCTCGGGGATGAGTTCCGTCGGGAACGTCCCCTCGAGGTAGTGGTCGCCGATGTCGTCACGGACGTGTTCGTCGACGAACTCTCGGGCGGTGTCCCGGATGAGGCGCTCCTCGCTGTCGAGGTCGGACTCCAGGCCCACGTAGTCGAGCATACTGGTACTCGGGCGCAAACAGTGAAAAAGCCTACTGGTCCACCAGCAGTCCCCCGCTCGGAGTCCGGTCAGTCGCCGGCGGCGGGCGACGCGAGCCCACGCGTGAAGTTCTCGAAGAGCCGTTTGGCCTCGCAGGCGGCGTCGTAGGTCTCGGGCGTGATGCCGGCCAGCACCGCCTCGCGACGGTCCTCGTCGACGTCCTTCTCGCGGGCGATGCGCTCGGCGGTGTCGTTGTCGTACTCGGGGTGGAACTGGACGCCGACGCTGTCCCCGACTCGGAACGCGTGAACGCCGTAGTCGTTCTCGGCGAGCAGCGTCGCCCCCGGCGGCAGGTCGGTGACCGTGTCGCCGTGGGTCGTGAACGTCGTGAACGTCTCCGGGACGCCCGCGAAGAGCGGGTCGTCTGCGGTGCGCTCGACCTCGCGGTAGCCGAGTTCGAACGCGCCCATGTCCTCGACGGTCCCGCCCAGGGCCTCCGCGAGCACCTGGTGGCCGAAACAGACGCCGAGAACCGGGACGCCCGCCTCGTGGGCGTCCGCGACGTAGTCGACGAGTGCGGGAATCCAGTCGTCGTCCCAGTACACCGACGACTTCGACCCCGTGACGACGACGCCGTCGAACTCGTGGTGGGTCGGGAGTTCCCCGGCCTTCGCGTGGAACTCGGCGAGGTCGGCGTCGAGTTCGCGGCGGAAGTTCCGCGTCGTCTCCGCGGGTTCGTGTGCGGCGGTAAGGAGTGCGATACGCGGGCGACTCATGAGTACGCCGTAGTTACTGGACAGTCAAGCGGGTTTCGGCCGGCCGCTCACTCGCCGGTGACGAAGACGGTGCCGTCCCCCTGGACGGTCACCTCGGTGCCCGCGTACTCGAAGGACACCTCGACGTCCCCACCGCGGCCGAGGAAGTCGTCGAGGGCGTCCGGGTCGATGACACGACCGAGCGGCGGGAGCGAACCGGCGTCGCGGTCCGTGGCGGCCGCCACCGCCTCGACGACGCCGATGCTCGCTCGGTCGTACTCCGAGATGGTGAACTGGGAGCGGGTGCCGTCTCGGCCACTGCGACTGTGGCTGCGGTGGTTGTCGTCGGTCATGGTGGGTCGGGGAGCAAGTCGTCGCGGACCGTCCCGTCGTCGTGTGTAGGTGTTACACACACCCCACGAAGAAAGTTTCGCGGCTCCGACAGGCCCGAGCGGTCCGAGCGTGGCCCGCAGCGCGCTTCGGCGACGGAACCGCCACCGGGACCTACGCGTCTCACCACGACGAACCGCGCCGGAACCGGCGCCCGAGCGACTCGCAGACCCCGCAGTAGGGCGACCCTACCGAGGTGGCTCGGTGGCGGCTCTACCAGCCGCCATCGCCTCCGACGCCGCCGCACTCGAACCACTGGGATCGCCGGCCACCAGCACCGACTCCTCCACTCGGCGCCGGGTGGTGTCGAACCACCTTTGTCGGCGCCCGTCCAGAGGTCCGACGAATGCGCGCAATCAAGGACAGCGTCCACGACTACATCGAGGTCGACGGCGTCACGGAGGCGCTGCTCGACACCCAGCCCGTCCAGCGACTCCGCCACATCAAGCAGCTCTCCACCGTCCGACTCGTCTACCCCTCCGCGAACCACACGCGCTTCGAGCACTCCCTGGGCGTCGCCCACCTCGCCGACCGCGCGCTCGACCACCTCGACGTCACCGGCGCGCGCGCCGACACCGTCCGCGCCGCGGCGCTCCTCCACGACGTCGGCCACGGCCCCTACGGCCACCAGACGGAAGGCATCATCCAGCGCCGGCTCGGCCGCCACCACGACGACGTCCACCACCTCCTCTCCAGTGGCGCTGTCGGCGCCGTCCTCAGCGAACACGGCCTCGACCCCGGGCGCGTCGCCGACCTGGTCGCCGGCGACGGCAGACTCGGCCAGCTCGTCGCGGGGGAACTGGACGTCGACCGCATGGACTACCTCGTGCGGGACGCCCACCACACCGGCGTCCCCTACGGCACCATCGACCACGGCCGCCTGCTGCGCGCGCTCACCTTCCGCGACGGCGAGCTGGTGCTCGCCGAAGGCAACGTCGCCACGGCCGAGAGCGTACTCGTCGGCCGCGCGCTCATGAACTCGGCCGTCTACCGCCACCACGTCTCCCGCATCGCGGGCGCGATGCTCGACCGTGCGGGCGCCCGACTGCTCGACGCCACCGACCTCGCCATCGAGACGTTCGCCCGCATGACGGACGCCGAACTGCTCGCCGCCCTCCGGAACTGCGAGGCGACCCGGGACGCCGCCCGCCGCGTCCGCGACCGCGACCTCTACAAGCGCGCCGTCTGGGCGGAACGCGACGCCGTCCCCGACGACGTCGCCACCGCCGACTACGAGACCGCCCGCGAATTCGAGGTCGCCGTCGCCGACACCGCCGGCGTGCCGGAACGCGCCGTCGTCGTCGACACGCCCGGCGAACCGTCCATGCCGGAGTCCTCCGTTCGCGTCGCGGTCAACGGCGACACCCGCCGGCTCGACGAACAGAGCCCGCTCGTCGAAGGCATGCTCGCCTCCCAGCGCGTCCAGTGGCGCTTCGGCGTCTACGCGCCCGAAGAACACGTCCCCGAAGTCGCGGCGGCGGCCGAACGCGAACTCGGCCTCGCCGACGTCGGCGACCCCGCGGAGTAGCCAGCACCGACGGAACGCTTTTGCCGGGAGGCGTCCACGCTTCCCACATGGCGTCCGAACCCACCGCCGGATGCACGAGGTGCGAGCCAGTTGCGGGTCCCGGGTTCGGATTCTTCTTCGCCTGACGCGTGGCGGACGCCGTCCGGGCGCCAGCGCGCCGGGGCGGCCGAAACCACGCGGTCGGGCCGCGGTTCGGAACCGATAACTGACTGCCACACGCGCCTACGCACAATGAAACTGCCAGCACAGCAGGTTGCGGTGCTCGAGGCGGCGAGCGCCGACGACCCCAGACGAATCGAGACCCTCGCGGCGGAGACCGACTACCCGCCGGAGACGGTCGCCGGAGCGGCGTTCGAACTCGAGGACGCCGGCCTGGTCGCCGTCAGCGAGGAGCACGTCGACGACGTGGAACTGACCGACGAAGGCCGCGAGTACGCCGACACGGACCTACCCGAGGTCCGGCTCTACCGGGCCGCCCTGGACGCGGGCGCCGACGAGTCCCCGGTCCAGATGGGGCGAGTCATCGGCGCCTCCGGCCTGGAGGGCCCGCAGGTGGACATCGCGCTGTCGAACTACGCCCGGAAGGGCTACGGCAGCATCGACTCGGGCGAACTCTCCGCCGACCCCGACGCCGACCCCGACAGCGACCCCGAGGCCCACGCGCTCGCCGCGCTCGCTGACGGCGAGAGCGTGGACGACGGCGACGTGCGCGACCAGCTCGCGAGCCGCGACCTCGTGGACGTCCGCGAGCGCACCGTCCGGTCGGTGACGCTCACCGACGCCGGCGTCACCGAACTGATGGCCGGCGTCGAGGCCGCCGAGGAAGTCGGCGAACTCACCCCCGAGATGCTCGCCTCCGGCGAGTGGGCGGACGTCGAGTTCGCGGACTACAACGTCGAAGCCGACGCCGCCGACTACACGCCCGGCAAGACCCACGTCCTCCGGCAGGCCGCCGAACGGGTCAAAGACGTCCTCGTCGGCATGGGCTTCCGGGAGATGGAGGGCCCGCACGTCGACGCCGACTTCTACATCAACGATTGCCTGTTCATGCCACAGGACCACCCGGCCCGGAACCACTGGGACCGGTTCGCGCTCTCGAACCCCGAGCGAATCGACTCGCTGCCCGCCGACCTCGTCGAGCGCGTCGAACGCGCGCACCGCGACGGCGTCGGCGACGACGGCGACGGCTACCACTCGCCGTGGGACGAGGACTTCGCGCGTGCGCTCGCGCTCCGCGGGCACACGACGAGCCTCAGCGCCCGCTACCTCGCCGGCGTCGCCGACGCGGACGTCGAGCCGCCCGCCCGGTACTTCAGCGTCGAGAAGGCCTACCGGAACGACACCCTCGACGCTACCCACCTCCTGGAGTTCTTCCAGATTGAGGGCCTGGTGATCGCCGACGACCTCTCGGTCCGGGACCTCATGGGGACCTTCCGTGAGTTCTACAGCCAGTTCGGTATCCACGACCTCCAGTTCAAACCGACGTACAACCCCTACACGGAGCCGAGCTTCGAGCTGTTCGGCCGCCACCCCGAGACGGGCGAACTCATCGAAATCGGGAACTCCGGCATCTTCCGGCCGGAGATGCTGGAGCCGCTGGACGTCGACGCCGACGTGATGGCGTGGGGGCTCGCCCTCGAGCGACTGCTGATGTTGATGACCGGCTTCGAGGACATCAGGGACGTCCACGGGACGCTGTGTGACGTTGAGTTCCTGCGGGACGCGGAGGTGGTGTACTGATGCCCGTCGTCGACGTCGACCCCGACGAACTCCGCCGGCTCACCGGTCACCGGAACAAGGACGACGACGAACTCCGCCAGGACCTCTTCGGCCTCGGCATCGAGTACGAGGGCGAGACGGAGGACGGCGACTTCAAACTCGAGTTCGAGGCCGACCGACTCGACCGGCTCTCCGTCGAGGGCATCGCGCGCAGCCTGCGCTACCACTACGGCGACGACCGCGGCGTCCACGTCCCCGACACCAACGCGGCGGACTGGACCATCCGGGTCGAGGACGTCCCCGAGGAACGCCCGTACGTCACCGGTGCCGTGATTCGCGGCGTCGACCTCGACGAGGACGCCCTGGACTCGCTCATCCAGCTCCAGGAGAAGCTCCACGCGACGATGGGCCGCAAGCGCGCGAAGGGCGCAATCGGTATCCACGACCTCGCGATGCTCAAGGGCGAAGCCGTCCAGGACGGCGACGGCAGTCCCGGGAAGTCGATCACGTACACCGGCATCGAGCCGGACGGCGACACGTTCGTCCCGCTGGACGACGACGCCGAACGGACGCCCGCCGATGTCCTCACCGAGCACCCGACAGGGGAGACGTACGCCGACCTCTTGGCGGACTACGAGACCTACCCCGCCATCTACGACGACATCGGGCTGTTCAGCTTCCCGCCGGTCATCAACGGCCGCCGGACCGAGGTCTCCACGGACTCCCGGGAGCTGTTCGTCGAACTCACGGGGACCGACCAGTGGACCATCGACCGCATGTGCGCCATCGTCTGTTACGCGCTGGACGCCCGCGGCGCCACCGTCGAAGACGTCACCGTCGAGTACGCCGACGAGGGCCGAGAACTCCACCGTCCCGACTTCGAGGTCCGGACCAAGCACGTCACCCACGACCGCATCCGGACGCTGCTCGGCGTCGACCTCACCACCGACGACGTCGTCGACTTCGCCGAACGGTCGGGCCTCCAGGCAACCGCCGTCGACGACGGCTACGACGTCGAGATTCCGCCCTACCGCGTCGACGTACTCCACCCGGTGGACATCGTGGACGACCTCGGGCGCGCGTACGGATTCAACGACCTCGAACCGCGGTACCCCGACGTCAACACCATCGGCGGCCGAACCGAGGACTCGCGGCTCGAACGGGCCGTCCGCCAGACGCTCGTCGGCCTCGGCTTCGAGGACCTCCTGAACTTCAACATGACCAGCGAGGCGGAGAACTTCGACCGCATGCGGCTCTCACCCGACGACGACGCGGTCGGGGCTGCGGAGCCGGCGACAATCTCCGAACCCTACAGCGAGGACTTCACCATCCTCCGCACGTGGGCGCTGCCCTCGCTCGCGACGGTTCTGGAGAACAACACCCACCACAGCTACCCCCAGGACCTCGCCGAAGTCGGGTTCGCGGCCCACGCCGACGGCGACGAGAACACCGGCGTCGCAGAACGCCGCACGGTCGCCGCCGCGCTCGCGCGCCACGACGCCTCCTACGAGGACGCCAAAGCGCGCCTGCAGGCGCTCTGCGACGAGTTCCACGCCGACCTCGCGACCCCGCCGGCCGACCACCCGTCGTTCATCGACGGCCGCGCCGCAGCCGTCGAAATCGACGGACAGCGCGTGGGCGTCATCGGCGAACTCCACCCCGCCGTCATCGTCGACCACGACGTCGAAGTGCCGGTCGCCGGCTTCGAGTTCGAACTCGACGCGCTCCGGTAGAACAGCCGCCCCCGCTTCGCCTCTCGTTTCAGCCTCCGTTCTGCTGCTGTGAGGCCCGCCGGACAGCTACAGGTCTGCGCCGACCGCGTCCTCGACGCCGTCGAAGCCGTCGCGGTCCAGCAAGTCCAGCAGCCCCTCGTTGATGCGCTTCGCCACGCTCGGCCCCCGGTAGACGAGTGCGGTGTACAGTTGCACCACGCTCGCGCCCGCGCGAATCTTCTCGTACGCGTCCTCGGCCGTCGCCACACCGCCCACGCCCACTACGGGGAGGTCGGTGCGCTCGGCGACGAACCGCACCTGCTCGGTCGCACGCTCTCTGATCGGCGCTCCGGAGAGCCCGCCGGTCTCCGCCGCGTTCGGATGCCGGAGGCTCTCGGGCCGCTCGGTCGTCGTGTTCGTCGCCACGATGCCGTCCAGCCCCAGGTCGGTCGCCAGCTCGACGGCGTCGGCGACGGCGTCCTGGTGGAGGTCCGGGGAGAGCTTCACGAGCAGCCGGTCGGCGCCCGCGTCCTGAAGCGTCTCTAAGATGGCCGCCAGCGACTCGCGGCTCTGGAGCTCGCGGAGCCCGGGCGTGTTGGGGCTGGACACGTTCACGACCACGTAGTCGGCGGCCGCACCGACGCGCTCGAACGTGTAGCGGTAATCGTCGGGCGCCTCTGCCAGCGGCGTGACCTTCGACTTCCCGACGTTCACCCCCACAGGAACGTCCGGCAGCGGCTCCTCGTCCAGGCGCTCCCCCACGGCGTCGGCGCCCTCGTTGTTGAACCCCATCCGGTTCACCAGCGCCTCGTCGTCGGGAAGCCGGAACAACCGCGGGCGGTCGTTACCCGGCTGGCGCTCTGCGGTCACTGCACCCAACTCCACGTGGCCGAACCCCAGGCCCGCGAGCGCCCGCGGTACCTCGGCGTTCTTGTCGAAGCCGGCCGCCACGCCGACGGGGTTCGGGAACGACTGCCCGAACGCCTCGACGGCGAGCCGGTCGTCGTCGACCGTGAAGTGGTCCGCGTACGCACGATGTACGCCCGCGAGCTGGGCTACTCGGAGCGCTCCGGTCGTCAACTCGTGGGCCGTCTCCGGTGGCAGCCGGAACAGCGCTGGTTTCAGGAGCTCGTACATCTAGAAGTCGTGCTCCACGTCCTCCGGATCGGCCCGCTGGATGATAATTTTATCTTCCCGCACGCGCACGAACACGTCGTCGCCGATCTCCAGGCCGGCGACGGACAGTTCGTCCTCGTGGAGATTCACGTGGGCGTTGTGGTACTCGCCGTCCTCGCCTTTCGCGCCGCTCGGACTCAGCTTCTTCTTGCGAACCATCGCGGATGTCTAGGTGACGTTCGCCACAGCCGCTACTTAAGCCCTTCCGACGTGACACCTGCCACGCTGCCCTCTCGCGAGTACAACCGCGGTGCTCGTTCGGCGCAATTCGGCCGCTCTCGGCCGAATCGGCCCCGCTCTTTATAAAGAAATTAGCTAATACGCCGATATATTTATCACAGGGCCTTGTGTTTGCCTGACATGGAGGAAAACCATGGTACGTGAGGACGGTAAGCGGAACTTCGCACTCCGCACTGACGACGACGAGTCTAGTGTCTTCAGCGGCAACACGCCCCGCCAGGCAGCACTCAAGGCAGCGCGCCGGCTGGACGACGTCGGTGGCTCCGAAGAGGACGCCGACCGCCACGACATCGAGCTCCGAGAGAAAGGCACCGACAAGGTACACATCTACGAAGCCTGGGCCTGGGAGGAAGACGCTCCCAGCGACAAACCTGACTGGATGCCGGGGGACATAACCAAGGCCAACGTCTCCAAGCAAGGCATCGACCACCTGGAAGACTGACCACCCTCGCTTTCTTCGCGCCCGCAACTGCTTAGGACGTCCCGCGGCTACTGCCACCTGCGTGGGTACCACTCGGCCCGACCGGACGCACACGCGCGGGACGACCGGCCGACCTCCGCCCACGCGACACCACTACGGTAGCGCCGCCTGCGGATTTCTGGTATGCGGTCGCGTGTCGAAGCGCCCTCGGTTCGACGGGGTTTTACGTAACCCGGCACTCGGATGAGATGCGAACGACGTGAGGTGGCTCGGTGCACCCGACGCCACTGATTGACGCCCCCTCGCTCCGTTCGAACCGCGCCCTTCCGGGCTCGGTTCGATGCCCTTAAGTAATAACGGGGCGTTCGATGATACGCGAACGACAATGAGGCTGCCTGGGTCCTCCAGGTGGCTAATGCGTGTCCTCG
>Ga0207850_100943_pt1 | contig 10743 bp, 9 predicted proteins | sample 23E2SouthBayCA_FD_187746 | JGI IMG/M metagenome (GOLD analysis project Ga0207850, IMG submission 187746) | Aerobic enrichment media microbial communities from Eden Landing Ponds, California, USA - A23 E3 (3) (SPAdes) | ecosystem: Environmental > Aquatic > Marine > Unclassified | place: Emeryville...
CCTGCCGCTCGCCATCCGGGACAACCCGCTCGAATCGATGGTCGAATCCGGTGACCTGGACCCGGTCCCCGCGGAGTGAACGGTCGGCCGGACCCTGGCTGGACCGGTCCAGTCAGTTCTCGACGGTCAGCGGGATGACCGCGTCGGCGCCGTGTTCGATCGTCGCCGCGGGGTCGGCCGGGTCGTCGTGTTCGTAGACGAGCCACTCGACGCCGTGGCGGCGGGCGGTAGTCGCCGCCGCCTCGAAATCGACGATGCCCGAACCCGGCCTGGTCGAGGCGTACTCGCCCTCCTCCTCGGCGACGTCGTTGAGATGCAGCGACCAGACGGGGTGATCGAGCGCGTCGAGCACCGCGTCGGGGTCGAACCCGGCCGCGGTCACCCACCCGACGTCGACCTCGAACGAGACCAGCGATGGGTCGGTTCCGGCCGCGAGTCGTCCGAACTTCGTCCCGTCGAGAGACGGGTTCCGGACGGCGTCTTTGACGCCGTTGTACACCAGTTCCACCCCGTACTCGCCCGCGACCGGGACCGCCGAGGCGTCGATGAAACCGGAGACCACGCGACTCGCGACCGGACGGGTGAAGTCCTGGTACTGGTTGTGATACGAGACCTCGAACCCGTCCTCGGCGAGCCGTTTCGCGACGCGGTCGAGGCGGTCACCGAGTTCGTCGAGACGCCTGGCGGTCCTGATCGACGACGAGGAGAGGTGCGGGACGACGAGGGTTCGACAGCCGATCGCGTCGTACTGTTCGAGTAGTTCCGGCTCGCTGTGTTCAAGATCCGACAGCGAGACGTGCGCCCCGACCGGTTCGAGTCCCGTCTCCGCGAGCGCCTCGGCCACCGCCGCCGTGTCGGCGTCGTGGACCCGGTCGGCGAACTCGACGCCCTCGAACCCGGCGGCCGCCACCTGTCTGAGTATCTCCGGCAACGGCTCGTCCATCTCCCGCAGGGAGTAGAGCTGGATCGCCGGTCGCATCGTTACCATCCCCCGCCCCCTCCCACGACCCGGCGTGCTGCGAGCACTCGCGCGTCTCTCTCCCGACGGTGGTTTTCTGTCTTTCGCCCGGGCGTCGGCGCTTCTCGGTCGCCAGCGTCAGGCGCCGGTGCCGACGATCGGTCGGTCGTCGCGGCCCGCTCGATAGAGTCCATGGCGGGAATCCGGGAAGAACCGGTATTAGTAATCGTTTGATACTCCGAACCGGGTGGACCTAGTCGGCGAGGCGGAGGGGGGTACGACGATGGTCAGCGTCGGACTGGTCGCGTCGTCGGTGGTGAAGACACCGCTCGATCCTCTGCGTTCTGGACGAGCGACGCGACCGAGTCACCGTTCTCAACGACCTCTTCGTGTGGCTTCCAGTGTACTACCTGGAATCCGGTCATCGCCCGGAAGCCGGCACACGCCGTCGTGCGTGATCCCGGTTGTGGACACAGAGCTGTTTATCGATACCGTCGCCTGACCATTGACGTCTATGTCGCTGTACTCGACGGTGCAGCCGGCAGAATCCTCGATGAGGACACCGCCTCTTGCGTTCGGGGCACTGATACAGCAATTGCTCACTACCGACTCGTCGCTATCAGCGATATGGATCACGGACCCGCTGCTTGTCTTCCGCAAAGACCCAGTGATGTGGGTGTCCTCGACGGTGACTGTATTCTGAACCGTGTCGCTACTGTGGCTCGCGCTGATGGCTTCGGGCCAATCCGCGTCGATGCGCATCGTACAGCCACGGACGGTGAAACCCCCGTGGTCCGTCCATCCAGGACGACTGATACAACCGCGCGCGTACGTTCCGTCTGGATGGGAGAGATAACTGAACGTGCAATCCTCGATGAGCAGGCCGTGATACCCGTTCCCAGCATCATCTACCCTGATCATGTCGACGTTCTCGTAGTTCTCGTCCGACGGCAGGTGCTCGAGGAGCGAATCGTCGTTGACGAACTCACAGCGTTTCACCCACGATGATTTCCCGCCGTCGTGGTCGTTTCCGTGCAGGCGGAGCGCCCCGTTGTCGATGTTCTCGAAGTAGCAATCCTCGACTTTGACTGCACCGGGACTTCCAGTGTAGCGGATACCCGACGAGCCGAGTTCGCGAACGTCGCAGTTCGTGATTCGCAACTCGCCGACGTGGGGAGTGCCGCCGAAAATCCCGGTCATCCGGTGGGGGTAGGTGTCGACGACGCCGCCTCCATCGATGGTGACCCCGTCGATGTTCCCGACGCCATCGACGCTTTCGATGGTCACGTAGAGCTGGTTGCTCGGTTTGTCTCTCGGCGAAAAACCCGTGAACTCGATATCGTGGACCTCCCCACCGTCAGTGGCCCGAACCACGATACCCGCCCCCGTCGATTTATTTGCGGTCTGTGCGACCTCGAAGCCTTCCAGCAGGACGTTCGTTGATTTCTCCCTGACCGCCAGGAACACCCCTCTGAACCCCTCCGGGAAGACGAAGGTCACGTCGGCGGGATCACCCGTCGTCGAACGAATCCCGACGTTACTGTGCCCGAGATAATCGTGTTCTTCCGTCCAGCGGTACGTCCCCGGCGGGAACTCGATGAGTGTGTCGTCACCCATCGCATCCCTGACCGCACTATCGACCGCGTCCTGGCCGGTCGGATCCATGCCGAGGTCCTCAACCGCCTCCAGGACCGTATCGAACTCGATTCCGTGATGTGTCCGGACCCGCGTCGGAGTCGCCGTGCGTGTCGGCGTCTCGGTCGCGGGCGGAGACGGGGTCGGTGAACCCGCACTCAGACTGTCTCCGCTGGACCCCGGCGGCGTACTCGTTTCGGTCTGTGGAGTCTGTTGGTCGCCGGACCCGTCCCTGGGATCCATGGGGCTACTGGCGAGGGCACCACCGGTCGCTGCCACGCTGAGAAAAGCGAGAAGCCGGCGACGTTTCATCTCGTTGAATTTGGACCACAACGAGTATAGTAATGGATCCCTTATTGTCCAGAGTGCTCTATTGAACCCGATGACTACGAGGGGTTACGGTGACCTAACCGGGGACGTAGCCGGGTGTACTCGGTGGTCTCACGGCCCGATCCGTGCCTTCTCTTTCGAACCGTGGATCAACAACCGAAACCAGGATTGAAAGATCTACCGAACGTCCCGATGGACGTATCGTTGCCACCCCCACTCCCGACCCGGCGTCCTGTCGACACCCTCGCGCCGCTCTCCGGAGGGCGACCTGCTATCCTCCGCCCGGAGATCGGCGGTCCTCGGTCGCCAGCGTCCGGTGTCGGTGCCGACTGTCAGTCGTTCGCAGCGGCCAACTCGATAGTGTCCATGGCGGGAATCCGGGAAGAACCGGTATTAGTAATCGTCCGATACCCCGAGGCGGTCGTGGACGCGGTCGGCGAGGCGGAGCGCGACGCCGCCGACGAGCAGGCACCGGGTCACGCTGACCGAGAGTGGTGGAGGAGCATCGATTCAGCGGACAGGCCACGCGCGAAAGGTGCCCCATCTCGCCGAGCGCCCGAACGCTGACCCGTCTCGTCGAGTCCCGTAGGGATGACACGGAAACCGTCGATTAACTATGTCGCCGTGGTTTGTGCCACCGCTATGCGACAGTTTCGGTCGGACGGGAACGGACGGTTGCTCCTCGTCGGCACCGGGGTGGCCGTCGTCGTGGTGCTCGTTCTCGGGTTCGCCTTCCAGTCCCAGCTGCTGTCGCTCGCCGCGACGGTCCTCTATACCTTCGTGGACAATCCCGAGACGACGTGTACGCCGGTCGAGACCGAGGTGACCGACGAGTGGACCGAGTGGCACTCGGAAGGTGACCTCTCCTTTGGCCGGTACGACCCGGTGTTGTTCGTCGAACCCGAACGGGAGTACCCGTATCGCGTGCTCGTCGCGCCCGATAACAGGAAGATGGACCTCTACCGGAGCCGGGACATGCGTGAGTTCGAGCGGGTCGCCACGGACCTGGAGGGCGACGAGTTCGCGTCCAACTTCAACTGGGGCCGGAAAGTCGACGGGCGCTACTACCTGTTCAGGACGCTCCGCGAGAACGAGACGGAACTGTGGACCGGGGACTCGCTGACGAATCTCACCAATCGGGGCGTCGTGCTGGAGGAAGCCGACACTGGCGGCTTCTACGACGCCGAGACGGGGACGTGGCACGTCTACTACCAGCAGGACGAAGACTCGACGGACGACGACGAGTTCGGACCCAACACCGACCTGTTCGTCCACGCGACCTCGGAAGACGCGGTCGACTGGACGAGACAGGGCGTGGCGCTGAACGTCTCCGACCGGCCGTGGAAAGCCGGCGACCCCGACGTCATCGAGATCGACGACCGCTACTACATGTTCTTCGACCAGACCGAGAGCCACCCGAACTACCACATCCACCTCGCCGTGTCGGACAACCTCTCGCGGTTCGAGCCGGTCGGTCGGGTGACCGAAACCTGCGGTGGGGACGCGAAGGTGCGATACGCCCCGACCCGGGGGAAGTTCGTGATGCTCACCGAGTTCGGCGGCGAGGACATCTCCGGCATCGGCGTCCAGACTTCCAGGGGACCCCGGAACGTCTCCTATCGTCTCGACGGACGACAGGACGTCGTCCGGTCGGTCGGAAACGGGTCCGGCTGAGCCGGTACGGCGGGCTCGTACCGTTCGTGACACGCGACGCTCGTGCTACGACCGCTGCCCGTTCGTGTCACGACCAGAACTGCGGTCCACAGTGTCGACGCGGTCGCCCCCCCTCGTCACTCCGACCTGGCGACCGGCTTCCGGAGCCGATAGGACGACCAGCGGAACTCCAGGACCCCGAGAACCGCGAGATCGAGCGCTGCAGCCAGGAACAGCGGGATGTGGTGCCACATCGCCCAGGGAGGGAGGATGAACAGGATCCCGTTCAGGAGGGTCGGTGGAACGATGTTCCGGACTGTCTCTTTGATCGCGATCATGAACCCGCTCCGGTTGCTCCCGTCTCCGGAGCTGTCCGTCTCCAGGGTACGCGATTCGATGCCCGCCTCGGAGGCGGGCGGACCGCCGGTGCTCTCGTCGCCGGTCGAGAGCCGTTCGGCGTCGTACGGGAGTCCGATCTCGACGGTCCAGACGATGTCGCCGGCTTCGTCCACCTCGACGATGCGACCGTTGTGCGTGTCGGTGACCAGCGTGTGACCGTTCGGGAGACGGTCGGCGTCTCGCGGCCACTGGAGCGTTCCGTCCCGCCAGGTCCACGTGCGCTCCCACTCGTCACCGACGCGCTCGAACTCGTCGACCCGGTTGTTCTCCGAGTTCGCGACCAGCACCGTCGGGCGGTCCCCCCGAAGGTAGTCCGGGTTGTGCTGTTCGTAGAGTACGTCGTGAGCGTCGTCCTCGCCCAGCGTCATCTCCGACAGGAGCGTCCCGTTCGGTGCGATGAAGACGACGCTGTCCTGGTTGCGAAGGCTGGCCATCACTCGGCCGTCCTCGAGCACTTCCACGTCGTTGACGTGCGTCCAGTCTTCCGGGTACGGGCCGCCGCCGTCGATCGGGAAGTCACGCTGGGCCTCCCACCGCCAGACCTGGACTTCATGCTCGGTGTCGTACAGGAATACCGCGTCCTGATAGATGTCCGCGACGGCGATGTGGGTCTCGTTGACCCGGTCGATGTCGTGGACGCGCGTGTTGTGTTTTCGCGGCGTGACGCGCGACCAGATCACCTCCGATTCACCGGTCCTGAAGTTCTCCCGCACGAACACCTCCCGGGTACAGACACCCCCCTCGTTACAGTCCTCGTCGGAGAAGTCCTCCGAGGCCGCGTACTCGATGGTCCAGGGCTCGTCCGGGACCGGGTCGACGTCGAAGTACGAGTCGTACTGGCTGTTGACGTACGCCGTCGACCCGTTCGGTGCCACGACGACCAGCTCGGCGTCGGGATACGTCGCGCGGAACTCCTGGGTCGTGATAGCCGTGTATCCGTCTCGGTCCGGTCCCGAGACCCCCTCGACCCGCTTTGCTTCCTCGGACTGGAGTGACTCGGCGGTGTGCGTGAGAAACGCTGCCGCCGGGGAGACCAGGAGACCGAGCGCTAGCAGAACCATCCCGATACGGAGAGCGTTCCTGGAGAGCGTAACCCGTGCCATCGCGAAATCCTTCGACCGCCACACCGCTTAGTTAACCCGCACCTACATTATTTTCAATACATTTTATCCTGATAGAAAAGCCGCGGGGGACCGCACGACGACGCGCTGGGGCCGCGCCCCTCCGGGCGGCGGACATGGCCGGATACGTTGACAGCCTGCGAGTCACGAGAGAGCGAATCGAACGGTCCTCGCGGGCCACGAGCGGGGCGGAGGACAATATCGGTCACGACTCGAACCGGGGAGCGGACGGCGAAGGGAGCGACTAACTTTGCCGAGTTTGCCCGATGCTGACGACAGACGTGTCTGACACCGTCTATCTGACACAGTGGAAAGACAGGAGGGCCCTCTCACGGGGCGGGTCACTGGTCGCGGTCACGCTGGTCTCCGTCGCGCTCTCGGTGGGGGTCGACCGGTTCGTCGTCGCCCCGGGACCGCTGAGCGTCGATCCGGCGGAGGGACTGGCCCTCCCCGCCGCCCTGGTGGTCGGCCCCGTCGGTGCCGGGGGCGTCGCGCTCGGGCACCTCCTCGCGGACGTGGCGACGGGCGTTGCCGGGCCCGCGAGCGTGGTCGGTGCCCTGGGACAACTGGTTCTCGGACTCGTCGGGTACGAACTCTGGAAGCGGTTCGGGTCGACCCCCGCGGGAGTCACGTCCCGCCACGACGTCGGAGCGTTCGTCCTCGTCGCTGTCGTCGGAACCACGGTCGCCTCGTCCGTGGTAGGGTGGGGGAACGTGGTTCTCGGCGAGTTCCCCTTCTTCGTCGCGAGTCTGCTGTGGTTCCCCGGGTGGGTGCTGGCGACGCTCGTCGTCGGACTGCCGGTCCTCGTGGTGTGGCCGCGGTACGTGGACACCCACCCGGTCACGGCCGTCGAGACCGACACGGACCGGCCAGCGCGGACGTCCGGGTCGCTCGTGTTCGCCTCGCTCGCGTGGTACCTGGGGGGAACGGCACTCAGTCTCGGGTTCTACGTGTTGTCGCTCGTCCCCGGCGGGACGTTCCGGTCGCTCGGCGTCGGCGCGGTATCGACAGTCTTCGAGGAACCGGTCAGTTCGGCCGTTCAGGTGACGTTCGGCGCCGTACTGTTCGTCTGGTTGCTCGTGAGTTACCGTCGGAGTCGGTGACGACAGACGGCGACGAAGTCGCTCTATACTTTAGTTTCCCCCGGCGTGAGTGGGGGAAAATGAGACTGACGCGGCGACAGACAGTGGCGACCGTCCTGGCTGGCGGACTCGCGACGAGTGCGGCCCTCCAGTCGTTGCCAGCGCGGGGCCGTTCCGGCGGGTCCCGGGAGGCCGACGTCACGGACGCCGAGACGCAGTCATTAACCGCACTGGCCGAAGTCGTCTCTCCCGCCGACGTTTCGGACCCGGCGGTGCTCGTCGAGGGGTACCTGCGGTATCAACCGTCCGACAGTCGAGAGGGGATCCGGGAGGCGATAGCGGCCCTCGACACACAGGCCCGGCGCAGGTACGGCGGGGCGTTCGCGACGCTCTCGGCCGCCGAGCGCGAGCGGCTGTTGCGCGAGTTGGGAGTCGACCGGACGGCACCCGTCCGGGACGGGACCGTCCCGGAACGGGTGCGCTACCACCTCGTCAACGGCCTCCTGTACGCCCTGTACACGAACCCGGCGGGGAGCCGTCAGCTCGGGGTCGAGAACCCCAGAGGCCACCCGGGCGGGTACGAGTCGTACGCCGAGTCTCCGGACGAGGGCAGTCGATGAGCGGTGCGAACGCGACCGGAAGGCACCCGTCTGAGGACGCCGACGTCTGTATCGTCGGGGGCGGCGTCGCCGGCGGGATCGTCGCACACCGACTCGCGGAGCGCGACTACGACGTCGTCCTCCTCGAGGCCGGGAGACGCTTCGACCGTGCGGAGCGCCACCGGCAGATGGAAGACGCACTGCGGCCCGACGTCGGCGGTGGGGACGTCTGGGAGATGGGCGGCGAACGGGACAGGTACACCTCCTCCGGCGAGTTCGATTACCCGCTCAACAGGACCAGGGTGAAAGGCGTCGGCGGGACGACGCTTCACTGGCTCGGAATCACGCCGCGCCTCCACCCCGAGGACTTCGAGATGGAATCGCGGTACGGCCTCGCCGCGGACTGGCCGTTCGGCTACGAGACGTTGCACCGGTACTACGCCCGCGCCGAGCGGGAACTGGGCGTCGCCGGCGGGACCGACAACCCGTTTGCCCCTCCGCGGGAGACCGAGTTTCCGATGCCCGCGTTCCCACAGAGCCACGCGGACGCCGTGTTCCAGGCGGCCTGTGACCCGCTCGGTATCACCCTCCACTCGGTCCCGCAGGCGCGCAACTCCGAAGCCTACGACGGGCGGAGCCAGTGTCTCGGCTACAGCACCTGTACGCCGGTCTGTCCGTCGGGCGCGAAGTACAGCGGCGACGTCCACGTCCGGAAGGCGGAAGCCGAAGGCGCGCGGGTGATCGACCGGGCCCCGGTCCAGTGGCTCGACCACGACGGGTCGGGCGACTCGGTCACCGCCGCAGTCTACCGGACGCCCGACGGCGACCGACACCGACAGAGCGCACGTCAGTTCGTCCTCGCGGCCGGGGCGGTCGAGACGGCCCGTCTCCTCCTCCTGTCGCGGTCGGGGCAGTACCCGGACGGGCTCGCGAACTCGAGCGGCGCCGTGGGCCGCTATTTCATGGACCACCCGAGTATCGAGGCGACGGGGCTGGTCGACGAACCGCCGAACCCGAACCCGATCGGATTCCACTCCAGCGAGTCCCACCAGTTCTACGACCACGAGGCGCCCGGCCCCGGCACGCTGAAACTCGAGTTCAAGAACCCGGACCCCGTTTCGCTGCCCGACCTCGCGGTCCGGGGCGGTGACAGCCGCACCCGGGAGGACGTCTTCGACGTCGCGGTCGGCGACGCCTGGGGGGACGCGCTCGTCGAGCGGATCGAGTCCCAGATGGGCGGGCGGACGGCGTTTACCGTTCGCGCGACGGCCGAACAACTCCCGCTGGCGGACAACAGGGTGGGCCTCGACCACCACAACACAGACGACGCCGGGAATCCTGTCCCCGACGTCGATTTCGGGGTGGGCGAACACGCCCGGGAGACGCTCGAATTCGCGGCGGACCTGCTCCGGGACATCATGGACGAACTGGATGCGACCGACGTCTCGGTCGACTCGGTCGACGACCCTCGGCACGCGTCACATCACATGGGGACGACCCGGATGGGCGAGGACCCGGAGTCGAGCGTCGTCGACGCTCGACTCCGCACGCACGATCTCGACAATCTCACTATCGCTTCGAGCAGCGTCTTCGTGACGGCCGGGGCGATGAATCCCACGCTCACCATCGCCGCGCTCTGTCTCAAGGCCGCAGAACACGTCGCGGCGGACCTGTAGTGGCGTCGCGGAGCGACGCCTCACTGGACGAGTTTCAGCGCGGCGGAACCAGTCGAGACCAACGCTTTGCGCATCGGGTCGGGGATCCGTGGTCCCACGGCGGCGCGCACCTTGTAGACGGGCCCCTCCTCTTTGAGCAGTTCGTAGAGGACCGGTCCCCGCGTGGTCGTGATGCGGTGCATCTCCTCCTCCGACAGTTCGAAGTCGAAGACGTCCCGGTTGGCGCGGATGTACTCCACGGTGGAACTCTTGGGGATCGCGACCACACCCTCCTGCTGTATCAGCCAGCGTATCGCGACCTGCGGGGCGGACTTGCCGTGGCGCTCGCCGATGGCAGCCAGCGTGTCGTCCTCGGCGACCCGCCCCTCGGCAAGCGGGCTATAGGCCGTGACGAGCACGTCCTGTTCCTGGCAGTACTCGACCAGGTCCCCGTGGTTGTCGGTGAAATACGGGTGATACTCGATCTGGTTGGTCAGGAGGGGCGTCTCCGCGAGGTCCATCGCCCGCTCGAGCTGTTCGACCGAGAAGTTACTGACGCCGATGTGTCTCGTCTTGCCGTCGGCCACCAGTTCGTCGAGCGCCCGGAAGACGCCCGGCATGTCGCCGTCCGGGTGCCACCAGTGGACCAGCAACAGGTCGACGTACTCCGTGTCGAGTCGCTCGAGACAGCCCTCGGCGGCCTCCAGGAACCCCTCGTAGGTCAGCATCTCGGGATAGCCCTTCACTTTCGTCGTGAGGAAGACGTCTTCCCGGCCTCGGTCGGACGCCTCGACCACTTCCCCGATGACGGCCTCGTTCTCGTAGGCCATCGCCGTGTCGATGTGTCGGTAGCCGGACTCGAGTGCGGCCCGGGTCGCCTGCCGACACTCCTCGCCCTCCATGCGATAGGTCCCAAATCCGATCTTGGGCACGGTCGCCCCGTTGGCGGTTGCGAGCTCCTCCATGTCGGTTTCCCGTTGGAGAGTCCCCCACAAGAGTAACCGCTGACTACGTCGCGGGGACGGCAGCGACCGGACTCCATCGACTCCGAAGAGCTGCCACGCCCGGTCTCAGACCCGAGAGAGACCAGACCCAGAGAAGGACAGCGCACGGCCTATCGTGTCGCTACGGAGACGGCGAAACGACGCCGTGTGGACCGCTCCCGGACGGTACGGAGAGAATAACTGAAACAGTGGGTTCGCATATCCCGCTATGACCGTCGCAGAGGAACGGACCGAGACGCGCCGGGACCTCACGTTCCGGCACGAGCGAGTCGACGGGGCACCGCCCAGCGGGAGACTCGGCGGCTGT
>Ga0207850_100992_pt1 | contig 10073 bp, 12 predicted proteins | sample 23E2SouthBayCA_FD_187746 | JGI IMG/M metagenome (GOLD analysis project Ga0207850, IMG submission 187746) | Aerobic enrichment media microbial communities from Eden Landing Ponds, California, USA - A23 E3 (3) (SPAdes) | ecosystem: Environmental > Aquatic > Marine > Unclassified | place...
TTTTGCATCCTCATTCGCTTCCGAGTAGCTCATCCACGTCCACTGATCCGCTGACGCCTTCATACTACCAAGATCTTCAGGATCAATCTGTTCAGAGGGGATGTAACGAACCGTGTCAACTACCCTCTCGCCTTCCGAATCAACCCCATACTCCACAATCTTCAGGACCTGATTATCGTCTTCATCCAGCTCGTCTTGTGCCTCCTGTCGTGCCTCCTCACGCAATTCTTCTCGCTCTTCCTCAGTCGGTCGAGGCTGATCCTCTGGAGGCAAGTCGTTCGGATTCATACGCTATCACCTCCGACACGGTACACAGTTGAATGTTGCTGGAAACACTCACTGCAAACCTCTCCATCGTCGTCGAGATCTAAACAACGGCCAATCGGACTATCTGATGGAACACTCACCTCAGGATCGTCATCGACGCCACACGACGCACACACGGTCTCGTCCGTGCAGAAGTCGTCCAACGTGTGATTTTCAGACTGTGCGCTCATGCAGAATCACCTCCGTTGAACTGATCCGCTGGAATTTGGTCCGCTGGAATCCACACAAAGAAACCATCATCCTTTGTGACGCCTATCTCGCCATCCTGAACGGCTTCAACTTCGAGTTTGTAATGTCGCTTCCAGCCGTCAGCCTCCTGTTCGATAACGTCAACTCGATCTCCTACCTCAATTCCGTCTACATCATCCAGCGTTTCTCTCTTCTCTTCTACTTCCAAGCCGTCCTCAGTGATATTGACCGACTCAAATGGATCACGAGTATCAATCGACTCAGACCCATAGTTCGTGATGGAACTCTGATTGCCGTGATGAACACCTCCACACGAACATTCGCACTCTTCCTCCGAGGTATCAGCCGTCTTGCACCGAATAGTACAGCTCATGCAGAATCACCAGCCTTCTGACTCTCTATAGCGTGATCGTATCCCGTAGTATACGCAACTCCAGCTACGGAAACCCAGCTGAGGAGGACTCCAACTATGTATAATAGCTCAATCATTGCTCATCACCTCCGTTGTATGCTGACGTAGTGTACTCTGGATCTCCTATGTGTTCTTTAGAAACCTTCCAACCCTCGCCAGTAGATCCAGCACCACACTCTGGACATTCATTCAGATTAGTAGTTACCTCGTTACCGCAGTCAACACAGTATGCGTGCCAGTTGTGGTAGTGTTTCATAGCTTACCACCCTCTATTGAACTAAGACATCCGTTCTTGTACGAATCTGCAATATCCTCTAAATCATCGTAAGATATCTCGTTTTTGACCGTTACCGTCAGCACAATCTCACCAGCAATATTTTTGTCAGGACGGATGAGATAACACTCATAATCATCTCCAACAGTTATCTCATCGTCATCGAAATCGAGAGCCCAAGCATCATCGCCAGTATCCACAACAGCGATCTTGGTCGTCATAGCGAACCACCTCGTACAACCGTTGTCTGTGGCTCTACGTCCGTATCCGCCACCGCAATAACCCTCATTTCGAAACCGTCATCGTTCCACACCGTCAGATCGTATCCCTTCGATCCAACGTCCTGAATCTTGTACTGCCCTCTGTTGAGGTAGTAAAGTACCTCTGGACGGGTTGGCTGGGTATCGATTCCCATTGCTATGTCTTTGATTACTATGCGCCTGATTTCATCGACTTGTAGCTTTTCTTTCATATCTACATATCTACGTATATACATAACCCCCCAAAAGTGTTCGGGAGGGGTGTTAAAACAGAGAAAAGTCCAGAAAACAGTTAGTCTGAAGCCTGAACCTGTATTTTTCCATCTATCTCGAAGTACTCAGGTTCATCCAATTTGGCGTCAATAGCATCCTCAACAGTGTCTTTCTCGAACCCCTTCGACTCTATGAGTCGTTCCATCCGATTTTGTCGTGTAGGGCTCTCATCGAGATCGTCATAGATCAATTCTAAGACCTCTTCTACTGCCTGTTCAGCATCCACTCGATCTTCGGTTAATCCAGTGTACTGAACGGACCCTTGACCAATCCTTTCCAAAGACTCCGCCACAAGTTCGACCGCCTTGTCCACGTCCGCCTCAGTCACCTCGTCTCGTAGGTTAAGTTTTGCCGACGACACGGCGAGGCGGTGGACAGCTCCACCGCTCCTCATATCACCAGCATCCGAGTTTTGGATCAGTTGCCCAATCATATCGGACGCATAAGCGAGCATATCCTGCCCGTACTGGACTTCCTTGTTTCGTGCCAACCATATCAACATCTCCAACTCATCTTTGCTCAGAGGCGGGTTCTGTGCCCCTCCGATCCCCGCCTGAGCCTTAGCCTTCTCAACAGCATTGGAAGGGTCTTTCTCCACCACGAATATCTGGTCCATCCTCGCCAGCAACTCGGGAGGGAAATCGAATTCATCCTTGATATTCATATGACCGCTGAACTCCCCGTATTTCGGATTAGCGGAGCCTACAAATACAGTGTTGGCAGGGAGTGTCGTATTGATATTGTATTTGTTAAGTTTTATTTGGGAGTCAGAGAGCGTCGATAGGAGTTTCCCAAGACTATCCTCACTGAATTCGTCCAGTTCGTCAACAAATGCGACTCCGTTGTGTGCGTGAGCAAGCGCCCCTGCCGACGCAATTGTTTCACCTGTTTCCTCGTTCTTTTCGACCGTCGCAGTAAGACCGACTCCAGTAGAGCTTGAACCCGTTGCCATCACGGAGTTTGGTAAGATCTCCTGCAACCATTTCATAAGCTCTGACTTCCCCGTTGAAGGGTCGCCAATCATCAACGTATGCGATGTATCTCGGAGGTGTTCAGGAACGCCTCCAGACCCGCTTACGGCGGAGTAAAGGAGCCCTCGTTTCTCCTTGTCCCTACAAACAACGTGGGGCGCAAAGGACTCGATGAGTTTCTGTTCGTAGTCATCCGAGTCAACAAACTCTTTCAACTTTTGTTCGTCCTCCGCCGACACATCGACGCCTTCCGACTCCGCAGAATCCACATTCAGGACAACGATCTCCTTGTGACTCTCACCAGTTTTGTCGTTGTCTATGTGTTTGAGAATTCCCGTGATTTCTACCCTCTCACCAGCCTGAATCGCCTTTCTGTCTTCATCTCGGAACAGGCGTAGGACGATAGATTCGGAGTCTTCAGTAGCATCATCAACAAGCTCGGATACAACCGCCGTCTTTCGGTCAATCCGTTCCCGTTGACTCTCCAATTCGTCAAACTTGGATTTCTCACAGGTTGCACACTTCGATGGTTCCTCAATTCCTGCGGTTAGGATATTCTGTGTTTTTGTTGCAGGTGATCCACATTCCAGACACTCATACGATGTTTGTGAAACCACGGCGTCCGTGTCCGTCGTGTGATCGACCCGTCCCGTGATCTGAACCATCCTGTCTTCGATTTCCGTTTGAAGCTCTGAGATTTTGTATTCACATTCAAAGTTATCCCATTGGATTATGGCATCATATCCAATATTTGATAATTGATATGGGTTCAGCTGAAGAACATCGTCGCCTGCGTGTACAGTATCGGATGTTACTGTTATCTGCTTAGATTCTTCATCAAACAATATCCCATTGTCTTCAATCTCATAGGCTACTTCCTCCCAATCCGTACCCAATCCAGTGTTTTTGATGTACTGAAGGAAACTGAATCCATTCATACACCATCACCCGCCTGATCTAAGACGTTCTGAGGGAGTCGTTCCTGTGGATCTACCTCGTCAATATAGTCCTCAATTTCCTCTTCAAGCTCATCTTGAGTAGAGATGTGAGGATGGTTCTGGAGTACCTCTTTATACCGAGGATTGTACTCGTACTGCATTCCCAACTGCTTCATCCCCGCAAGGTGCTCCAACTTGAGTTCGATTTCCTGAGCGACTGACTCCTGTTCGGATAGAAGCTCTCGCTTGTATTCGAGGACTTCCCGCTTGCTCTCTATTTCATCCTCTTTCCGTTCGATCTCGTTTTCCAACGTCTCAATCTCATCTTCTAACTGCTCGACTTCTTCTTCAAGAGACGACCGAGACGTGTACATATCAGTCACTTCTCTCACAAGCTCAGAAACCGACATACCACGCCGTTCAGCTTCCTGCTGTACCCGCTCCTTCTGCTCTTCAGAATCCCACGAGATGGTAGATATTTCAGACATATCGACCACCCGCCTGCACGGACACACACGTCAATACCCCAACATTTATAAGCGATGCGATACTATATGTTAAGTGTAACTTGTTGTTTTCCTTCATTTTTTGATCACCTTCGTTAGTTCTGCGTATCAACTTCTCTAAGTACTATCACCTCCTCGCCGTCAAGCGATTCCTGCGTTATCTCATAGTACTGTGCATCCCGCAATTCCGAAGGAATAGTCACTCTACCCCCCGAAATTACTTCTCTTAGATATTTTTGTCTCTCTGACATAAGCGTATATATGTATAATGTACACCCCCTAAATATTCTTTGGTCTTAAGGTGGAAAATAGTGCGGAAATATAGTGGTTTTCAGGAAAGTGCCTATATAGGTATTTTTGAAAGTTAATAATTATTAAGATTTTTAATAATTGTTAAGATTGAAAAATAGGTATATACACACTTTGTTCAGTTGGGCTGATTATTCACTGCTGTTGTGGCTGGAGTTGGTCTGATTTGTACTGTGTGGGCGTTATATGCGCCCGCAGTACAGGACTAAAACAGATTGGCGAGGAGATTTGGTAAGACTCAGGGACTGTACTTTCGATAGGCTTCCTTAACGTCGTCTCCTCTGAACTGGAGGTATTCTCGGGTTTGCTCGATATCTGAATGACCCATCATAGACTGGAGATATACGAGAGGACAGCCGTTTTTCACCCTATGAACGGCGAAGGAGTGTCGGAGGGCGTGTGAAGTGTATTTGAGTCGGGTTCGACCGTTCTTGTCCTCGTAGAGTTCTTCTTGAATTCCTACTCTCTCGATGGCTTCTTTGACGATCTCGTTAACTCGACCAATTGCCATGTATGGTTGCTGTTTGGTGACGAGTAGATGACCTTCATCTTCGGGCGTATCTGTGTACATATACGAGTCACGCCCGCCTCTATCGAGCCATTTGGTAAGAAGGAGATCAAATTTCTTCCCGTAGTATACCGTCCGTTCTTCATCACCGCTCAACTCTCGTCCTTTGGCATTCTCCACTTCTATACTCCGCTCTTCACGGTCTATGTCGTCAATTTTGATCGATATTGCTTCCTGAGACCGAACTCCAGTATCCCACATTAGGAGAAGTAGAATCTTGTTTCGAAGTTTGTCTGTACTCTTCATCATATCCTCAAAATCGTCCTTCTCGATATACCGCTTCTTGGTGTGGTTATCTATCTCGTTTCCTGTGATTCCGTCAATTTCTGTCTCTGAAATGTCTAAGTCAATATCCGCTCCACGTCTCTCCGCATAGTTGCAGAAATCAGAAATCCCGTATACTTTATTCTGGATAGATTTGTGGGCATATTCTTCGTCCAGCAAGTGATCGATGTAGTCCTCTATATCGACCTGCTCAATGAATATCGTGTCGGGCTCGTATTCTTCTATATCCTCTATATCTTCGCCCGTGTGCCATTCGAAGAACTGACGAATAGAGACTTTCCTGTTTCGGAGAGTGCTTTCGGCTTTACGGGCACTAATTCGTTTCAGATACTTCTGGACGAGATTACTCATTATCTTCCTCCATAGCTTCCGCCACTGCTTCCTCTACAGCCTCTTTCACGGTGTTCTGGATCTGGGCTTTCTGGTACGTGACCAGTTCCTCAATATTGGCTTGTTCGGGGGCTTCATCACGGAATTGTTCGAGGATAGTTTGAGTGGTCGTAGTGGTGGAGTCGATAGTGTCGAGGTATTCGATGATGGTGTCAATCTCTTCCTCAGTCCACCCCGATTCGTTCTGGTCTTCGGCAATGAATTTCGACACAGAGGTACGAATGAGGTCGCTTACGTTGTCGATTTCATCATTCACTTCGGCGTACTGTTGCCAATCGGATTTCTGGTCATCCGATACGACTACAGGTACTCGTGCCATACCCCGTTGTATGATTCGAACAGGTTTAGTAGTTGTGTACGCTATGTGTATGAACTGATGGACTGGACCGAGTCCTACCGGCCCGACACGCTCTCGGCGGTCCGGGGGAACGACAAGGCCCGCGACGCCTTCGAGGACTGGGGGCGGACGTGGGACGACCACCGGGAGGCGGTGATCCTCTACGGCAGCCCGGGCGTCGGCAAGACCTCCGCGGCCCACGCGCTCGCGGCGGACATGGGCTGGGAGACGGTCGAACTCAACGCCTCCGACCAGCGGACTGCCGACGCGATCGAGCGCTTCGCCGGCCGCGCGGCGCGCAACGAGACCCTCGGCGGCGACTCGACCGACGAGGGCGGCCGGCAGCTCGTCATCGTCGACGAGGCCGACAACATCCACGGCAACTACGACCGCGGCGGCGCACAGGCGATCACCAAACTGGTCAAGGAGTCGAACCAGCCGATCGTCCTGATCGCAAACGAGTTCTACGAGATGAGCCGCGGGCTCCGGAACGCCTGTCAGGACATCGAGTTCCGGGACGTCTCCGCGCGCTCGATCGTCCCCGTCCTCCGGGACATCTGCCGGAAGGAGGGGATCGAGTTCGACGCCGACGCGCTCCAGCGCATCGCCGACGCCAACAGCGGCGACCTCCGCGGCGCGGTGAAGGACCTGCAAGCGACCGCAGAGGGGAAAGATCACCTCACCGTCGAGGACGTGGTCACCGGTGACCGCGACACCACGGCGGGCATCTTCACCGTGCTCGACGCGATCCTGAAGGAGGAGGAGAGCGCACAGGACGCGCTCCACGTCGCCTACGACGCCGACGAGACGCCGGACGACCTCACGGCGTGGGTCGAGGACAAGGTGATGAAGGTGTACGACCCCGAGGAGACCGTCCGGGCCTACGAGTTCCTCGCGAACGCCGACCGTTGGCTCGGCCGCGTGCAGGCCACGCAGGACTACTCCTACTGGCGCTACGTCACCGACAACACCGCCGCGGGCGTCGCAGCCTCGCGGGACGGCACCTCCGGCGGCTGGACACAGTACGGCGGGCGACCGCAGATGTGGCCCGCCTCGGACGCGACGATCGACGAGATCTGCCGGAAGATCGCGGTGGCGGGCGGGCTGAGCATCGAGACCTCCCGGCGGGAGGTGCTGCCGTTCCTCTCGGCGATGATCCACCACTGCAAACCCCGCGAGCTCGCGGTCGCCGTGACGGCGTACTTCGAGTTCGACGAGGAGGACCTCGCGGCCGTCTCGGGCAGCGGCGAGTCCACCAACAAGGTGCAGGGGATCGTCGCGGACGCCGAGGAGCGCCGCGAGGAACAGATGGAGGAACACGCTGGCGGCGCGTTCGCTGGCGAGCTCCCCGACCGTGAAGACGAGCCCGAGGAGGCGGCGCCCGAGGCCGACGAAACCGAGCCGGAGGAGCCCGAACCGGACGAGGAGGCTGAGGAAGAGGAGGCGGACGACTCGCAGGCCGGCCTCTCAGACTTCGTCTAGGTGTCGTCGACGGTCGTCGCCCGCGCGGTTACACGCCGCTGTCTAACGGTGACGACCATCGTGTCGGCGCCAGTTGGACCCGGCAGCGCGGCGTGGAGGACGATCCGCGTGCGATCGCCGTCGCTCCCGTTCTCGGACTCGACGACGGCCTCGAACGCCCAGCGTCCCGCCCGCGGGAAGAAATCCGGAACCGTCCGCTCGTCCTCGGCCCGGATCCGGTACTCGCCGGTCGCGTCGGGCTCTTCGAAGTCGACGTCCCGGGGCGTTTCGGGCGTCGCCGTCGGTGACTCCGTGATCCCGACACCGCCGCCGCTGCCTCCCTCGCGCTCGGGGAGCTGCGCCGCACGGACCGCGACGGTGACGGGCTCGCTCCGGCGGTTCCGGACGTGGAGGCCGCCGGGGACCGTGTTCTCCCGGAGCGACCGGCCACAGCCGGCGAGCGCGACGGGGATGGCGGCGAGGACGGCGCGGCGTGACCGCTGCATGGGCAGTAGCTGTCGGGGTGAGGGGAAGAGGGTTGTGCCTGCCGACCTCGGCGCGAGCACGGAGCCGACGGCGGTCGGCGATACGTTCCTGATGCCGGGGTCGTGCCTGCCGACCTCGGCGAGAACTCGGAGCCGACGGCGGTCGGCGATACGTTCCTGATGCCGGGGTCGTGCCTGCCGACCTCGGCGAGAACTCGGAGTCGACGCTCGTCTTGGATCAGGCCAGCGAGTGGCGCTCCTCACCGGAGCCCCCGCGGGCCGCGTACGCGACGACGGCCGTGGCGACGAACGCGACGAGGTACAGCAGGCCGTTCACGAGGCGGGCCTCGTCGGTGTACACCACCAGATCCCGACCGAGCAGCGTCACGAGGAACATCGCGGCCCCGGCGACGAACACGCCCGGCCGGTAGCGGGCGAGCGACGTCTCCGGGAGCCAGACGGCGGCGGCGACCAGCCCAGCGAACGCCGCCAGCGCGGTCAGTGCGAACGCGCCCTGAGCAGGGGGCCCGTAGTCGATCAGCGGGCTCACCCGGCTGACGAGGAAGTTTGCGGGGATCAACAGCAGCGCGGCGCCGACGGCGAGTCGGGCCCGATCGAACAGCGAGCGCTCGTAGTGGCCCCGGTAGGCGGTCAACGTCGACAGCGTCAGCATGGTGAAGATCGTCAGCGCGAACAGCAGGTGGGCGGCGTGGGTCGGCACCGAGTACCCCCACGGGATCGCGCCGTTGAGCGTCACCGTGATCGCGCCCATCGAGATCTGTAACGGGAGCAGCACCAGCGCCGCCGTCGCGAACAGCGCCGTTTTGCGGTCCTGATCGCCGCGCCACGCGGCGGCGACGACGCCGACGATCGCGAACCCGGTGATCATCGCGACGAGGCGGTGGAACCACTCGATGAAACTCGGGACCGTCTGTGGCAGCACACCCCCGTCACACAGCGGCCACTGCTGGGAGCAGGCCAGCCCGGAGCCCGTCGCCGCGGTGTAGACGCCGAGCGCGACCAGAACTCCGGTGAGCGCCGTGGTGAACAGGGCGAACCGCCGGTAGCTGGGACGCTTCATTGGCCGGAACTCGGGCTCGCGGTCACTTGGGCGTTCCGTTGCAGGCGCGCTCGCGCGCGGGACCCCGAGTCGGCGCGTTCAAGTCGCCGCCGCCGCCAGCGCCGGTATGGTCGATCTCGACGCCCGCGCCGACCGCCTCGACGACTATCTGGCGGCGATGGGCGACGACGCCGTCTGGTTCGCCCGGCCGAACGCGTTCGCGTGGCTCACCGGCGGGCGGAACACGCCCGCCGACGAGCACGGCGTCGGCGTCGCTGCCGCGGGCTACGTCCCCGGCGACGGGCCCGCGTTCCGCGCCGTGGCGCCCGCGGGTGAAGCCGAACGCATCGCCAGCGAGGAACTGCCCGAGGAGTTCGCCGTCGAGACGGTCCCGTGGCACGAGCCACTGGGCGAGGCCGTCGCCGCCGAGTCGCCCGGGACGGGCCTCGCTGACTTCGACGTTCCCGGACTGGACCGCGTCGACGCCAGATCGCTCCGCCAGCCGCTCGCCGACGAAGACGTGGACCGGTACCGCTCGCTGGCGGAGGAGACCGCTGCCGCGGTCGAGCGCGTCTGCCGGGAACTGGAGCCCGAGGACGCCGAGTACGAGGCCGCGTCGGCGCTCCGGATCGCGCTCTCCTCGGGCGAGATGTCCGCGCCCGTGGTTCGCGTTGCGGGCAGCGAGCGCGCGGAAGCGCACCACTCCCCGCCGGCGGGCGCCGACGAACTCGGCGACTACGCGGTTGTGACCGTCACCGCCGAACGCCGGGGCCTGCACGCCTCGCTCACGCGAACCGTCGCGTTCGACCCGCCGGAGCGTTTCGAGGCGCAGTTCCGCGCGGCGGCCCGGATCGAAGCGACCGCACTGGCCGCGACCCGCGAGGCGGCGACGGCCGGCGGCACGGCGGGGGACGTGTTCGCGGCGATCCGTGAGGCGTACGACGAACTCGGTTTCCCGGACGCGTGGGAGGACGGCGAGCAGGGCGGCGCCGCGGGGTTCGCCCGGCGCGAGTGGCTCGCCGCGCCCG
>Ga0207850_101004_pt1 | contig 9978 bp, 9 predicted proteins | sample 23E2SouthBayCA_FD_187746 | JGI IMG/M metagenome (GOLD analysis project Ga0207850, IMG submission 187746) | Aerobic enrichment media microbial communities from Eden Landing Ponds, California, USA - A23 E3 (3) (SPAdes) | ecosystem: Environmental > Aquatic > Marine > Unclassified | place: Emeryville...
CAGCGAGCAGAAGGCCGCCAAACGCCGGCTCGAACGCCAGAACGAACGCCTGGAAGAGTTCGCCGAGGTTCTCAGTCACGACCTGCGAAACCCGTTGAACGTCGCACAGGGCCGGGTCGAACTCCTCCAGGACCGGTACGACAGCGACCACCTCGACGCCGCGATGGCCGCCCACGAACGGATGGCCGCGCTCATCGACGATATCCTCTATCTCGCACGCGAGGGCGGGAAGATCGACGAGATCGAACCGGTCGACCTCGCCGAGACCGCCCGGGGGTGCTGGGGCAACGTCGAGACCGGCGACGCGCGACTGGTCGTCGATACCGACCGTACCGTGCTGGCAGACCGCGGGCAGTTCCAGCGACTGCTGGAGAACCTGCTGGGCAACGCCGTGGAGCATGGCTCCACGAGCCCCCACTCGTCTTCGACTCGCGACGACGCCGTCGAACACGGTTCGACGAGCCCTGGCTCGCAAACTCGCCAGGGCGCCGGAGAGGGCGGCGGACCGGCCGTGACCGTCACGGTCGGCGACTGCGACGGCGGCGTCTACGTCGCCGACGACGGCCCCGGGGTCGACGAGGAGATCCGTGACCACGTCTTCGAGGCGGGGTACTCTACCTCACAGGACGGGACGGGTTTCGGACTACGCATCGTAGCACAGATCGCCGACGCTCATGGGTGGGACGTGCGCCTGTCCGAGAGTACCGAAGGGGGCGCGCGCTTCGAGATTACCGGGATCGACACCGGGTGACCGTCGCTCGGCTCTCGAGGGCAAAAGCGATGCAAAAACGGGACGACGTCGGGGTCGAGACGTAGTGGTCCGCGAGGGTTTGCGACCGATACGACGCAGGAACGAGGCGATGGGGATCGGGAAGTCGTGAAGCGGTTGTGGCCGAGTTTACATCGCGCCGCCCATGCCACCCATACCGCCCATGCCGCCCATGCCGCCGCCCATGCCGCCGGGCGCGCCGCCGGGGCCGCCAGCGCCTTCGTCGTCGTCGTCAGTGCCGCCACCCTTGAGGTCGCCGGCAGCGATGACGTCGTCGATGCGGAGGATCATGACGGCCGCTTCGGTCGCGCTCTCGACGGCCTGGGTCTTCACGCGCAGGGGCTCGACGACGCCCTGGTCGACCATGTTCGAGACGTCGCCTGAGTAGGCGTCGAGACCGGTCTGGTGGTTACCGCTGTCGTGGCTCGAACGCAGGTCGACGAGCGAGTCGATCGGGTCGAGGCCGGCGTTCTCGGCGAGGGTGCGCGGGACGACGTCGATGGCGTCGGCGAAGGCCTCGACAGCGAGCTGTTCGCGGCCGCCGACGGAGTCGGCGAAGTCACGCAGTTCGAGCGCGAGGTGGGCCTCGGGCGCGCCGCCGCCGGGGAGGACCTCGCCGTCCTCGAGCGTCGTCGCGACGACGCCCAGCGAGTCCTCGATGGCGCGTTCGACTTCGTCGACGACGTGTTCGGTGCCGCCCTTGAGCACGAGCGTGACGGCCTTGGCGTCCTCGACGTCCTCGACGAAGATGCGCTGGTCGCCGCCGATGTCCTTCTGGGCGACCGAACCGGCGAAGCCCAGGTCGTCGGCACTGATGTCGTCGATGTTGGAGACGATGCGTGCGCCCGTCGAGCGCGAGAGGGCCTTCATGTCGGACTTCTTCGCGCGGCGAACCGCGAGGATGCCCTCCTGGGCGAGGTAGTGCTGGGCCATGTCGTCGATGCCCTTCTGGCAGATGACGACGTCGGCGCCGGCCTCGGCCAGCGAGTCGACGTAGTCGCGCAGTTGCTGTTCCTCCTGGTCGAGGAACTCCTGGAGCTGGTCGGGGTCGGTGACGTTGACCTCGGTGTCGAGTTCAGTCTCGGGCACCTCGATCGCGGTGTCGAGCAGCGCCACGTCGGCGTCCTCGACGGCGTAGGGCATGTTCTCGTGGACGCGCTCCTTGTCGATGATGACGCCCTCGACGAGTTCGGACTCGTCGATGGTGCCGCCGACGACGGTTTCGATCGAGACGTTGTCGGTGTCGACGCCGTCCTCGTCGGCGACGGCCTGCACGGCACTGACGACGAGCGAGGAGAGCGTGTCCTTGGCGTTCTCGGCACCCTTGCCGGTCATTGCGGTCGCGGCGATGGACTCCAGGATCTCGGTGTCGTCGGCGTCGACTTCGATCGCGATGTCCTCGAGGGCTTCCTTGGCCTTCTCGGCCGCCTGGCGGTACCCCTGGGCGAGGATGGTGGCGTGGATGTCCTGGTCGAGCAGGTCCTCGGCCTTGCCCAGCAGTTCACCGGAGATGACGACCGCGGTCGTCGTCCCGTCGCCCACTTCCTCTTCCTGTGTCTGGGCGACTTCGACGATCATGTTGGCCGCCGGGTGCTCGATGTCCATCTCCTCGAGGATGGTGACGCCGTCGTTCGTGACGACGACCCCGCCGGAGTCGTCCACGAGCATCTTGTCCATGCCTTTCGGACCGAGTGTGGTCCGAACGGCCTCGGCAACGGCCTTGCCGGCCGTGATGTTCATCGACTGTGCGTCCTGGCCCGAGGTACGCTGAGAGTCCTCGGACATGATGATGAGGGGCTGGTCGCCCATCTGCTGAGCCATAGTCACCCGAAGGATTGATTGTGATTCTATATAAAGGTAACGGACGGAGCCCGTGACCGCCGCCAGCGGAGGCGTACGGCGGTATGTCACACCGTACCAAGAGATGTTTAAATATCTATTTGCATGTTCGTTCGGCCGAAGCGGGTCCGCTGTGGAGGGTGACTGGCCGGTTCGACAGGCAGCACCAGCGATCCCACCAGAGTCACGGTCGACAGATATATGCAGACCGTGGCTGTAGTGTCGGCAGACTGTGAAGATAGGCACCAGAGAGGTCTACGCCATCGGCTGTGTGTTGGGGTTCGTCGGGAGTCTCGTGCTCGTCGTGAGCCAGATTCTCGCCGGGGCGGTCGCCTACGGCGTCCTCACACTCGGGGGGACGGTCACCTTCGTGATCGTCCTCGGCAACGTCTACAGGCGGGAGGACTTCGACCGGGGCCACTCGCTGCTCTACCGCGTCGTCAACTTCGGCGGTGCGCTCGTCGTGGTCGCGCTCGGTCTCCTGATGCTCGGGGCCGGGATCGCGTTTTTCGGCGCGTTCGCGTGAGAACTGAGTGAATCTGTCGCGACGGCCGGGTTCTCAGTACCCGGTACCGAGGTAGGTATGAATACCCTGCGGGTCTTCGAGTTCGTCCGCGAGCGCGACGGCGAAATCCTCCATCGAGATGTAGCTGTCGCCGTCCTCGTCGGCCACGAGTTCCCCGTCTGCGGTGCGGTACTCGCCGGTCCGTTCGTCGGGTTCGATGAGCGCCGCGGGCGCGAGATACGTCCACTCCAGGTCCTCGGCCTCGCTCAGTATCTCGTAGGCGTCGATGGCTGCGCGGGCGAGTCCTTCCCACTCGTCGGGGAACGCCTCGGTTTCCACGAGTCGGGTGTCCGGGCCGACGGACAGCCCTCCGGCCCCACCCGTCCAGACGAGGCGGTCGACCTCCGCGCGGCGCATCCCCTCGATCACGGCGTCTATCATCGTCGGGAGTACTTCGGGCGACTCGTCTTCGCCGGGACCGAGCGCCGACACGACGGCGTCGTGGCCCGCCGCGAGCCGTGTGACCTGGACCGGGTCGCTCGCGTCACCGGCCACGGCGGCGAAGTCCTCGTCGTCGACGCCGTCGACGCTTCCGCTCCGGGAGACGCCCGTAACTGTGTGGTCCCTGTCGAGTAGTTCCGTCGCGACTCGCTGTCCGATACGTCCGCTCGCGCCGAGTAGGAGTACGTTCACGGCCGGGTTTCGAACGCGACAGACAAATAGGTCAGCGAACGTGAACGTGACCCGGTGACACCCGTGTCACTGGCTGTGGATGTCACCAGTCGTCGAGGTCAGCGGCTGTCGACGCCACCGGCCGTCAGTGGCCCCAGGGTGCACTCGACCCGCACCCGGCACACCCTTAGGGTTCCCGCGCCCCTCCGGACAGGTATGGGAGAGTCAGCGAACGCGGACGCGAACAGAAACGACACCGGCACCGAACCCGGTGACGGGCGTACGTCGGGAGACGGACTCGACCGTCGGCGGGTCCTGACGGCGGTCGCGGCTGTCGTCCTCGTCAACGTCGTCGGCGCGACGCCCGCGATACTGGCCGGGCCGGACTCGGCGTGGTTCCGGTCGCTCGCCACGCCCGCGCTCTACCCGCCACCGTGGGCCTTCGGCGTCGTCTGGACGCTCCTGTTCACGCTCATGGGCGTCGCCCTCGCGCTGGTCTGGCTCGACGCCCGCCGGACCCGCGCCGGCAGGGTCGCGCTCGCCCTGTTCGTCGGCCAGATGGTCCTCAACGTCGCCTGGACGCCCGCCTTCTTCGCCGCCAAGAACCTGCTGGCGGGGCTGGTCGTCATCGTCGCGCTCTGGCCGGCCGTGCTCGCGACCATCGTCGCCTTCGACCGCGTCGACCGCCGCGCCGCTGCCCTGCTCGTCCCCTACCTCGCTTGGGTCACCTTCGCCGCCGTCCTGAACTACCGGTTCTGGGCGCTCAACTAGCCTCGGCCGCGACGGTGTCACTGTCGGCTCCGAGATGCTCGACCAGCAACTCGTTTACTCGCTCGGGCTCTTCGCGGTGGACCCAGTGAGAGGCGACGGGGAACCGTTCGAGGCGACCGTCCGAGCAGTATTCGAGGCTCTCCGTGGCCATCTCGGGGAGGAGTGCGTCGTCCTGGTCCCCCCAGAGAACCAGCGTCGGCGCGGCGACGCGCTCGCGGGGCGGGTCGTCACGCCGTCGAAAGAGCGCGCGATACCAGTTGACCGGGCCGCGGGTCGCACCCGGCTGTCGATAGGCCCGGCGGTAGTGTTGCAGGTCCGTGGCCGTGAACGCACCGGGGTTGGAACTGCGTTCGAGGACGCTGGCGACCCCCGCCGCGTCGTTCCGGGAGAGCGACCACTCGGGGAGGCCCGGCACCTGGAAGTAGAACATGTACCAGCTCCGCAGTAGCTGCCGGGGATTCGTCTGCAACGTCTGCGCCATTACCGTCGGGTGCGGGACGTTGACGATACCGAGACGGTCCACGACCGCCGGATAGCGGACGGAGAGGTCCCACGCGACTGCTGCCCCCCAGTCGTGGCCGACGACGTGTGCCGACTCGCGACCCTCGCTCTCGACGAGCGCGGCGATATCCCCCGAGAGCCGTCCCATGCGGTAGGCCGAGAGGTCCCGGGGTTTGTCGCTCAGATTATAGCCGCGCTGGTCCGGCACGAGGACGCGAAATCCGGCCTCGACCAGTGCCGGTATCTGGTGGCGCCAGCCGTACCAGAAGTCCGGAAAGCCGTGGAGTAACACGACCAGCGGGTCTTCGGGGTCGCCCGCCGTCACGACGTGCAGGTCGACGCCGTCTACCGTCCGGTAGGTGGACTCGGCCGACGATACGTCGAGCAGTCCGGCGTCGGTCCTCGACATACCCGTACTCGGGGCGCGACACTCCTGTAGCCTTCGGGTCACGGCGAAAGGGCTCTCGTCGATAAACGGGCGTTGATGGCGGAACGACCGCCGAAAAAGAGACTGCTCACCCGGTAAAGCGGTGATACTCCATGCCCTTGTGTTTCATCTCGTTGTGACGTTCTTCGAGGAACGAGTAGACAGCGCCGTGAGGGGCACCGTCCAGGATCATCTGGGCGGCCTCGCGGACGGCTTCGACCTGTTCGGGGTCGCCGATGATCCCCATCGTCGAGCCGTAGATCATCACCGAAGCGCCGGTGAGTTCCTCCATCAGCTCTCGCGTCCGGCCGTCCTCGCCGATGAGTCGGCCCTTGTGGCGCGTGAGGTCGTTCTTGTTGCGTGAGGCGGCGTCGATGTCGATGATCTCGAACATCATGAGCTCGTCGTCGAGCAGACGCATGGCCTCCTCCGGGGCGAACCCGCGGCCGATGGCCTTGACGATGTCGGGGCCTTTGAGCGCCGTGACGGGGTCGCCGGTGGTCTCGACGGAGACCTGGCCGGTCTCGCTGTCGACGTCCAGTCGGACCTCCGCACGGTCCTCGATGGTCCGTAGCGTCTCACCCCCCTCGCCGATGAGTGCGCCGATCCGGTCCTGCGGAATCTTCACGTGTTGCATGCTCGTCCGTACGTGACTCCGTCGTTTTAAGGCTTTGCTGGCGTAGGTACCGTGTGACGCACTCCCACGACCTGACCCCGACGGCCAGTATACCGGTCACGCCGGGGGCGATTCGAACCGGACCAGAGTGGACCGGCCCACTCGGGCTCCGATAGAGTCATGACGGTCCGTCGACACGGGCCGATGTGTTTGAGTCGGACTCCGACAGGCGCCGCGGCGCGGTCCTCGTAGTCGTCGGGTTCGCACTGTTGTTCAACCCGCCGGTCGTCGGGGCGCTTGACTTCGGCGACCCGGACAGCTACACCTACGAACCGACCGAGATCACCTTCCACGACAACGGGACCTACGACGCGCCGCCCGGGACCGGCGACATCGACCCCGAAGTCGTCTGTTTCGACCTCCCGCCGCGCCGGTCGTGCATGCTCGAACGGGCGGTTCACGCGAACGGTGGGATCGTCTACGACGGACTCACCTCGACGTTTCTCCGCCACGACTACCAGTACGTCCACGTCTGGGAGGAGGGCTTTTTCCAACCGGCCACCGAGGAACTGGCGAACGGCACGGTCGAGTACGACCTCGAACCCGTCGCCCGGGACCGCGCGCTCGACGCCGTCGCAGACCCGCGTGGCGAGGTGTCGCGGGGCGTCCGCAGGGCGGTCGAGACCGGCGAATTTCGGACGAGCGACCCCCTTCCGGGCGCTGACGAACTCGTGGCCCACGACGGGTCGTACTACGTCGTCACCGCGACCAGCTACCGCACGACGACCGGCGAGCGTCGCGATATCGTGGTCTTCCTCCAGTGGACGGCGGGGATCGGCGGCGCGTTGCTCGTCTTCCGCGGACAGCGGTTACGCGTGACCGGTGGCCAGTAGTCGCTGTGCAAGCGGTGTGATCGTGCGCTACTCGTAGCGCAGCGCCTCGATCGGATCGACGCGGGCGGCCCGCCAGGCAGGATACAGTCCCGCCACGGCGCCGACGACCACGCCCACCACGACGGCGATGGCGAACCAGCCTGGCGCCAGCGTCAGCGAGATCTCGGCGTACTGGGTGGCCGCCCAGCCGCCGAGGACACCCACCGGAACACCGAGTGCCGCCCCGATCACGCCCAGCAGGACGGCCTCGGTCAGGAACAGGCCCATCACCTCCCGGTTGCGCGCGCCGACGGCTTTCATGATCCCGATCTCGCGGGTGCGCTCGGTGACGCTGACGAGCATGATGTTCGCGATGCCGACCGCGCCAACCACGAGCGCGATGACGGCGATCCCGGTTACGAAGCGGGTGAGCTGGGAGACGATCTCCTCGACCTGGTCGGCGAAGTCACCGCTGGTCTGGGCGACCAGTTCGAACCCGTCGGGGACGAGCTGTGCGGCGTCAGTGTCGGGGAAGGTCCCCTCGACGCGGTCGCGGACGGCACCCGTTTCGGCGGGGTCGGCGACGACGGTCACCTGCGGGTAGACGCGCTGGGGGACGCCCGCCGACGGACTCTCGACGACGGTGTTGTACAGCGGGTCCGTCGGGACGTACACCCGCGTCTGTGAGCCGAAGGCCTCGAACGGAAGTTCACCCGCCGAGCCGTCGACGACGCCAGCGACGGTCAGGTTCCGGGTACGCCCGCCCCCGAGTGTCAGCGTCACCGTGTCGCCGACGGTCGCGTTCGACTCGAAGGACTGGGCGGCCAGTCGGTTGAGCACGACCTCGTCGCGCCCCAGTTCGAACGGCTCGCCGGCCACGAACGTCGTCGACGCGAAGGCGGCCGGCGTGGTAGCGGTCGCCTGCGTGCGCGCGACGGTGTCGTCCCCGTAGCTGATGGCCGACACCGACAGGATCCCCCGCGGGACGACCCGTTCGACACCCTCGACGCCCGCGAAGGTGCTGACGTCTTCCTCGGTGAAGACCGGCCGGCCAGCACCCGCGAAGCCCTCGTCGTCCTCGGCGGCGACGAGGTAGACGTTGTTCGCGCTCGTCTCGCTGATCTGGCCGACAACGTCGGCCTGCAGGCTCGCCCCGAACGTGACGAACGTCACCACTGCCGCGATGCCGATGAGGATACCCAGGACTGTGAGCGCCGACCGTAGCTTGTGGGCGCGGATCGCCCGCCCGCTCAACCGTAGCGTCTCACCGAACTCCATCGTTACACGACCTCCATTGTTACGCGACCCCCATCGTCAGACCGCTCCAGTGTCGTCGGTGTCGTCGGTGTCGCCGGTGTCGTTCACGCCGTCGACCGTTTCGATCTCCTGAATTCGGCCGTCACGGAGGTGGACGATGCGGTCGGCGTGTTCGGCGATACGGCGCTCGTGGGTCACGAGCAGGATCGTGTTCCCGGCGTCGTTGACCCCGTCGAGCACGGACATGACGCGGTCGCCGGTTTCGGTGTCGACGTTCCCGGTCGGTTCGTCGGCCAGGACGAGCGCGGGGTCGCCGGCGAGGGCGCGCGCGATGGCGACCCGCTGGCGCTGGCCGCCCGAGAGTTCGTTCGGGCGGTGGTCGGTCCGGTCGGCCAGGCCGACGTCGGCGAGCAACTCGCGGGCCCGTTCCATGCGTTCTGTGCGGTCGACCCCGCGGAAGACGAGCGGAAAGGCGACGTTCTCGGCGGCGGTGAGACGCGGCATCAGGTTGAACGTCTGGAAGATGAAGCCGATCTCCTCGCCGCGGACCCGCGCTCGCTCGGGTTCCGAGAGCCCCGAGAGTTCGGTCCCCGCGATGGCGACCGACCCCGCCGTGGGCGTGTCGAGGCCGCCGACGAGGTTGAGGAGCGTGCTCTTGCCCGACCCGCTGGGCCCCATGACGGCGGTGTAGGACCCCTCGGGCAGGGACAGGGAGACCCCCCGCAACGCCTCGACGGTGATGTCTGCGGTCCGCTGATAGCGTTTCTCGACGTCGGTCAGGGCGACGACCCCGTCGCCGGTTTCGCCCGCGATCTGGGCTCCATCGGTCACGATACCCGGGTTTACGGCCGGCCGGGCATGAATGGTTCGCCGACTGTGTGTCGTGGGAGGGGACTGTCGGAACGTGGTTGTCTGGCGAGGGTGTCGTCGCAGTCGTGAGACGGATACCATCGACGCGCTCACTGGCTGTCGACAGCGCCGCTACTCACAGTGACGGCTGAAAGCCCTCGACACGCTCGCTCACGGGTCGCTCGGCTCACGGGTCACTACGTTCCCCGTTCGCATCGAGGCGCTCACTCCGTTCGCGCCTCGCACCGCTCCCCGTTCGGCTGGTGGTGGCGCTCCTGGGTCGCGCCACCCGTGCCTCGCCCTTTCAGTCCACTGGAAGACTCGCTTCGCTCGACTTCCAAGCCCGCGCTCCTGTGTTCGCGTGGACATCAAGAGAGCACGCTTTCCTGAGCTCTGGCTCACTTCGTTCGCTAGGATACCAGGAACCGCACCGCAACTGGCCCCACAGCACCGCCCTGCCCTTCCCCGGGTCACGCGGCCTCTGGGATGCTCCGGCACGCGCTCCCGGCCGGGCAACTACCGTGGCGCGCGCTGTCGAGCGTGCCGAGCGACGCGAGGCCGCGAGACGAAGCCGTGCGAGGGACGAGCATCGAGCGGGCGGTGCGGAGAGCGAGACGCGCAGGAGGTTGGGGAGGTGTGAGGCCGTTGCTGTGCGGACCTGGAGGAATAAAAGGGCGAGCGGGTCGAGGGCTTTCAACCCACATTTCGAGTCGGGGTCGTCGTCTCATAGCGAGCGGGTCGAGGAGTTTCAACCCACACTGTAGGTAGCGGTGCCGTCACCTCATAGCGAGCGGGTCGAGGGCTTTCAACCTACATTCCGAGTCGGTGTGTCGTCGTCTCATAGCGAGCCGGCCGAGAGCTCGCAGCGAGTCACGGTCGGACCACAGAAAGATCGACCAA